>Ga0335083_10004258_pt1 | contig 18288 bp, 10 predicted proteins | sample Lox_Sample_42_FD_206716 | JGI IMG/M metagenome (GOLD analysis project Ga0335083, IMG submission 206716) | Soil microbial communities from Loxahatchee National Wildlife Refuge, Florida, United States - Lox_Sample_4.2 | ecosystem: Environmental > Terrestrial > Soil > Wetlands | place: USA...
CGTTCCTGGCGGTTTTCCGCAATTAGGATTGCCCGATGTCACCTGGAACGACGTGATGATGGTCATGCCGATAGCCTTCTCCTGTTTCGTCGTCATTCTGGCCCAGAGCGCCGCTACGTCGCGCGCCTATGCGTTGCGTTACCACGACCGTTTTAGCCAGAACGTGGATTTTATTGGCCTGGCGCTGGCGAATGTGTCCGCCGGCTGCAGCGGCACGTTTGTCGTTAACGGCAGCCCCACCAAGACGGCCATGGTGGACACGGCCGGTGGCCGGAGCCAATGGTCGCACCTCACCACGGTCGCGGTGGTGTTATTGGTACTGCTGTTTTTGACCAGGCCGTTGAGCTTTCTCCCCAATGCCGTCCTTTCCGCCATTGTTTTTTTAATTGGCATTAAGCTGGTGGACTATCGCAGCCTCGCGGAAATCCGCCGGAGAAAGCCCGGTGAATTCGCCGTGGCCCTCGTCACCGCCGCCGTGGTGGTCTTTGTGGGAGTGGAGCAGGGGATCTTCCTCGCCGTCATACTTTCATTGCTGCAACACATTCGCCAAAACTACCGGCCTTACACTGCCGTGATTCTTCACGATGAAGCGGATCATTGGCGCATGGAGGATGCCGTTCCGGGCCGGATGCTGGAGCCGGGCCTGGTGATGTTTTGGTTCGGCTCCGCCCTCTTTTACGCCAACGCTCCCTATTTCACCGAACAGGCGCGCAAGCTCGTGGATGAATCGCCCGTGCCCGTGCGCTGGCTGGTGATTGATTGCAGCGCCATTACGGGCCTGGATTTTTCCGCAGGCAAAGCGGTGGCTGAACTCCAACAGGACCTCGCAAAGATGGGAGTGGTTCTCGCGCTGGCCCGTGCCCCGTTGAAACGCCATGGAGACCTCGAGCAACTCGGGCTGGTCAAACGGATTGGTTCTCACCGGATTTTTTCTTCCCGCAAGGATTGTTTAGATGCTTATCGGGCAGAATATTTGCATTCGAACCGTGAAAATCAGAGAAAGGGCTTATGAAAGAAAAATCAGACTCAGAATCGTCTAAAAAACTGAAACGCAAAAAATACGAAAAAGAATTGCGCCGCCTCCAGGCGAAGCTTTGCCACCTTCAGGCCTGGGTGAAGCACAAGGGGTTGCGGGTCATCGTCATCTTCGAAGGCCGCGACGGGGCAGGGAAGGGTGGGACTATCCGTGCCATTACCGAACGCGTCAGCCCCCGTGTCTTCCGCGTAGTCGCGCTGCCCGCGCCGTCCAACCGGGAAAAATCCCAAATGTATATCCAGCGGTACATGCAGCATTTTCCTGCCGCCGGCGAAATTGTTATCTTCGACCGCAGTTGGTACAACCGTGCCGGCGTCGAACATGTCATGGGGTTCTGCACGCCGGAAGAGCACCGGAAGTTCCTGAAGCTTTGCCCCATCGCCGAGAAGTTTATTAAGAATTCGGGCATCATCCTGGTTAAGTTTTGGCTCGAAGTCAGCGACAAGGAACAGAAACGTCGCTTCGAAGCGCGCATTGTTGACCCGGTCCGCCAATGGAAATTGAGCCCCATGGATCTGCCTTCCCGGACCAAGTGGTTCGAGTATTCCCGTGCGCGCGACATGATGCTCAAAGCCACCGATACCAAAACGTCGCCCTGGCATATCCTGCGCTCTGACGATAAAAAGCGCGCGCGGTTGAATTGTATCGCGCATCTTTTGAAACTCATCCCTTATAAAAAAGTGGAGCACGAAAAAATTAAATTGCCCGAACGCTCCATGAAGGGTGAATATGACGACCAGGCCGCATTGAAGGGCCGGAAGTTTGTCCCGGAAAATTATTAACCATCATCCACTATGATTTCACCTGAGCCGGCCCCCACACCGCCTTCAAGCGCCGAACGCACCCTTGGCTGGGCGGCATTGCTGGTGCTGCTGGTGGGTTGTTTGCTGGTCTTGCGGCCGTTTGTGTCCGCGTTGCTTTGGGCGGTGATTTTATGCTCCGCCAGTTGGCCCCTTTACGGCCGGTTGCTCCGTCTCGTGGGCAATCGCCACGGTTTGGCGGCTTCATTGATGACCCTGGCCATGGTGCTGACCGTCCTTGTGCCCTTTATCATCGTCGGCACGACTCTCGCCAAAAACGTCGACGACCTGACCGGTGCCGTGCGCAATTGGATCCAGGCCGGGCCGCCCGCGCCGCCTCAATGGCTGGGCAAGATACCCCTGGTCGGCCAGCAGGCCGTCCAAACGTGGGAAAATCTCGCCGGCGATACCGGGGAACTGATGGAAAAAACGAAAGAGATGATCCCCATCGCCAGCTCATGGTTCCTCAAAGGAGGGTTGGTGCTCGGCCACGGCCTGATGCAACTGGCGTTGAGTCTTTTCATCGTCTTTTTTCTGTTCCGCGACGGCGCTTTTATTGCCGGTCGTGTGACGACTGCCGTCGAGCGCATTGCCAGCGAGCGGGGTTTGCGCATGCTGGAGGTGGCCCGTAATACCGTTCGCGGTGTCGTGTACGGTATCTTGGGAACCGCCCTGGTGCAGGCGGTGCTGCTGGGACTTGGCCTGCTCATTGCGCGCGTGCCCGGCGCGATGCTTTTGGGATTGCTCACTTTCTTTGTCTCCATCGTCCCGGTACTGGGCACCGGCCTCATCTCGATCCCTGTGGCCATCTGGCTCTTTTACCAGGGCAAAATCGGCTGGTGCATCTTCATCGTCGTTTGGGGCCTGCTCGTGGGCGCGCTCGATAACGTGGTCAAACCGTGGCTCATCAGCCAGGGCAGCGACCTGCCGTTCCTGTTAATTTTCTTTGGCGTCATCGGTGGAATCGTGGTCTTTGGTTTCATCGGCGTGTTTGTTGGGCCAACGTTGTTGTCCGTCGGGTTCCGCATTACAGAGGAATGGATTGCGACGTCGCAAAAATCTGCGCCGGAAATTCTATCGGCAGAAAAAACTTCCGGGTGAACGTGAACAAAATCATTGCGCACTTTACGGATACGGCGCATGTCCTAATGCTGTTCCCTCTCCGCTCCCATCCGATGGGAGGGGAGAGGGTCAGGGTGAGGTGAGGGTTTTTTTTGGCCCATTATAAAGCCTATGCTTGAAAAACCGCTTTTAATCTCCAAGCGCGTGCTTGAGCCCTATGACCGCATCTCGGAAATCCTCTTTGGGCTCATCATGGTGCTGACGATTACCTGCGCCGTCAGCGCCGCCCATGCCGGGCAGGCCCAAATCCGGACTATGCTCTTGAGCGCCCTGGGCTGCAACCTCGCCTGGGGAATCATTGACGCCTTCTTTTATCTGATGGCGTGTCTCGCTGAACGAAGCCAGAACCTGATCATCTTCAAAGCCGTTCGCCGGGCCAAGGATTCGCAGCAGGCGCAAAAGCTCATTGCCTCCGCTTTGCATCCGGTGATTGCGTCTATCTTGCAGCCGGCGGAACTGGACCTGATGCACCAGCGTTTGAATCAATTACCCGAACCTCCAGAAAGAATCAGGCTGAGCCACCGCGATTATCTGGGCGCCGTGGGAGTATTTTGGCTCGTGTTCATCTCCACGCTGCCGGTGGTGGCGCCGTTCGTCTTCATGCAAAATTCCCATTTAGCCCTGCGCGTGTCCAACCTCATTGCCGTAATGATGTTGTTCCTCCTGGGCTGCGCTTTCGGACGCAGCACCGAACGTTCGCCATTGCTGTCCGGAATCATTTTGGTGGTCATCGGCATCGCCCTCGTCGCCCTTTGTGAAGTGTTTGGGGGGTAATGGTCAGAAACCTGCCCCGGGGAGGGCTTCCATAGCCTTCTGTAGGCTTCCGAAGCCCCGTGAAACGTTCTGGGGTTTCCCGATTTTAACCACGGATAGACCGGATGCTTTGACCTGCCGGAAGCCTGACTGCCGTAGAAGCAACACCTAAATCAAGGGTTTGTTTTATTTTTTGGCCATAATCGGTTTTGAAACGGTTTGGTTTTTGGGTTAATTCACCGCACAGGGTTAATTTACCTGCCTGAAATCAGAACCACGAAAGACACCAACGGCACGAAATTGGATACGCCATATTGCCCTCCGGCTGGCCTGTCAATTTCTTCCAAAGGCACGACGGGCACCCACTCCCCCCCCCGGAGGGTCTTGAATAGGTTTAAATAGAGTTGAATAGCCTTGAATGGGGTTGATTTTTCGCCTTCTTTCAACTCCTCCTTTCAACCCTCTACTTCTTCAAAATGTCAAAGAACGCCCTGGCCTCCGTAGTCTCGCTATGTGGGATGGCAACCGACATTTTACCACAGAATACTTATACCGGAACCGAAACTTGACTCCTAGTTGTTCACGCAGCTGATTCATGTCCGAAGGCCCGTTAGGGCCGGCATATTTGTAGTATCAGAGGAAAAAGATTCCCAAGCTCCGTCAGGAGCGGCATGTTCTGTTCGTGGCCAATACCTACACACGGAGTTTAAACAATCTTTTTTAGATTTATTCTTCTCCATAAGGAGCAAATCAAATTGCTGCCGTATGTGTTTTTTGTATAACTGAGAATAATGGACGCATCGAATGATATCCCCAACTATTGGGGAAGTTTATTTTCTCAATCATTTTCCGATACATGGGATGCTGTTGTTGAGCATAGCGTCGAATCACTTATTGTCATTTTCATTATTGCAATAACAGTTCACCTTTTAAAGTACGGATTGAAGGGAAGTGAAATGAAAAAAGCGGTAACCGAGGCTTTTCAGGTGCTTGCAATTACCTTCGTAGTATTTCTCTGCTTCTTTTTAATCCATGTTCTTTTTGTAACTCCTCACCGGCTCTACGAAAATATGGCTCGAAAATATAGAGATCGTATTAATCAAAACACAATTCAAGAGAAAATAGACTATATAAATCAAAACCGTCCATTTCTGGAGCCGGAGCTTGTCGAAGTTTCGGTCGTTTCAAACGCAGTAAACTATTATTTCGACATCCAGAACAACGGAAATTTACCTGCAACAGGACTCTCGATTGAACAGACATCTCCAGATTTTACGGACTTAAACCACGAATCCAACAGGAATATTTTTCCTAAAGGTGAAATGCGGACTGAAAACTCAACGGTTTTTCTACCTTCACATTCGGCAACCTCTCAATTATCTCTTTATCTGGATTATAAAGGAGAATACGAAGGCACTAACGTGGATTATAATTCTCAATTTTTGTTCTACGTTGACGATAAGGTTGGAAGGTATAAATATGTTGATCTTCAACCTAATGCCGCTCCTTATAAGGGACAAAATGAAGGCAATGCCCTTTCTAGTTTTCTGAACATGAATTCTGGAAGTTTCTATTGCTGGTGCGGAGAGAACCTATTCCTCTCGTCCACGCAACGTATGTTGGTTTATGATTTGAACTCAAAAACAGCAATATTTGAGTCGGTAACTAATGGAACTAATCATATTTTTCTATCGCTTGATATCCCACCAGGGAAATTTCATTTATTAGCCATTTCGTGGGCGACAAATGGAGCGCTCCTAGGAATAGACAGCAATAGCATTTCTAAACCAGCTGACTGGCCTGACTTAGGACACCCGAATACAATTGTGACTCAGCCTAAAATTTATGACAGGACACTTACCACCAATGAAATGGAGCAGATAATGAAACAGGGACCACCAAAAAATTCATATGCACCTTGAAAAGGCGCGAAAAAAAAGACTTACAGGATTTGTAAAGTAAAGGTGTCTGTCCTTGTACTTCCATGCGTGAACAACAAGGAGTCAAGTTCCGGTTGCCATGGGTGGCGTTTGATGGTTCATAGTAAGTGGCAAATCTGCCTTCGTCTCTCAGAGCGGATGTGATTGTTCTTTGACATAGTGAAACGGAATTGAAAAGAGGCGAAAGCGGCGATGAATCGTCGCACTCCATACGCGTTGCGAGGACGTTTGACACACAACCGTCGCGGAGCGTACGGAGCACACGCGTGTGGTGCGCGTGCTTTAGCACCGCTTTTCTGCCATGATTTCGGTGGCGGCTCAAAAAGTGACGGTCGCCATAAACAGAAAGGAAAGCAGCGCCAGGATAACGCCGGTCACGCAGGCGACGCTCCATGACAATGGAGCCTTTTGAAAACGCGAACAGAGCGCTGCGAAGGCGATCCAAACCAGAGGAATCACAAGGAGGTACCAATCGGGCATGGCAAGAATCTCTTGAGTTGACTTGCCGGTCGCCTTCGACTTAACCACAAGTAACATCATTCCGAGTGCCAGAAAGCCATATTGAGTGAGTGCGATTACTTTGATCATGCTGCCTTGACCGAAATGTTAACAGTTCATCAACCGCCAGTCTGCCAAGCGTAACGGCGGCAGGATTTTTAGTCGTTTCCGGTCGCGGTGACTCAACATCCGGCGAACGCTTGCCGGATTCAAGCCCAAAATGGGATTTCAGGATTCAAACTGTATCACTACCCTAAATTGATAGGGCGGTTCCTTATGCGTGAACAACTCGGAGTCAAGTTTCCGTTGCCAGGGTTGGCGTTTGATGGTTCATAGTAAATGGCAAATCCGCCTTCGTCTCCAAGAGTGCTGTTGCCGTTGTTCTTTGACATTGCATTGAGGGAAGCGAAAGCGGCGATGAATCGCCGCACTCCATACGCTTTGCGAAGACGTTTGACGCACAACTGTCGCAGAGCGTCTGGAGTGCGTGTGCTTTAGCACCGCTTTTCGGGTACGATTCCCGTTTGCCAGCGAAAGTCCTTGTAATCCGCGGCTTCGGAAGCCTATGGAAGGCTACGGAAGGGGTGGGGGCGGACATCGCAGCGCGATGTCCCTACCGGATTTAGACGGCGCGCTCGGAGACCGCGCCTTACCTTATTTTTTGCCCAGTTGCTTTTGATATTGCTTGGGTGAGATACCGGTCGAGCGCTTAAAGGCTACCCAGAAACTGTTGCCGTTCTCATAGCCGCACATTTCGGCGATCGCGTCCATTTTTTCACTGGAATCGGACAGCAGCTTTTTCGCGCGTTCGATGCGGATGCGATGCAATTCGTTTCCCGGCGGACGTCCCACGTTGTCCACGAACGCCTGGTGAAAATTGCGGATGGACATGGAAGCGACCTTCGCCAAATCGCTGACGCCGATGAGTTCGTGGCAATGGTCCCACATGAAACGCAGGCTGCGGGCGATGCCGGGATGGTTCACCGCAATCAAATCGCTGCTCTTGCGGACGATCAACCGGAACGGCGGCACGCGCACGATTTGTTCCGGGGGATTTTTTTGGAGCATCAGTTCGTCCAATAATTTCGCGCCGCAATAGCCGATCATTTCCATGTTCACATCCACGCTGGAAATCGGCGTGTGCATGGCGTCCACGGCCAGGAGTGAATTGCCCGCGCCGACGATGGCCACTTCTTCCGGAACGGCGATGCCCGCGTCTTCACAAATCTCCAATGCCTCCAGGGCCAGGCCATCTGCCGCCGCGAAAATGCCGACGGGTTTGGGCGCGGATTTCAATTCCGCTTCCAGCCATTTGCGCCTGGTGATCCAGGCCTTGCGGTCCACGCGATACTCGGAAGACTCGTGCCACTTGAGCCATTTGGCGTCGCGTCCCGCGGCTTGCACGAGTTTGACAAAGGCCTCCCCGCGTTGGTCATAAACCCAATTGTTCGCGTCGCTGTAAAAGAGGAAATGACGAAAACCGCGGGAAAGAAAATGATCGGCGACCAATTGCGCGGTCTGGGTGGTGTCCTCCAGGACGTGCGCAAATTTCAATTGTGAACGGCGAAAACTGAAATCGACCGTGGGCTTTTTGGCTTTGACCACAAAATCCGCCAGGTCATCCCCGGCGCCGAGCCAGGCGAGGATGCCATCGCCATCCCATCCCCAGGGAATGACTTTCTCGCGCGCCAAATCCTCGGACAAACGCCAGCCCTGTTCTTGCGCATACTTCTCAATGCCCCCATGCAAGCGATGGTCATACCAGCCGAGAACCAGGAGCACTCGCGGGGATTTTTTGCGCATCAGGAATCTTGAATCCGGAGTTCAATGTTTGGCAAGCCGTTTCCGGGCTAAGTGCACATTTTTCAATCTTTTTCGCAGGAATGTGAAGTTCGCCATTAAACAAAAAACCGCCGGAGATAAATCTCCGGCGGCGTGTGTGTGTGTTGCTACTGAATACTCAATACCAATTCCACAAAAGGATGTAATAGGCCGCCGGTTGTGGCGGGTTGCTATCAATGTATTGGAACGTGCCTCCCGCGGGCATGTTAGTGGTCCAAACCGTGGTCCAGCCTGACAACAGGTTCGTTGACCGGTTAACACTGTAGCTGTAACCGGGGATGCCGGAATAAGTGATGGTAGTCGGGCCACCCGTATTGTTGGCCGTGATAATCGGACTGGCCGTGCCGAATACGGAATTGGTGCTAATCACGACGTTAACGAGCCCTGAGTTTGTGCCGAGGAAGCCATCGCTTACCGTGTAAGTGAATTGGTCGTTCACGTTATTGCCGTTCTGGTACAAGAGGAAGCCCGGGCTGTTCCCGAGTGCGATGCCGTTGGTACTTACGCTCGCGCCAGCCAGGCTGATGGCGGCATTCGGGCTGACATCACTCACGTTCGACAGAAGATTGGTGATGCTAATGCCCAACGGATAACCGGCATAGCGCGTGTATGTGGTGGTATTGGCGACCGGCAGCACATATGTCAGTGTGGCCACAACACTCGTCACCGATCCGGAACCGTTGTTGACCACGACTGAATAATTTCCGGCGTTGGTGGCAGTGGCGGCGGGAATGGTATAGGTGGCACTGTTCGCTCCCGGAATGGGAACGCCATTGTTCAACCATTGATAACCCGGGAGAGGAACGCCCGTTGCGCCCGCGGTGAAGCTGACACTTTGCCCGCCACCGGTCGTTTGATTCGATGGCTGGCTGACAACATTGGGTGCGAGCATCGGCTGCCAGCCGAGCCATGTGTATGGTGTTTGAATCGCAATGACCGTGGGGGCTGAGGCGGTCAGGTGCACGGAAAAGGCCAGTGAAGAGCTTATGTTGGCGGTCGCCGTTAGGTTGCTGCATGAATAGTCGGACATGTTCGTCCCGGCATCGCTGCTATAGCCAGTGACGGCGCTATCCATGAGACAGTTCGCGAACAGCACTTCCGAGGGCGAACTGGGAGTGCTGATCGTGCGACCCAGGTCAAAGGTAGCACTGCCGGTGTAACCCTTGGTAATGCGGCAGTTGATAAAGCCAAAGCCGTTGGTCGTGTACGGAGAGCGCGGTTGCGTCACGTGTCCGCCGGAGAGGATGCAGCGGATTTCGCAATTGGTGTAGTACACCGAGCCATAGCCCCAGTTGAAGTCCGTTTGACCCTGGATTAAGCAATCCTGGAAATAGACCAGCTTACCGGCGGAATGGACCAGGAACGTATCCTGATAACTGTCCAGCTCGATATTCTCGAAGATGGCGCGCGTGCCTTCGACGTCCATCGCTTCCGCCTGGCTTCCGCCGGCGGGCGTCATATTCGTCAGCGTCAACGTTTCAAACGAGCAATCATTGCCGTTGAGCACGAAGCTCGCGCGTTGCGGCGCTCCGGCATAGAGGTTGTTGTTGTTGGGATATCCCACCACTGCGCCGTTACGGCTTTGGCCACGGAAATCCAAATTATTTTTGGCGTTCACGTTGATGAGCTCGAAATAAGTGCCGTTACGGACGTTGATAATCGTCGGCGTGGTATTGTTCGCCGGGACTGAATCAACCGCGCCCTGGACGGTCAGGAAATCGCCGCTGCTACTCGCCGCCACCACGATATTGGTTGGGTTAGCCGGGCCACCGGTTTTCGTCGAGAACTTCCAGGCGTTGGTCGCGCTGATGCCGGCGAAATAAGCACCGGTGCTGTCGATGAACGTTCCGTTATCCATGGTGACGTAGTAGGTCTGGTTGGAAGTCATCAGGCCGTGATGCGGATAAATGGCCGCAGTGTTACCCGTGATGACCACGGGGAAATTGGTGAAAATCTGGCCGCCGATAGAATAAGGCTGCACGTTGACCTCCAAACCGGGCGTGTTGGTGACGCACAGAGACAGGTCCACGACATCCACCGGAGTCGCGGGATTGTTCACGTTATAAATACGAATCTGTCCCGCCGTGCGGAGAACCGGCGGCTGGGTGAAGGTGATGTAGAGCGGCGTATCGTAACAAATTCCGGTGCCCGCATTGGCGGGCGATAACGTGGTGTAGCCCATGGTGGAATTCACGGTCAACGTGACGGAAGCGCTGTTCGTGGTTCCAGCCGCATTGGAAATTAGGACGTAATACGTGCCGTCGTTCCCCGGCGCCGCGTGGGCGAAAGAAAGCGTCGCGCTTTGTGCTGAGCTATTGGCTCCGAGAGAAATCGGGGTACCGTTAAAATACCATTGATAGGCCGGTGCAGGGACGCCGCTAACACCGACGGTGAATGACGCTGCCTGGGTATTGGTGACGACCAGGTTCGTAGGTTGGGTGGCAATGACCGGCGGCACGATGACCGTCAATTGGGCACTGTTCGTTACGCTGCCCGCGACATTGCTGGCCACGAAATAATACGCAAAGCCGTTTTGCGAATACTGCACATCGGTCAGGGTCAGGGTGGCATTGGTTTGGTCTGGAATTGGTGTCTGCGTTTCATCCAGCCACTGATAAACCGGCACCGGTACGCCGATGGCCGAAGCGCTGAACGTTCCGTTATTTCCCTGGATGACGGTGATATTCGTCGGCCCGGTGATTTGCGGTAACAAATTACCGGCGGCGACCGTCAGGATCATGCTGTTGGTGGCGCTGCCTGCGCTATTGCTGGCGATGAGTGTATAGGTGGCGGTGTCCGCAGCTTGCGCATTAGTAATAGACAACGTGTCGGTGGTGCTGCCGGCGATGATCGAGCCGTTCGCATCCGGGCCGTCAGCCAGATCTACTCCATTGGATTGCCATTGGAACGTGGGCACGGGCACACCCGCGACGGTGGGGCTAATGGTGACGAGGCTGCCGACCTGCGCCGCCTGGTTGTTCAATCCTGTAATGCTGGGAGCGACGATGACCGACAGCGTCATGGTGGCGGAACTGGCACCCACGGAATTTCCAGCCACCAGGGTATATTGATAATTATTTTGCGAATATTGGACGTTAGCCAAAGTAAGCGTGGAGCCAGTGGCGCCGGAGATCGCATTCGAAGTAACTCCGCCATCAGTGCTGACATACCATTGATAGGCCGGTGCCGGATTTCCGGTGGTCACCGGATTTAAAGTCGGGCTGGTGCCGGCGACAACTGTCTGGTTGGCGAGGCCGGTGATTGCCGGTTTAAAATAATAATTGGTGGAGATGGTAATCTGGCTGATGTCCATTTGCGGGTTGAGGCTGGTGCCTTTGTTGGCGACGCCGATGGAAAGGCCGTCAAATAAATTGGCGTAGTTGGTGTAGGTGTTGGCTGCGCCGGTGGTGGCGCCCAAATTAGAAAGTAAATTTCCGCTGGCATCGTAGAGATTGTTGGTGATGCTCACGATTCCCGCCGCCGAAAGCAGAATCGTAAAGCTCATCGTGTATTTGGCGTTGGCGAGCGTCGGCCCCGCAGTCACCGAGCTGCCGATTTGAGTTCCGCCGGGCGTATTGAATAAACCCGTGCCCGCTCCACTGTAGAGAAGGTCCTGGTTCGCGTTATTGGTATTGTTCTGCAACGGGCGCGTATAAATCTTGGAGGTCAGCGTGTTGGAACCGACTTGCGCGACGTATCCCTGCCAGTTTTGGCAGAATCCATTTGTGAAAGTGTTGATATTGCCGAGGCCGGAATTGTTAAGCGAGCCGGCTACCGGCAGATTGCCGCCGGAATTGAAAAGGCCCAAACAAATGACCGAACCGTTTCCGCCCGCCAACAGCGTGCTGGCGCTGTTGGTAAACGTGATTGTCAGGTTGATGCTGTCTCCGACGTTGACCAGGTGAAGCGGTGTGCTGGCAAAAATCGCCTGTAACTCTGTGTAACCCGCCGTCGTCCCTCCATTAAGTGTGAGGCGTAATTTTCCCGGGCCAATCGTAGGCCCGGTGGTATCAGCTTTCGTTGAAGCCACGTCATAGCTGGTTGAAGAGGCTGATGGTGTGCCACCGGGCGTGCTGGTTCCGTTCAGCGTGCTGCCATTGCCAAACGTGTCGTTGAAGAAAACAGTTTGGGCCTGGGCCAACAATGGAACTGCGGTTAATAATGCGGCAGCCAAAAGTGGCTTCCACGTGTTAAGGGCAGGGAATTTAGGTAGAATAGAGTTCGGGCTCATAGGTAAATAGGTAGAAGGCATTTTACCTTGGAATGGAAACTTGTCATTCGTCCATTCCTGCGAATCAGATTGAAAAAACTGCGGCGCTTATCCAGCTGATAGGGCACGATAAAATAATGAATAAAAGGTCAAAAACACGTTGCAGAAAATTCACACTTTTTTGCACAAACTTATGTCATTGAAAGAGTTTCTTAAAAAACTCACACGTTATAATAACTGGCAACTCATGCAGCAAACATTTATCAGGTTCCTCTCATCCATCATTGTAATGGTGGCGGCATCAGTGTCAGCTAACCCCGCTTTGCCGAATATTAATACCGGCAATGTCGTTAATGTGTCCGAAGCTCCCTACGGTGCCGTTGGTGATGGTGTCATAACAAATACTGTGGCCATCCAACGCGCGATTGATGCGGCGGCAACTAATGGCGGTGTCGTGGAAATTCCTGCCGGAGTATTTCTTTGCGGGCCGTTGACGATGAAAAGCGGCATCGCTTTGCAGTTGGACCAGGGCGCTGTTCTGCGGATGCTGCCTTATGAAAGTTATCCGGACAAAGACTATCCGCGCAATTTTCTTACCGCATCGGACCTGCATGACATCGAGATAACCGGCAGTGGCATGATCGATGGGCAGGGCATTCCGTGGTGGCCGCTGGCCCGCGTGCCCGGCGCAAGACGGCCCATCATGATTTCGTTTGCATCATGCACCCGGGTTTTGATTGAGAATGTCACACTCACCAATTCGCCCATGTTTCATATTGCTATCCATGGGCATTCATCGGATGTGACCGTTCGCGGAGTGACGATTCGCGCCAATCCCTCCACCGATCCTGTTCATCCCGGCCACAACACCGACGCGTGCGATGTCAGCGGAAAGAATGTCTTGATCGAAAATTGCGACGTCAGCGTGGGCGACGATAATTTTACCTGCGGCGGCGGCACGTCGGATGTGCTGATAACAAATTGCACCTATGGCTACGGCCACGGCGTGTCTATCGGCAGCCCGACTGCGGGCGGAGTATCAAACATCACCGTCATCAATTGCACATTTAGCAATACCGAGACGGGCATCCGTATCAAATCTGATCGCGGGCGCGGCGGATATGTTCACGACCTGCACTACATGAATCTAAAGATGAACAACGTGGGTTGCGCGATATTGATCTACGGTTCCTACATGGCCACCAACCGCGCCTATCGCAATCTGAATGACCTAACGGCCCCGATTGCTGTGACTTATCCGTCACGCCCTATCGCGCCCAGGACTCCCATCTATAGTAATTTCATCTTCAGTAATATTACCGCTACGGTGCAGTCCGGCCGCAGAGCAGGATTGATTTGGGGATTGCCGGAAGCGCCCGTGACGAACGTGCTCTTGGACAAGGTAAAAATCACTGCGGACAAGCCATTCGGCATTTATAGCGCCCAGAATGTTCGCCTGGTTGATTGCCAGATCATCACGCCGGAGGGCGTCGCTCCGCTGTCTTATACCAACGCTGATGTGACGATCATTAAATGACCCAGGTATATCGTTTGGCTCTTTGCTTAATATGAAAAAAATAGTTATCGCTTGTTTCGCCCTCGCCTTGATTGGTTGTTCCAGTTTGCATCATTCGCAGGAGACGTCGCAGCCAAATCATAAAATCAAAATCGTTTTAGTTGGGGATTCTACGACGGCTGACCGGTCGGGTTGGGGACTGGGCTTCAAGCAATTTGTTGATACGAACAAAGCCGAAGTCATCAATGTTGCCGCAGGCGGGCGCAGTTCCATGAGCTTCATGCGCGAAGGCCGTTGGACCAACGCCCTGGCGCTCAAAGGGGATTACTACCTCATTCAGTTCGGTCATAACAACGAGCCCGGCAAACCAGGACGCTCGACGGATATGCCCACGTTCATCGCGAACATGAAGCAGTACGTGGCGGATACTCGCGCGATTGGGGCCACGCCGGTCCTGATTACGCCGCTCACGCGCCGTCAGTGGGACAAAAATAACCCGGGAAAAATCAAATCCAGTCTCGCGCCTTACGCTGAAGACGTTCGCGAAATCGCCAGGGAAGAAAATGTTCCGTTGATAGACCTGCATGCGATGAGTATTAAGTTGTGCGAAAGCCTGGGGCCGGAAAAATGTTACGAATTCAGCCCGACCAAGGTGGTTGACGGGACGAATGTTTACGACGGCACGCATTTGCAGGGGCCGGGCCGGGTGATGTTTGCGCAACTGGTCGTGGACGGGCTGCGCAAGGCCGTTCCGGCGCTCGACCCGGTATTGCTGGACAAGCCCTACAATCCCATGCCCACGCTTCCGGAAGATGGCTACAGTGCGATTGTGGCGAACGATGTTTCGGCAAACTACACCAACCTGCAACTGGCCATCAACGCCGCGCCGGACAACGGCACCCAACCGTATCGTATCCTCATCAAGCCTGGTATTTATCAGGGCCAGTTCATTGTTCCGAAGGGGAAAAATCATGTTGAATTTATTGGCGAAGATTTAACCAATACCATTCTTAACTACGCCCTGAATGTGCGTGAACAGGATTCCAACACGGATCTGAGATTCCGTGGCACGGGAGTCATTGTCCTGGGCGACGATTTTCATGCCCGGAATGTTACTTTCCAAAATACTTCGGGCGACCACGGGCAGGCGCTGGCGTTGCGCGTGGATGGTGATCGCGCGATTTTCAATCACTGCCGCATCCTCGGCTGGCAGGATACGTTGATGATTAACCTGGGACGCGACTATTTTACCAACTGCTATATCGCCGGCCGGGTGGATTTTATTTACGGCTCGGCTGCGGCGGTGTTTAACCGTTGCGAAATTCACAGCAAGAACGGCGGACACGTCACGGCGGCCAATACGCCGGAAAGCCATCCCTATGGCTTTGTGTTCATGAATTGCAACCTCACCGGCGACCCGCAGCCGTGGATTAGTCCCGAGGGCGTGGCGACCAATGTTCCTCCCAATGGCATGCGCGCGATGGCCGACCTCGGACGTCCCTGGCGTCCCTACGCCAGCGTCACCTATTTGAACTGTGAAATGGGCGCGCACATCAAGCCGGAGGGATGGAACAACTGGCGCAATCCGACAAATGAATTGACGGCGCGCTATGCGGAATACAACAGCACCGGTCCCGGCGCCAATCCGGAGAAGCGTTTTAAATGGGCGAAGCAATTGACCGCAGAGCAGGCGGATAAAATCACCATAGAGTCAGTCCTCGGCGGGGACGATGACTGGAACCCCACGGCTAAGCCGTAAAAAAGAATCGTTCCATTCGCGGCCCCGGTCATTAGCACTACGCGCGGATGTTTTATCGTCGCTGTCTCAAAACAGCTTCCGCACATTCTTCAATGATTTCCGCCGAAATTTAGATATTATCGGACAGTCATTGAAGGTAACTTATTCGTTAACTGGATCCATTATGCACAAAAACCACAGGTCAATTCTATTGGTGCCGGCGTTTGCAATTATTGCTACGATTTTTTTCTCTTTTACCTCAATGGGAGAGGAAATTTCTCCCAACGTAGCGTTGCCTGAAATCCCAAAGACCACGGTAAACCTGGTCCATTTCGGCGCCGTTAGCGACGGTATGACCTTAAATACCGAAGCGTTCGCCAAAGCGATCGCGTCACTCTCAGAAAAAGGCGGCGGCGAATTGGATGTGCCTCCGGGGCTTTGGCTGACGGGTCCCATTCGCCTTTGCAGCAACCTGAACCTGCATCTCGAACGCGGTGCACTGATTAAATTTTCCAAAGACTTTAATCTGTATCCGTTGACGGTGTTTGATATGAAGGGCGCAAAGGAAGTGGATTCGATGTCGCCAATCTTCGGCCAGGACCTGGAAAACGTCGCCATTACGGGCGAGGGGATTATTGACGGCGGCGGTGATGCATGGCGTCCGATGAAAAAGGATAAGTTACCCTCTGCTGATTGGGATGCGCTTGTAAAATCCGGCGGTGTCCTCGATAAAAAAGGCGAGACCTGGTGGCCGTCCACCAATGCAATGGCTGGTGAGAAAGCCGTCGAACAATTGCGGACCAACGGCGTGCTGACGCTGGCAGACTATGAGCCGTACCATCAGCATTTGCGGCCGCGGCTGGTCCGAATCCTCGGCTGCAAACGTGTTTTGCTGCAAGGCGTGACTTTCGAGAATCCGCCGAACTGGACGCTCAATCCCTCTCAAAGCGAAGACGTCTCAATCCTCAATGTCACCGTTCATAATTCTTACGCTGCGCAAAACAGCGATGCGCTGGATTTGGAATCCTGCCGCCGCGCTGTGATTAAAGACTCTACCTTTGACGCCGGCGATGATGGCATTTGTTTGAAGTCGGGCAAGGATGCCGCGGGACGTCGCGTTGGCCTGCCGGACGAGGATATTTTGGTGGAAGGCTGCACGGTTTATCATGCGCACGGTGGCTTCGTTATCGGCAGCGAAATGTCCGGCGGGGTTCGCAATGTGCGGGTGAATAACTGCACTTTCATTGGCACGGATTGCGGCCTGCGTTTCAAATCCATGCGCGGGCGCGGAGGTGTTGTGGAAAAAATTTACATCTCCAATATCCGGATGCTGGACATTGTTGGCAACGCAATTGATTTCAATATGTTCGTTTACGCTACGAAGGAGCAAAGAAATGTTCCCGTGCCGCCGGTGAGCGACGGAACGCCAAAGTTCCAGGACATCCATATTGAAAATCTCGTTTGCCGCGGCGCGCAAAACGCTATGGTCCTGGTTGGCCTCCCGGAAATGCCCATTCGTGACATTGACTTCAAAAACGTTTCCATCAGTTCGCAGGGTGGCGTTTCTTTGACCGACGCGGAAGGCATCCATTTTGATAATGTCCATATCGAAAATAAATCCGGCCCGGCATTGAAACAGGTCAGGGTCAAGGATTCCTCCCTCGATTTAGTCCCTTGAGCAAAATCGGAACATTCCGCTGGGCCATTTGCGCGCTCCTGTTTTTCGCCTGCACGGTGAATTACATGGACCGCCAGGTTTTGGGCTTGCTCAAGCCCACGCTGTCGAAGAAGTTCGCCTGGTCAGAGACCGACTATAGCTGGATAGGCATATTCTTCCAGGCTGCCTATGCCATCGGGCAAATTCTTTTTGGTCCCATCATCAATTGGATAGGGACGAAGCGGGCCTATGCGAGTTCCGTGATTGTTTGGAGCATGGCGGCCATGTCCCATGCCTTCTGCCGGACGGTGGCTGGTTTTTCCGCCGCCCGTTTTGCACTGGGCCTCGGTGAATCGGGAAATTATCCAACGGCCATCCGGGTGGTGGCAGAATGGTTTCCGGCGCGAGAACGTTCGGTAGCGACTGGCGTATTTAATACCGGTTCAAATATTGGAGCGATCTTTGCGCCTGTATTGGTGCCGTTCATCGTTGGGACTTTTGGCGGCTGGCAGGCCGCGTTTATCGTTCTTGGTTGTGCGGATCTTGTCTGGCTTTCGTTTTGGCTGGGACTTTACGACGCCCCCGAAAAGTCCCGGCGCGTCAGCGCCGCCGAGCTGGCGCACATTCGCAGTGATAATGCGCCGAGTGCCGAGGCCAGGATTCCCTGGGTTAAGTTGCTCGGTTATCGCGAGGCCTGGGCGTATTACGGGACGTGCGTGCTGGTGGGGCCAGTCTGGTGGTTTTACAATTTCTGGCTGCCTGATTTTTTCAACAAACAATTTCATCTGGACTTGCATCAATTTGCTTTGCCGCTGGTCGCGGTCTACACGGTAACGGCCCTTGGCAGCATCGGTGGCGGCAGCTTGTCGGCCCTGTTGTTGAAACGCGGATGGTCGCTGAACTGGTCGCGCAAAACTGCGACGCTGCTCTTTGCCTGCTGTACCTTACCCGTGATTTTTGCGCCGCGTGTGGACAGCGTCTGGCTGGCGACGGCCTTTTTCGCGCTGGCCGCCGCCGCGCATCAGGGTTGGTCGGCCACCATGTACACTGCCGTGGCGGATATTTTTCCAAAACGCGCTGTGGCGTCAGTCGTCGGTTTCGGCGGCACCCTGGCATCGTTGGTGTCCATGGGCTTTTTCTACTTCGTTGGCCACAAGCTCCAGGGCGAAGGCACCT
>Ga0335083_10004261_pt1 | contig 18285 bp, 11 predicted proteins | sample Lox_Sample_42_FD_206716 | JGI IMG/M metagenome (GOLD analysis project Ga0335083, IMG submission 206716) | Soil microbial communities from Loxahatchee National Wildlife Refuge, Florida, United States - Lox_Sample_4.2 | ecosystem: Environmental > Terrestrial > Soil > Wetlands | place: USA...
CGTACGGCAGCATCTCGGTGGATTGGCCGATTGTTGACCTGTCAAAGCACGGCGCAGAATTGAAGTTACCTCCGGGCCGGCACCGCTTGGAATTCGATTTCGCCGCTTTGAGCTTTACCGCGCCGGAAAACATTCAGTTCCGTTATCGGCTGGCCGGCCTGGACACGCATTGGATTCATGTGGACGGCCAACACAACGCCATTTATTCGCAGGTTGCCCCGGGTAAGTATGAATTCCAAGTTACTGCCTGCAACAGCGATGGCGTCTGGAGTCCCACGATTGCCAGTGTGTCATTGTCCATCGCGCCATTTTACTGGCAGACATGGTGGTTCCGCATCGGTGTGTGTCTGGCGGTGATTGGGCTCGTCCGTTATATTTCAGTCCGGCGTATCCGCGTCAAATTGCAATTGCTCGAAAAAGAAGCCGCTCTCGACCGGGAGCGCATGCGCATTGCCAAGGATTTGCACGATGACCTGGGCACGCAGTTGACCAAAATGGTTTTGTTAAGCGGCCTGGCTCAACGCGATTTGGCCTCATCAGAAAAAACCACCGAACATCTGAAGAAACTTTCCGCCGCCGCCCAACAGGTGATCAATTCCCTCGACGAAACCGTTTGGGCGGTGAACCCGCGCAATAATACCCTGCCAAACCTCATCAATTACATCGGCTATTTTGCCGTTGAATTCATGAAGACCGCGGAGATCCATTGCACGGTCGATTTGCCGGAACGCCCGCCCAATTGCGCGATTCCCGCGGCGGTGCGGCATAATTTGTTCCTGGCCGTGAAGGAAGCGCTCAACAACGTTGTGCGCCATGCCAATGCAGGCACGGTCAAACTCCGGATTACGGCGACCGAACAACTGCTCGAAATCACGATTGAAGACGATGGTTGCGGTTTCGAAAAGGTCCCGGCCGATAATGGCGCTGATGGCCTTTACAATATGCGCCATCGCATTGAGGAAATCGGCGGCACGTTTCAACTCAAGAGCGAGCCGCGATTAGGAACGACCATCGTTTTTACTTCTCCCTGTAATGGTAAAAATGGCAAGAATGGCCATTAGAAATTTCTGGCGGTTTTCGGGCTCAATGATTAGCTTTTGGAATGGGAATTACTGTAAGTGTCATTGAAGACGACCGGGAGACGCGAGAAAGCCTTGTGGAATTGCTCAATGGCGCGGCCGGCCTGAGTTGCATTGGCAGCTATTCCAATGGCGAAATGGCACTGAAAGCCATTCCCGGCCAAAAACCGGACGTGGCCCTGGTGGACATCAATCTCCCCGGCATGAGTGGTATCGAATGCGTCAACCAGCTCAAAAACATCGTGCCTGCCCTGCAAATTCTCATGCTGACGACGTATGAGGACAGCGATTTAATCTTCAATTCACTTCGCGCGGGGGCCAAAGGTTATCTGCTGAAAAAAATGGCGCCGACCGAACTGGTGCAGGCGATTGAACAAATTCACGCGGGTGGCGCGCCCATGCCGATGCAAATCGCCCGCAAGGTAGTGGATTATTTTCAGACATTGGGAAACGAGCCCGAAACGGAGCAGTTGACCAAGCGCGAACAGGAAATTCTCGTGCTGCTGGCCAAAGGCGCTTTTTACAAGGAAATTGCGGAGAAGCTGAATATCAGCATGAGCACAGTACGAACACACATCCAGCACATTTACGGCAAGCTGCATGTGCAGTCGCGCATGGATGCCGCCCGCAAGTATTTTGGGAAGAATTATTAGAGCCGGTTAGATGATTCGACGATGAGCGTTCGAATTTTGTTTTTTATTACTGTTTTTTGCGTCGCGGGAGCGCAAACATCCCTCGCTAAAAAATCTCCGGCAGATTACGTCAGCCCGGTTATTGGCACAGCACAATCACGTTGGTATTACTTTTCTTCCGCCTGCCGCCCGTTTGGGATGGTCAGTTTAAGCCCGGATACGAGCGTGGGAGGCGATTGGCTGTATGGCTATATCTACGGCCAGACAAACATCCAGTGTTTCAGCCATGTGCATTGCTGGCAGTTATATGGAGTGCCGGTGATGCCTATGACCGGAGAATTACATGCGCAAGACGGTTTGGCGGCGACGGCTTCGGCATTTTCGCACGAGGATGAAATTGTTCATCCGGGTTATCATAAAGTTTTTTTGCCACGTTATGGGATTACGGCGGAATTAACTTCCACTTGTCGTGTTGGATTTCATCGTTACACGTTTCCATCTAATAAGAAGTCATATATCTCATTTGATACGAGTGCGACGCTGATGGGGCCGATCCAATCAAGTGCCATTCGCCAGGTCAGCCCAACGGAAATTGCAGGCTATTCGGTCATGTCGCCAACCCAGCGCCGATTGAAGCCGTTTACGGTCTACTTTGTTGCCCAATTCAATAAGCCGGTGGCATTTGGCGTGTGGCGTGACCGGCAATTACAACCTCAATCAGTCAAAGAAATTTCCGGCACGAATGTGGGCGGCTATGTGGAATTTCCGACCAGGGCAGGGGAACAGGTCCTGATGAAAGTGGCTATTTCCTATACGAGCGAAGATAATGCGCGAAAGAATCTACAGGCGGAACTACCCGGATGGGATTTCGATAGCACTGTTCGCGCTTCGCGTGATGAATGGAACAACTGGCTTGGCCGCATTGCCGTTGAAGGTGGCACAGAAGACCAGCGGGTAAAATTTTACACCGACCTTTGGCATGTTTTGCTGGGGCGTCATATTGTCAGTGATGCAGACGGAAGTTATTGCGATATGACCGGTGACCGGCCGGTCGTCCGACGAGTGCCATTAGGCGCTGGCGGCCATCCGCGCTTTCCTCAATATAATTTTGACGCGTTGTGGGGTGGCCAATGGTCAATCAACATTTTGTGGTCCTTCGCTTATCCCGAAATCATGGATGGCTTTTGCAATACGATGGTGAATATGTATCGCGATGGCGGCTTGATTCCGCGCGGGCCGGCCGGGGGGAATTATACATTTGTGATGATTGGCGATCCCGCTGCGCCGTTTTTTGCCGCGGCCTATAATAAGGGGATTCGCAACTACGACATCAACGACGCTTACGCAGGACTGGTTAAGAATGCTTTGCCCGGCGGCATTCGCGATCATGCCGGTTACGAATGGGGGAACCAAGCCCATGGCGGAGGAATGCAATATTATGTTACGCGCGGGTATGTGCCGGAAAATATTGAAGGCAAGGGCCTGCACAAGGACGGCGCTTCGATGACGCTCGAATATGCGTACGAAGACTGGTCTGTGGCTCAACTGGCCAAGGCCTTAGGTAAAGATAAAGACTATGAATGGTTGATGGGCCGCTCGTTCAATTACACCAATCTTTGGGATCCTGCGGCGAAATATATGCACCCGCGAAACAAGGATGGATCGTGGCTGGCAAATTTTGCGCCGGTTGGCGCGACGAATGCGTTTCACACGGAAGGGTTCACCGAAGCCAATTCCGCCATCTATAGTTATTTCGTGCCGCAAGACATTCCCGGGTTGATTGAATTATTCGGAGGCAAACAGGCATTTATTGAGACATTGAACGGGCAGTTTGAACGCGCCGCGCCGCGCGATTTTACGGTGCAAAAAAACAGTCACGGCGGGGCATGGGTGGATTATGGCAATGAGCCTTCCACGGAGATGGCGCACTTATTTAATTTTGCCGGTGCTCCGTGGCTGTCACAAAAATGGGTCCGGGCGGTCAAAGAGCAAACTTATGGTGACGTGACTCCGAATGGCGGTTACAGCGGGGATGAAGACCAGGGCGATCTGGCTGCCGTCAGTGCCTTGATGGCCATTGGCTTATTTGACGTCCAGGGTGGTGCGGAAGTGAATCCGGCGTACCAGATTACCAGTCCGTTGTTTGACCGCATTACCATCCGGCTTAATCGAAATTATTTTTCCGGGCGGGAATTTACCATCATTACGCGTTACAATTCCGCGAAGAATATCTATATCCAATCGGTAAAGTTGAACGGCGAGCCGTTGAATCAATTTTGGTTTTCCCACACTGATTTGGTTAAAGGGGGTACGCTCGAAATTACTTTGGGTCCGCAACCGGGAAAGTGGGGAATGCAATAATTCTACGTTTCCGCAATCCCCCAAATTGGGGACGTTAATCGTCAAAAGCTGCATTTGCAATTCGGTTTGGAAAACTCCAATATCGGAAAAATATGACAACCCCGGGACCCTCCATTACTGCATCTTCGTCCGGCAACGGCCAAACCTATCGTGGTCCGTTTGCGATCATGACCGTCCTCTTTTTCATGTGGGGATTTATCACCGTGATGAACGATATCCTCATTCCGCGGCTTCAAGATGCTTTCGTCCTGACAAACTATCAGATTATGTTCGTCCAGGGTTATTTCTTCGGTGCCTATTTTGTGGGGTCGCTCATCTATTTTATCATTTCGGCCAAGGCAGGCGATCCGATTGCCAAAATCGGGTATAAAAATGGTGTCGTGATTGGCCTCCTGCTTGCCGCGCTGGGCAGTTCCTTGTTTTGGCCGGCAGCTACTCTGGCTCCCCGTTTTTCCATCGTCACGCCGGATAATTTTAAAGACTTTCCGGCCCTCGCCCAAAAGCTGACTCAACAAGGCGACCCCGTTTCCTCATTTATATACAATAATTTGTCTGTCTCCACACAACAGGCACTCAAGCAAAACCCATCTTCAGCTGATGCGCAAACGGCGCTGGCCCAGGATTTGAATAAAATTATCAATGGTCCCCTTATTTACGATGATCAGCGTTTCTCTGCCGTGAAAGTGCTTCCAACGACCAAACCATTGATTTCACAGAATCCACAGGGACAGGCTCTTGCTGCCCTAAACCGTGAGCTTGTGGTGGAAGCATATCCCGACAATATCGGGAAAAACCTGCTTCCCTTCTGGCTTTGCCTCGCTGCGCTCTTCATCGTAGCGCTGGGACTGGCTATGCTCCAAATTGCTGCCAATCCATACGTGACAATCCTGGGCCCGGAAAGAACGGCTTCTTCCCGCCTCAATCTAGCGCAGGCTTTTAATTCGGTTGGAACTACCATTGGACCGCTTATCGGCGGTTACCTGATCTTCCAATATTTTGCCAAAGCGGGTTTGCAAGGTGCGGATTCGGTTAAAATTCCGTACCTGATGTTTTGTTCTGCTTTCTTGCTTTTAGCCATAATCTTTTTTTTCCTGCGTTTGCCACACGTAGGGGAGGGGAAAATTGAACCAGGTGCCGGCGCCTTAAAATACCCTCACGTCGTTTTGGGCGTCATCGCCATATTTATGTATGTCGGTGGTGAAGTTTCCATTGGCAGCTCCATTATTAAATTCCTTGGTGAACCTAACATTGCCGGCCTGAGCGCGATTGAAGCCAGCAAATACGTCTCTCTTTTTTGGGGAGGAATGCTTATTGGCCGTTTTACCGGCGCTATTGAACTGAGTGAAATGCCAAAAGCGAAAAAACACGTCATGCTCATCATCGTGCCATTGCTCGCTTATCTGTTTCTTTGGGCGGCCATCAGCGCTCCTCTGGATGCCCTTCATAGCGGAGCGAGCTTTAGTAACATCCTCGGGCAGTGGAAAGACAAATTCACCGGCAACTGGGATATGTTCAAAATTTATTTTATTTTCCTGGCACTTTGCTGGTTGATGTTTCAATTCGGCAAGGCCCTTGCCGGAAGGACGCTCGTTATTTTCTGCTCAACCATTGTTGCCCTGCTTGCCGTCGCGATTTTTGCGGGCGGCAAACCTGCAATGTGGTGCGTTGTTGCTGTTGGTCTTTTTACTTCTATCGGCTGGCCAAATATTTTCTCGCTGGCGCTCGACGGGATGGGGACTTACAAAAGCCAGGTTTCTTCACTGCTGGTCATGGCCGTTGTCGGAGGAGCAGTGCTGCCGTTGCTTATGGGCAAATTTGCAGACCATTGGAGCCGCCAATATTCATTCATCATTCCGCTCATTGCCTACGCTTACGTGGGTTTCTATGGACTGGCCGGCCATAAGATTGGACGTTCCCGGCAGGTCGCTTCGTAGCTGGCCTAAAATTTAATTCGCGGCTGAGGCTAGCTTGCGGCGTTCGGCGAGTTCATCGGCCATTTGGATCGTGACACGCTTGTTGAGCTGATAGCAGGCGAGTAAAACGGTGCAGATGGCAAACATGACGCCAACCACGATGCCGCTGCACACGCGAAAACCTTCCACTGCGCCGGCAGCATCGGGCGCTTTCGTGTCGTAATGGAAAAACCATTGCATGATGAGCAGGAACGACGCGGAGCCGAGCGCCAGGCCGGATTTGAGCGCAAAACCGATCGTGGCGAACACCATGCCGGTGAAGCGGCGGCCCACTTTCCATTCCGAATAATCCGCGACATCGGCGAAGATGGCCCAGGTCAATGGAATTGAAGGAGCATAAACGACGGAAACAAAAGCGGTCACGAGAATCATGCCCCAGACGTTCGTCGGTGAAAGGGAGTAAAAGGCGAGCGTGCCAACGGTGGCCAATAAAAAGCCGATTGTGCAAACTACTTTCTTCCCGAATTTTTTAGCGAGAGACGTGGACAAAAGTATAACGATAATCGTTATGCCCGTGTTCAGCATGTTAACGATGCTGTTAAAAACATCGGCGACGTTAGAAGCAGCGAGGTTGGACGGATCGGCGTGGACGATGTAACCAAGGGTTTCCAAAATGCCATGCGAAGGCGGCGCACCCACCGGGGCGACCATGCCAAATTTTTGCAGCCAGTCATACATGGCGGCTTTGTCAGTATAGTGATGATAATAATTATAGAGCGCGCCGCCGCGGAACGAGAGGATGGCGAAGTGCACCAATGTCCAGCACCACATCACTTTCCACGGATTGTTTTTGAGCAAATCGGCAAAGTCCAGTTTGGGGGATGACGGTTCTTTTTTGACGGACTGGATGCGCTCGCGAGTGGTGGCAAACGTGATTAAAAAAAGAACTAAACACAGGACGGCCCAAACGGTCATGGTCATTTGCCAGCCGTGCTGGCGGTCATGGCCTTCCGCGAACTTAGCGACGAGCGGCAGCGTGAAGCCACCGACAATGAATTGCGCGGCATTCACAGCGATGAAGCGGTAAGAGTTTAATTTTGCACGTTCAACGATGTCGCCGGTCATAACGCCCCCCAATGCGGCGTAAGGCATATTGTTCATGGAGTAGATGGTCATCAGCAGCGTGTTGGTGATGACAGCGTAGGCAATCATCGCTCCCATGCTCCAGCCATGTGGCGTCGTGTAGGCCAGGATCATGATGATGCACCAGGGCACGGCGGTGAACAGGATCCAGGGACGGAATTTTCCCCAGCGTGTATTAGTGCGGTCAGCAAGAATCCCGACAATTGGATCCGCGACGGCGTCCCAAAGCCGGGGCCAAAGAAGAATGGCCGCAGCGACACCTGCGGAAAGGCCAAAGACGTCGGTGTAAAAATTAGTTTGAAAAAGGATCATCGTCATGAAGACGAAGTTTGCGGCGGAGTCGGCACAGCTGTAACCGGCCTTTTCGGCAAATGACAATTTTTGAGTGGATGATTCGGCCATAATTTTGGAGTTATTTAGTGACCGTCAAAATTAACTTCTGCAAATCGCTGTCGCGTGAAGAATTCCCGACCATGATTGCAAAATCGCCCGGCTCGACGGTGTATTTCATATTTACATCGAAGAATGCCAGCGACTCGGGCGTGATATCCAGGGCGACGGTTTTGGTTTCACCCGGTCGCAATTCAATTTTTTCGAAACCCTTTAACTCTTTGATTGGCCGTGTCACTGAAGAAACCAAATCGCGGATGTAGAGCTGCACGGTTTCTGTCCCCGTACGGGGGCCGGTGTTTTTGACATCAACCAAAACCTGGGTTGAGTCTTTCGCGCGGATTTTTTTCTTTTTCAGTCGAACATTCTTAAATTCGAACGTCGTGTAACTCAGGCCGAAGCCAAAGGCAAACAGGGGCGAAACGTCATCGAACAAATACCCGCGCCGGGCGGAAGGCTTGTAATTGTAGAACACCGGCAAATGGCCGACGGAGCGGGGGAAGGAAATGGGCAATTTCCCGCCCGGGTTAAAGTCGCCGAATAAAACGTCGGCGACGGCATGGCCGCATTCCTGGCCGAGATACCAGCATTCAAAAATTGCCGGGACATCTTTGGCGATATCCACGATGGAAAGAGGACGGCCGTTGAAAAGAAAAACAACTACTGGTTTGCCGGTCGCAAGCATGGCCTGGACCAATTCATTTTGACGCCCGACCAAATCGAGATTCGCGCGGTCGCCCATGTGTTTGAGATTCCAGGCTTCGCGGGAGGTTTGTTCATTTCCGCCAATGGCCAGCACGATGACGTCTGCCTGGCTGGCGACCTGTACGGCTTCGGCGATTTGCTTCCGGTCTTCCTCGGGATTACTCGCAACGACTTCGTCCTGCTGCCATGAACCGCCAAGGGTGATTTTGCAGCCTTCGCTGTAGAGCACTTTCGCGCGGTTGCCGGCTTTGGTTTTGATGCCGTCGAGCACCGTGACGTCATGTTTGGGAGCGCCACTGTATCCGCCGAGCAAACTGCGATTGGCGTTGGAGCCGATGACGGCAATGGTTTTGGTTTTCCTTAAATCCAACGGGACGAGGTTGTTTTCATTTTTCAACAACGTGATGGATTCGCGCGCGGCCTGCAGGGCCAATTTGCGGTGTGCATCGGAGGCGACAATTTTTTCGGCTTCTTTGGGATCAACGTACGGGTCCTCAAACAAGCCCATCTGAAATTTCCAGAACAACATCGGCGCGATGAGCTCGTCCAATTGCGATACCTTGAGGATTTTCTTTCGAACGAGTTCGACGAGGTGCAAATAACAATCCGGTTCGGGGAACTCGATGTTTACGCCCGCTTTCACAGACAGTTCGCAGGCGTGGCTTTTGTCTCGCGCTACAAAATGCCCGTGGGTGTCCGGGCGATAATTCAGTTCCCAAATCGAGTAATAATCTGAGACGACGAAGCCTTTGAATTTCCATTCTTTGCGAAGGACATCGCGCAGCAGCCATTCGCTCGCGTGCGAAGGCACTCCATCAATTTCATTGTAACTGGCCATGACACTGATGGCGCCGGCTTTTTGGATGGCTTCCTTGAAAGTGAACAAGAATGTTTCGCGCAAAAGACGCTCGGAAACATTCACCGGCGCGCAGTTCATCCCGGATTCAGGCTGGCCGTGCGCGGCAAAATGTTTGAGGGTAGCAATGACGCGATTTTTATTTTTGAAACTGGCATCTCCCTGGAATCCGCGCACGGCAGCGATGCCCAGGCGTGAAACCAAATAAGGATCCTCACCGTACGTTTCCTCAACGCGCCCCCAGCGCGGGTCCCGTGACACATCAACGACGGGCGTCAGTGCCTGATGGCCGCCGCGTGCGCGGGTTTCAGCAGCGGTCATAGTGAAAAGTTTTTCAATCAAATCCGGGTTGAATGTTGCACCTAAGCCAATCGGTTGAGGAAAGCTTGTACCATCCCGGGCGGCATGGCCGTGAAGGCATTCTTCGTGAAAGAAAACCGGGATGCCGAGCCGCGAATTTTCAATGAAAAATTTCTGGATGGCATTGGTCAGTTCAGCCATGTCGCGCGCATTTTTGCCCTTCCATGGCTCAGTGGGCGGGCTGCCGGCGTCACTGGGGCGGCCAACCTGGCCAATGCCGTGACCGTTTTTGAAACTTGCTTTGGCTTTCTTGAAATCGAAATTGCCGCTTTGGTCCAGGAGCTTCGTATTTTTCTCCTGCCAGACGCACATCATTTGTGCAGCTTTTTCTTCGAGGGTCATCCGCTTCAGCAAATCTTTCGTGCGCAGGGCGGGAGAGGCGGCGGGATTTTTATAAACCGGAATAGCAGGCGTTTTCTTCATGTGAAATTTAGAAATATGCTCGGATAAAGGTCATCCGCATATCAATCGTAAACGCATGGATAATTCTATCTATCGATGAAAACTTTCCGGCGGGCCGAGGTAGGAAGGCTTCTCGCCGCCGCAATTCACGACAATTTTTTGCAGGACAACGCCGGGATCCACCATCCAGACCTTGAGCGTGTGTTCGCCCGGCTCTTTGATCGAGATGGGTGTCTTAACGATCCTGACGCTATCAGATACGGCTTTTTCCCAATCATGCAGCCCGTCGCCTGCTCCCACAGAGTAATCCGCCGGCACGGCGGTGACGATTTGCGGCGGCTGATTGTCGAATGACAAAGCAAAGCGCAATCCGCGCCCGGCCACAAAATTTAACGTGGGCGAAAGATAAGTTTTAACTTCAACATTTCCCGAATCGAACAGGTACATTTTATATTCGAGGCAGGGCGAATTTTTGGGCGGCGTTACGCTCGGTGCCGTCACCGGGAAGATGCTCATCGCGGAAAGGCTTCGTCCCAGGTTCGGAATCCGGTCCCAACGCGCCGAATGCGTGCCAATGTTTTTGGTGAAATGTTCTGCCTGAATGGCGACATAACCATCCGCCTCGACAAAGCCTTTCACGGAATCGGGCGAAGGTTTATGCGGGTTAAAAACTTTTACCCCAACCGTGACGACGTTTGTGCCGCTGCTAATGCGCACGGAGCCTTCGGTGGAACCTGCCGGAACGTTTTTCCAATCGATCACCACCCACAGGCGTTTTCCTTTTTCAGTCCTCACCGACAATTCGGAAGGCTGTTTTACGAGCGGCAGGATGGTCGGGCCGTCATCAGAAAGCCAAATCCATGGTGCGCTGACTTTGGCTTTGAATTGCAGCGGCGCTTTCCCCTTGTTAAAGACATCAATAAAACGCGCCGGTTGATTGAAGATATCGAACGCCGGCAAAACGGCTTCACCTGCGGCACCCGGCCAGGCGTTGGTGGAACCTTCGATGGCGACTCCCATTTCCGCGTCTTCGGGCACTTGAATTTCCACGACGTTCGGCATGGCATTCGATGGCGGCTGTTGCCAGCCCGTATATCCGATATGCGTTTGGTCCATCATGTGGTCCCATTTGCCATCTGCGAGCTTGTGATTGTAATAGGCCGACCATTTGGCATCGGTGGCGAACAAGGTTTTTACTTCTGAGGCATAATCATTGGCGCTGGGACGTCCCTGGGCTGCCAGCAAATGATTTTTGGCGGTATCAATGTAAAGTTCATTGAGGATTTCGCTGGCCTGCACCGGGTATAAAACCGTTTCAAAAAAAGCGCTGCGCTCGTCCGGCGGAAGATTTTGATAAATCATATTCGCATCCGAGGCCAGTGATTTCCATCCGGCTAGCGCCTTGTCGGCTTCTTCATAATTGACGAGGCTGTAGGTGTCGGGAGAAAGCAATTCGGGCTTCCGGCGCGCTGCGTATTTGGTGTAGCGGGTAACTACATCGGCAATGTTGGTGGTGTAATCAGGGCTAAATTCCCGTTCCGCCCATAATTCGGGATAGGTCGAGATATTGTCTTTGGTCCATCGATCCGGGTCCCATGCAAGTGTCAGGAAAAACTCTGTGGGATAGGAGACGTGCTGCAGATGGCCAACGTTGACGACCCAAATCATGTTGGCGCCATAATTGTACGCCAGCTCCATTTGTTCCCAGGTCTTCTCGTTTTGAACAGAATTAATCCATTTATAATTTCGTGGGCCGCCGACGTAATCAAAATGGTAATAAACACCGGCGCCGCCACTGCGTCCGCGATCGCCCGGTGAAGGCAAACGGCGGATGTTGCCCCAGTTATCGTCGCACCACAGGAGCGTTACATCGTCGGGCACGCGCATTCCCTTTTCGTAATACTCCTGGACTTCCTTGTAGAGCGCCCAGAGCTGGGGAACGTCGGCGACGTTGGTTTGCATGACGTCGGAGATGATTTGCCGTTGCGCATCCACGATTTCTTCGAGCAGCGCAACGTTGGCGGATGGCGACATCGGGGTATCGATTTTTCCGCGCATGGCGATGGTAATGATTTTTTCGTAATCCTTGTTTCGTTCGATGCCTTCGCGCCAGAAAGATTCCAAAAGATTGGAATGAGTTTGAAAATTCCATTCGCGCGGGCTGTGACCTTCGCGGCCCCATTCCTTATCCGCACGCATCATGGGCTCGACGTGCGAGGTGCCCATGACGATACCGTATTCATCGGCAAGCTTTGCGTTGAGCGGATCGTCCTCGCCAAAGGCATTGTCCCACATGGCCGGCCAGAGATAGTTCGCCTTGAGCCGCAGCAGCAGCTCGAAAACATTGGTATAGAACGCGTGATTATAGCCGCCGAACTTTTCCTTGGCCCACCCGGTTAGGTCAGGCGCTTCGTCATTGATGAAAATGCCGCGATATTTGACGGCCGGCGGGCCTTGAATATATTTGCCGGCCTTAACGTATAATTCGTCGCTATGTTTTGGCGGGACATCTGTCCAAAAATACCAGGGCGAGACGCCGATGTTCTCTGACAAATCATAAATGCCGTAAATAGTGCCGCGCTTGTCGCTGCCGCAAATCACCAGGGCTTTTTCAATTCCCGGAAGTGGCTTGGGTACCACCTGGATTAAAAACGATTCCCATTTGTCTTTGATGGGTGACACATCGATTTTCCGTTCACTGACCAGCCGGTCAATCAATTCACTTTTGCCCAGGGTGCCGATGATGATCTGATAATTGGCGGGATGTTCGGAGTTAACCGCTGCGGGGAAAATGCCGGTCACACGCGAAATGTCGGTGCGCAAGTTGTTCGCGGCAATCATGACACCGGGGAAATCGTTGATATCGACCAGCAGGCCGGCGGAGCCGGAGTTGGTTTGAACGAGGGGGAAGCTCCCTCCGGATGGAGTGGGTTCCACATACTGAGGACCGCCGAGCCCAAAGGCGTCCTGGAGGAAAGCGAACAGGCAAAGAAAAATGATGGGAAGGATTTTGCCGTGCATGATGTTCAGTTTTTCACAGGGCGTTTCAAAGCGAATGTGTGAGTTTAGTTTTGGAGACGAAGATATGTAAACCAAATAACCTGAGGTTAATAATGGAGAATTTTATGATTTGCATGGATTATTTTCTGATTCATTGTTTCTTGCTTGATGGCAATCGTCTCTAAGAAAATAGTTTGCGACATGCAGAATGAGTTTTCATTGAAGGGTGAGACGGCCTTAATCACCGGCGGCGGGAGTGGTTTGGGGCTGGGAATCGCGGAGTGCTTTGTAGCGGCGGGCGCGCGGGTGGTGCTGGTAGGACGGCGCGCCGATGTCCTGCAGCGCGCCGTGAAGGAACTGGGCAAGGCCGCGAGCTATGAACCTCACGATATCACGGCGCTTGACGAAGCGGAGAACCTGGTCAAATGGATTTCCAAAAGCACGGGGCCAATTTCCATCCTGGTAAATAACGCCGGCCTTCACCTCAAGAAAACCGCCGTGGAAACGACGGCGGCGGAATTTAATTCCGTGTTACAGACCCATGTGGCGGGGGCATTCAGCCTCACACGCGCGGTATTGCCGCAAATGATCCAGCGTAAGCACGGGAGCATTTTGTTTACGGCGTCGATGGCGTCGCTGTTTGGGATTCCGCTGGTCGTGGCGTATTCGGCGGCCAAGTCCGCTTACATAGGCATGATGCGTTCGCTGGCGACGGAAGTTTCGCCGCATGGGGTGCGAGTGAATGCGATTGCGCCGGGTTGGATTGAATCGGACATGCTGCTGAATGCCCTGAATGGAGACGCCAAGCGGTCCAATAAAATCCTTAGTCGCACGCCAATGAACCGGTTTGGAACGCCGAAGGACATTGGTCTGGCGGCTACCTACCTTTGTTCCCCGGCAGCACGGTTTGTTACCGGCGTTTTGCTGCCAGTGGATGGAGGCGCAAGTATCGGTTTTTAGAGCGGCTCCGTGTTCTCACGACTTTGTTCGAGGTGCGAATAGTGGCAATAATTAGAGAATATTTCTAACAAGGCGAGGCGTTCGAATCGTCAGGATGGCAAAATAGTATATTCGCGTATAAGTGGCTACACTGGCTACACTGTTGAATATCAACGACTAAAGTGGCTACACAACCGGCTACAAATTTTTCAAAGTGGCTACATCGTTGATACTCAATGACTAAAGTGGCTACATTAACGTTATCGGAGTGGTGACAGGAATATGGCTTTGGTAGGACAAAGAGGGACTTTTTCTTTACCATTGTTCACTGGACACCCTTGTTATTTCCGATAGAGTGCCAGTTTGTGCAAATAGCATGAGGGTTTTTACGCCGATGCGTAAAATTGATTTGAACAACTTCCAGGTGGCGACGAGCGAAACGGCGCGTGATATCAACAGCCGGATCATGCTGAACCTCGTCCGCAAACATCAGCCGATTTCGAGGGCGGACCTGATGCGCCAATCGGGCTTGCAACGCAGCACCGTTTCCGTCATTGCCGAGCAACTGATAGCTGAGGGCTGGCTGCGTGAAGGGGAAGTGGGCCTGTTGCCGCGCGGGCGGCGGCCGACGTTTCTCTATTTGAACGAGAACCGGGCGGGAATATTTGGCATCAATATCCAGCCATTTTCAACAGACATCGGCCTGGCAAATTTGGCCGGCCATTTTCTGGCCTTGGAAACGATGCCCACGCCCCATAGTTCCGCGGCATTTGTGACGAAATTCAGTTCGCGTGTCCGTGAGCTGATGAAACAGCATCCCATGATGACCTATGAGGGAATCGGGGTCAGTTTGCCCGGTCGTGTGGATTTGTCTTCGCAGAAATTTATTTTCGCCCCGAACTTAGGCTGGCACGCCGCGGATTTGAAGGGCCAGTTGGAAAATGCGACGGGGCTGCCGGTGAGTCTGGAAAACGCGGCCAATGCGTGCGCCCTTTCTGAATTTTGGTTTGGCAAACACGCGGAAGGTGTGCGGAACCTGGTGGTGGTGACAGTGTCTGAGGGCATCGGCGTAGGAATGATCTTGAACGGCCAATTGGTGCGCGGGGCATCCGGACTGGCGGGCGAATTTGGCCACGTGACGATAGACGAAAATGGGCCCAAGTGCGGTTGTGGCAACCATGGTTGCTGGGAGGTTTTTGCCTCAAACTCAGCAGCCGTGCATTACTACAATGAAACGGGTGGCCGTAAAAATCCGGTGAAAACCTATGGAGAAATTTTGGCCCGCGCACAACAGGGAGAGCCGCTGGCGTGGCAGACCCTGGAACGCATGGCAAAATATTTGGGCAAAGGCATTGCCATGCTGGTGATGGGGCTGGCGCCGGATGTCATTGTCATTGTGGGGGATATAGCGCACGTGTGGGAGAAGATTAGCCCGATGGTAGGGGGAGTGGTGCAGCAATGGGCATCGACGCATCCGGCAGTCAAGATCACGGCCAGCGGCCCGGCATCCCAGCCGAGGCTGCGCGGAATCGTCGCATTGGTGCTGCAGAAGCACTTTGTGGCTCCAACTGTAGCTTAAAATTGCTCCAATTTAGTCCACGGGTCGAACTTTTTTTGTTTTTGGGTGCTTTCAACGGGGTCTTTTTATACCTTAAATGCCTGCAAATATGGGATTTCTGTTATATTGTTCGAGGCGCGAATTTTCTACTTGACTACAAAGGCTTTTAAGATAAAGTTCGGGGTACGAACAAATCCATTGAGCAAAAAAGGGTAACTGCCCTTTCGCGTCCATGCGTAAAATCGATTTGAATAATTTTCAGGTGGCGACGAGCGAAACCGCTCGTGACATCAACAGCCGCATCATGCTGAACCTGGTGCGCAAGCACCAACCCATCTCCCGGGCTGACCTGATGCGCCATTCGGGATTGCAGCGCAGCACAGTTTCCGTGATTACGGAACAGCTCATTGCTGAACGCTGGCTGCGTGAGGGTGAAGTCGGCCAATTACCTCGCGGACGCCGTCCTACATTCCTCCATCTCAATGAAGATCGCGCCGGCATTTTTGGAATCAACGTTCGTCCTTTCATGACGAACATGGCGCTGGCCAATTTGGAAGGCCGCTTCCTGGAACAGGAATCCATGGTGACTCCCACCAGCCCCGACGAATTTGTAAAACAGATCTCGGAACGGGTGCATGCACTGATGAAAGAACGCCCGCATATGGCTTATGAGGGCATTGGCGTCAGTCTGCCCGGCCGCGTGGATTTGTCTTCGCAGAAATTTATTTTCGCCCCGAACTTAGGCTGGCATGAAGAGGATTTGAAGGAACGGCTGGAGCGCGCCACAGGATTGCCGGTGGATTTGGAGAACGAGGCGAATGCGTGTGCTTTGTCAGAATTTTGGTTTGGCCGCCATTCGGACAGCGTCAGCAATTTAATCGCCGTGGCGGTCTCGGAAGGTATCGGCGTGGGAATGATTTTGAATGGCCAAATCGTGCGCGGGCCGTCGGGCCTGGCCGGTGAATTTGGCCACGTTAGCATCACGGAAAACGGGCCCAAATGCGGCTGCGGCAACCGCGGTTGCTGGGAAGTGTTTGCCTCTAACTCTGCGGCCGTCCGTTATTACACAGAAGCCAAGCAGGCCCAGCGCAACGGCAAAAATGGAAAGAACCATCATTCAGCAAACGTCTCCTTTGAAGACGTATTGAAAGTAGCCGAGCAGGGGGACCTGCAGGCTTTGGAAGCACTGGATAAGATGGCCCATAATCTGGGCCGGGGCATTGCAATGCTCGTCACCGGCCTGGCGCCAGACATCATCGTGGTGGTTGGGGAAGTGACGCGCGCCTGGGACCGCCTGGGGCCGATCATCAGCGATGTCGTCAAACAGCGATCCTTTACGCATCCCACGACCCGGATCATCGCCAGTGGACCGGCTCCACAACCGCGCTTGCGGGGGATTATCGCGCTGGTCCTGCAAAAACATTTTGGAGCACCCATGATTGCATAATTACCGAATTTGTTCATCCGCCGAACTAAATGCAGAGAGATTAACATGAAAAACCAAGTTTTGGAACAACCCAACCCGGCCAACGAGACCGGCTCTCACAGCAGGACGCATGATATCGCATCAGAGATTGCCGAGCGGATTGGACGCAGCATCGCCTACATGGTGGAGCATCTGGACCAGCCGTTGCAGGTCTCGACCCTGGCCGCCCAGGCCAGTGTTTCGCCGTCGCACTACTTCGCGCTCTTTAAACGGCAGACCGGGACGGCGCCGATTGACTTTTTCATCCGGTTGCGGATGAACCACGCGAGGCAATTGCTGGATTCCACCTGCTCGAGCGTCAAAGAAATTGCGGCGACGATGGGATATGACGACCCATTTTACTTTTCACGGGTATTCAAGTCGGTTCACCAGGTGGCCCCGGCGGAATATCGCAGGCGAAATGGGCAGGGCAGGGCGGCGGCGCAGCGGACGAACGGACGGTCGGTGCAACCCCTGGCTATGGCGATGCAGGAATCAGCGGTGAAGCAGAACAGAATATCGTTTTTATAAATACGGCACGTTATGCATAAAAAAATTACTCAAAAAAATCGGTCCAGTGGTTTTACATTGATTGAACTGCTGGTGGTCATCGCCATCATCGCGATCCTGGCGGCGATACTGCTGCCGGTCCTGGCCAAGGCGAGGTTTCGCTCCCAGGTGACCAATTGCACGAATGTCTGCCGGCAGTGGGGCGTGATGGCCAATGTGTATGCCGGCGATGATTCCCAGGCACGATTTCCGGGAGCGAATGATCCCAGTTCGACGTGGAATATTGGCGGTTCTGCAGGTGGCAATCCCAGCGACGTCTCTCCTAATTTTGTTAAAAATTTGATCCCTTATGGCATGACGGTGCCGATTTTCTTCTGTCCGGTCCGGTCGCAGGATTATGCCTACGCTGATTTGTGGTGCGAGATTGATCCACTTCTGAAGCATCCGATGCATAGCGTCAATGACCTGAGCTCGTATTTTGGCGGGGCAACTGTAACGTCAGGCGGCCAAACCGCAACGGGCCGTTCTCTCGGAGGTTATTCCAAGTTATTGTATGCCTGGTGGGTACCGCGCTATAACGGTAATCCAGCCCTTCCTAAGTACGTATTTCCAAGCACTAATTATATGCAAAATAATACGGCTTCATTTCCGAGCAGTTGTCAGGGTTGGCCTGCAAAGCAAACCGATTTGAACGCAGGAAGGTCGGCAATCATGTCAGATCTGGCAGAAGGAGCGGTGGGCAATACGTCACCGAATACGATCACCGCAGGCGCGGAGCCTTTTACCCAAGGTCATTTTTATAACGGCAATCTCGATGGGGTTAATGTTCTGTATGGTGATGCCCATGTGGAACTCCATAACAAGGCGGCGATGCAGTGGCAATATACTGCCGAGGCCAGCCAGTTTTATTGAAAAATTTTGAACACTCATAGGATAGTCCATGTGAATTATAGTTTTGTCCATTCCGTTAAA
>Ga0335083_10004262_pt1 | contig 18284 bp, 15 predicted proteins | sample Lox_Sample_42_FD_206716 | JGI IMG/M metagenome (GOLD analysis project Ga0335083, IMG submission 206716) | Soil microbial communities from Loxahatchee National Wildlife Refuge, Florida, United States - Lox_Sample_4.2 | ecosystem: Environmental > Terrestrial > Soil > Wetlands | place: USA...
GAGGATCGCGCGCCCGAGGATCGCGCGCCCGAGGATCGCGCGCCCGAGGATCGCGCGCCCGAGGATCGCGCGCCCGAGGATCGCGCGCCCGATCTCGATGCACTGCTCGGCGCGCTGCGAGATCGCGTCGAACGCCGACGCATCGACGGCATGTATCCGCCGGGTCTCGAATCCGACCTCGAGGAACATTTCCGGCGGCTCACCGGCAACCGCCCGCCCACGGCGGCGTTCCTGCTGTCGGAGATCGACGACGCGGTGAACGACCTCGCGCATTTCGCGTACCAGCGCGAGGTGATCAGCGCCGAGAGCCGGCTCCCCGGTGGCACGACATTGCACCGCGCGATCGCGAAGGGGGTCGGGCGCCAGATCCAGGGCGTGCTCGACCAGACCCAGGACCAGTCTCAACGCGTCGTGCGCACGATCGCGCTCATCGCCCGCGCGACGAGCCTGCTCGCCGACGGCTACGACAAGCGGGTCGTCCAGCAACTCGACGATCTCCAGACGCAGCTCGCCGAGGAGCAGGACCGGATGCAAGAGCTCCTCGCGCGCCTCGCCGAGGTGACCGCGCGTGTTCCCGGGGCCGGCATCGACCCGTGGTATCACCCGGACGCGTTCAACGGGCACTTCCGTGGCGCGGCCGACGACATCATGGTCCGCTACCGCGATCTCGCCGAGCGCTTCGTCGGTTGTGAGCCCGTACTCGACGTCGGCTTCGGACGCGGTGAGTTCCTCGAGCTCCTGCGTGAGCTCGGAGTCGGCGCGCGCGGCATCGAGACGGACGCGCGCCTCGTCGAATGGGCGCGCTCGCGCGGCCTGCACGCCGATGTCGGTAGCGCGGTCGAGTACTTGAGCGGGCTCGAGGACGCGAGCCTCGGCGGTCTCGTCATGATCCAGGTGATCGAGCACCTGTCGCCTCAACACGTCATCGACGTCGTCCGTCTGGCGTCGGAGAAGGTCCGCACAGGCGGTCGTGTCGTCGTCGAGACCGTGAACCCGACTTCCCTCTATACGTACGCCCACGCGTTCTGGGTCGATCCCGACCACGTCCGACCGGTGCACCCTGCCTTCTTGCGGTTCCTGTTCTCGGAGGCCGGATTCGGCCGGGTCGAGCGCGTCGACCGGTCGCCCGTTCCGGCGGACGAGAGCCTCGAGCTGATGCCCGGCGACGACGAGACATCGAAGCGGTTGAACGCGAACTTCGAGCGCATCAACTCGCTGTTGTTCGGTCCTCAGGACTACGCCATCGTCGCGACCCGGTGAGTGTTCGGCATTGACCGCGGCATCGGGTTCCGGCATTCATCAAATCGTGGTCGCCGCGTCGCCCGGCGACGCGATCACGAACCTCGCGCTCGACACGCGCCGGTTGTTGCGGGAGATCGGCCCGTCCGAGATCTATGCGCACCTCGTCGCACCGGAGTTGCAGGGTGACATCCTGCCGCTGACTCGTTACGGCCCTCGCTCCGGCCACGATCTCCTGATCTTCCATGCGTCGATGGGGCAGCCCGACGTACAGGGCTTCCTCGCGTCCCGGCGGGAGCCCATCGTGCTCGTGTACCACAACGTGACGCCCGGACGGTTCTTCGATCCGTACGATCCGCTGTTCGCCGACCTTCTCGCGAGGGGCCGGCGCGAGGTGGAAGCTCTCCGGCCGCAGGTGGTCGGCGCGATCGCAGTGTCCGAATACAACGCGCGCGAGCTCGAGGCGATGGGTTACCGCGACGTCCGGGTGATCCCGCCCGTTGTCGACGTCCGGCGGCTCGCGCGCGTTGCGCCCCGTGAGTCGACGATGCAGCACTTCGCGTCCCTGGGGCGGCCGATCATGCTGTCGGTCGGGCAGCTGATGCCGCACAAGCGGCCCGACTTCCTGGTCGAGATGATGCACATCGCCGAGACGTATCTCGAGAGCCGCGCCCTCCTGCTCCTCGTCGGGCATCAGCGCCTCGAACGCTTCACGCGCGCGATCCGCGAGCAGATCCAAGAGCTCGACCTCGAGGGAGTGCACCTCGTCGGCGCGGTCGACGACGCCGATCTCGCCGCGATGTACCGGTCGGCGCACGCGGTGGTGACCGCGAGCGAGCACGAGGGTTTCTGCATCCCGTTGCTCGAGGCGATGACCTTTTCCAAGCCGGTGGTGGCGCGCGCGTGCGCGGCGATCCCGGAGACGGTGGGCGATGCCGCGCTGCTGCTCCCGCCCGAGCAGGGGCCGACGTTCTTCGCGGAAGCCGTCTGCGAGCTCTTCAACCGTCCACCGCTCCAACGGGCGTTGGTCGACAACGGCAACCGTCGCCTCGTGCAACTGGAGGCACGCCCGCCGGATGTGGCGATGCTCGAAGTACTGCTCGAGGTCGCGTGATGCGCCTGCTGTACGTGGTCCAGCGCTACGGAGCGACGATCGCGGGAGGTGCCGAACAGCACTGCCGCGAGATGGCCGAGCGCATGGCCCGCCGGGGCCATCACGTCGAGGTCGCCACCACCTGCGCGCAGTCGTACGTCGACTGGGCCGACGAGTACGAACCGGGTCGGTCGATGGTCGGTGGCGTCGTCGTGAACCGGTTCCGCGTCGGCGCCCCGCGCGACAACGAACGGTTCAACGCGTTGAACCACCGCATGGCGTCGGGTCGCGGTATGCGGCCGCTCGTCGTCCAACGCGAGTGGATGCGCCAGCAAGGGCCCTGGTCGCCGGACCTCACCACCTGGCTCGCGCGCAGCGGGCGCCGTTTCGATTGCGTGATCTGTTTCACGTATCTCTACTGGACCACCTGGGCGACTCTCGGCGCGCTGCGCGGCCGGGTCCCGCTGGTGTTGCACCCGACGGTGCACGACGAGCCGCCGCTGCGGTTGTCGCTGTTCGACTCCGAGTTCCGCGCCCCGGACGCGTTCGCGCTGTCGGCGCCCGAGGAGGCCGACCTCATCCGCGCGCGCTTTCACATCGAGCCGCCGGGCGATGTCGTCGGGATCGGCGTCGAGGTGGGCACGGCCGATCCTGCGCGCTTTCGCAACGAGTACGGGCTGGGTTCCGCTCCGTATCTCCTCTACGTCGGTCGTCTCGACGCGGGCAAGGGCGCGCTTGCGCTCGTGCAGATGTTCACCGCCTTCAAGGACCGCCATCCCGAACACGACCTCCTCCTCGTTCTCGTCGGCGACGACTTGATGCGGCTGCCGGAGCGCGACGACATCGTCGTCACCGGCTTCGTCGGCTACCAGACGCGCGACGACGCGTTGGCGGGCGCGCTCGCGCTCGCGCAGCCGTCTTTCTTCGAGAGCTTCTCCATGATCCTGACCGAGGCGTTCGCCTTTGGCCGGCCCGCGCTCGTCGAAGGCCGCTGCGCGGTGCTGCGCGGGCACGCGCACCGGAGCAACGCCGCGATCCCCTACGAGGATTTCGCGGAATTCGAGGCGGCGGTGGAGCTCCTACTCGACGAACCGGAGCTGGCCGACGCCATGGGGGCGGCGGGAAGGGCGTACGTCGAGCGTGAGTACACCTGGGACATCGTGCTCGGCCGCTACGAAGCGCTGCTCGAACGGACCGCCCGGGCCGGTCGGCTGGAGGTCGTTGGCCGAATCAGCTGAAGCCCGGGGCGGGCGCCTCCGGAGCCGCCGCGGTCGGCCGCGCGAGTCGTGCCTGGTGTGGTGGACGGGATTGACCGCCGGCCCCGGTGCTTGGAAGGATGCAGCAGACCGGGGTCGGCGGACGGAGCGGCGAAGCTCCGTGACGTCCGTCGAACGTTGCGGGGGCGTGGCAATGGCCGAGGCGGGATCTCTCAACCAGCCCGTGTCAGCGCGTCGCTCCTTCGTCATGAGCCTGCGGTCGGCCCCAACGTCGTAGCGCCTCTGCGAAGGGAAATCGATCATGCGGTGGTACAGGAAGCTCACCAAGGTGACTGGGGTCGTCGTGATGGCAGCTGGACTGCTGTTCAGCGCGGCACCCGCGGCTCACTCCGTCACGCCGACGTTCGACGTCACGCACGACCTCGTTCAGTGCCACGATCTCATCGGCAAGATCACGTTCAGTCCTCCGCTCAAGAACGGCGGCGCGGTCACGGCGCTGCAAACGATTCACGCCAAGAGCGACGACTGCACCGATCTGAACGGGAGCCCCGTGACGCTCAAGGGGATGACCGTGACCGGTTCGACGACGCTTGCGAGCAATGACTGCTCGCAGTCGTTCGTCAGCGGGACCGGGGCACTGGCCGGGACTCCGGGTCTTTCGCTCGCGGTCAAGTGGTCGACCGCGCCGACCAGCCCGAACAAGCTCACGAGCACGACTTCGAGCGTCGCGGTCTCACAGATGTGGACGGGTGCGTTCGGAGATTTCGGGCAGACCACACCCGGTCTCGACGCCGACTCCTTCGCCTCGGAGTACGGCGAGTTCGTATTCGGCACGTCGTTCGGCCAAGGTGCGGCCGAGACGCTGACGGCGAGCCCGGCGGTGTCGGGCGACTTCCAAGGTACCGACGGCGGTCAGGCGTCGACGATGCGCGTGACGAGCACGGAGTCGTCCACAGCGCTGCGCAATCTGTGTCTCGGGGCCGGGATCAAGACGGTCACCCTCGGGATCGGTTCGGTACTGCTCGGTTGATCGGAGTCGGCCTCGTCCCGAGGTCACCGAGATGATGTTGTCGGGCGCTCCCTACGGGCGCCCCCCCGACGACATCTCAGGGTGCCGGCGACGTTCCGGACGGCCACGCTTCGCAGTGAACGCGAGCGATCGGCCGCGGCCGGCCGTCAGAGTGTCTCGCCCCGGATGCTGAAGTCGCGCAGGCGCCCGCGTGTGTCGAGCACGAGCCGAGCGTGTTCCGCGATGTCGTCGTAGGGCAGTTCGGGATGGTCGACACACAGCACCACGAGATCGGCGGCCGCGATCTCCTCGACGGAGCAGGCAACGCGCGGGATCGGCGGCCCGAGCCGGGCGTCGGCCGGGACGTGGGCGTCGTGCGCGCGAACGTCGGCGCCGAGCGAGAGGAGCTGCTCGGCGATCGTCATGGCCGGCGACTCGCGCCAGTCGCTCGTTCCGGCTTTGTACGCGAGCCCGATCACCAGGATGCGCGATCCGTTGACCGCGCGTCGCTCGCCGTTCAGCAGCGAGATCACGCGGCTCACGACGTACTCGGGCATGCCGCGGTTGACCTCGTTGGCCAGCTCGACGAAGCGGAAGCGGTGACCGAGTTGCCGCTCGACCCGCCACGCGAGGTAGGACGGGTCGACGGGAAGGCAGTGCCCGCCCGCGCCCGGACCGGGTGTGAAGCGCATGAACCCGTACGGTTTCGTCGCGGCCGCGTCGACGGCGGCCCAGATGTCGACTCCGAGATCGCGGGCGAACATCGCGAGCTCGTTGACGAGCGCGATGTTCACGTGTCGGAACGTGTTCTCGAGGAGCTTGACGAGCTCGGCCTCGCCGGGTGACGCGACGGGGACGATCTTGTCGACCAGGCTGCTGTAGAAGTCTTCGACCGCGGCTCGCGAGCTCGGCCCGATCCCGGAGACGACCTTGGGTGTGTTGACGAAGCTCCACGTGGCATTGCCGGGGTCGATCCGTTCGGGGGAGTAACCGATGAAGAAGTCGGTCTCCGCGCGGAGGCCGCCGCTTTCGAGGATCGGGCGGAGCAGCTCCTCGGTGGTGCCCGGATACGTGGTCGACTCGAGGACCACGAGGGCTCCCGCGGACAGGCATCGCGCGAGATCGCGGCCGGCGCTCTCGATGTAGGAGAGGTCGGGCATCCCCTCCTGCAGAGGTGTCTGCACCGTGATGATCGCCACGTCGAAGCCGCGCAGGTCGCTCGCGTCGCCGGAAGGCAGGTAGCTGCGCTCGAGCGCACCGGCGACCTGCGCGTCGGAGACGTCGCCGACGTAGGAGCGGCCGGCTCGCAGCTCGTCGACACGTGCCGGGGTGACGTCGTAGCCGACGACGGGAAAGCCGACCTCGACCGCCCGCATGGCGACGGGCAGCCCGACGTAGCCCTGGCCGACGACGACGACCTTCGCCTCGCGCGTCTCGATGCGCGACCGCAGCCGACGCAGCTCCGGCGTCATCACGGCCGTCCGGTTTGAGTCTCCGAAGCGACGGGCACCTCGTCACGGTCGCGCGAGACACGTACGACGAGGTCGGCGAGCAGTCCGATCGCAAAGACCTGGAAGGCGGAGAAGAGAATGAGCAGCGTGTTGGTCGTGACGTGGAAGTCGTACTCGGTGACGTCGTAGCACAGCTTGGCGACACCGAGCACCAAGAGGAAGAGCCCGGTCGGCAGGAACAGCCGGAGTGGGTTGTACGACAGCACCATGCGAACGACCTGCACGCCGTAGCGCCGGGTGTCCTTGATCGGATGGAACTTCGACTTGCCCGCGCGCTTACCGTATTCGATCGGGATGTACTTCACCGAGTAACCGCCGGAGAGGAACGTCATGGTCATGGTCGTGACACACGAGAAACCGGCCGGCAGATGGCGAAGGTATTGACGCCCGACGTCGGTGCGGAACGCGCGAAAGCCGGAGTTGAGGTCGGGGATCGTCGTCTTGGTGAGAAAGCTAGCGAGCCGGCGGATGAACCACTTGGCCGGTACCCGCAGACTCTTCATCGTGCCCTGCTCACTCGTTCGGGCACCGACGACCTGGTCGTATCCGTCGAGCTCCTTCACGAGGCGGGGGATCGTGTCGTTCGGGTAGGTCATGTCGACGTCGGTCCACACGGTGACGCGACCGCGCGCGGCGGTGGTGCCGGCCTTGCGCGCCGAGCCCGACCCGCGGTTCTGCAGGAACCGGATTACCCGGACGTCGGGCAGCGTGAGCGCGAGCTCACCCGAGCCGTCCGAAGATCCGTCGTCGACGATGATAATCTCGTAGCTGTATTCCGACGCATCCATCGCGGCCCGAACGCGCTCGACTTCCTGCTTCAGATGTTCGACCTCGTTGAACACCGGCAAGATGATGGAGACGTCGAGCTCGGGGCTTTCGCCGGGAGCGACGGATGACGCGTGCTCGGTCATGGACGACCAGCCTACGCGACGAGTTCGGCGACGGACGGCTGCGTCAACGCGGGAGAATCGGCCGATGACCCAGGCGGCGACCGAGACCCCGACCCCGGTGACAATCGAATCGCCTGCCGAGCGGCTCGGACGGGTGGCCGACTCGCCTCCCGGATGGTTGCGATTCGTCGCGCTCGCGAGTGCGGCCGGGGTGCTCACGTTCGGCGCCGCCGGTCTCGCGCTCGCCATCAACGGGTGGTACCGCCCGGCGCTCGCCTTCCCGATCGGTGGCGTGTTGTGGATCGGGGTGCTGCTGCTCGCATGGCCCGTGATCCGACCCGCCACCCCGGTTTCGCGCAGTGGGCACGCCTACGCGGCCGTCGGGGTGGCGTTCGTGCTCGCGATCACCGTCTGGAACACCGCGCACGCGTCGCAACACGTTCTCGTCAACCGCGACGGCGGGTCGTACGCGAACACCGCCCGCTGGATCGCGCGCGACGGCTCTTTGAGCGTCGACCCGCGCGTCGGTCCGTTCGCCACCGCGAAATCCATAGAGTTCGAATCGCCGGCCGTTCAGGCGAAGCCCAACGGCACGCTGCAGTTCCAGTTCGCGCACATGCTGCCGGTCGTGCTCGCCGAGGCGTACGCGATCGGCGGCGATACCGGCCTCTTTCACGCACCCGAGCTGCTCGGTGGGATCGCGCTCCTCGCGTTCTTCATCCTCGCCTGGCGGTTGTTCCGCCGACCGTTCTTCGCCTTGGCGGCGATGCTCGCGCTCGCGTTCATCATCCCCCAGGTTTCCTTCTCGCGCGATTCCTATTCCGAGATCCCGTCGCAGATCCTGCTCTTCACCGCGCTGTGGCTTCTGGTGACGAGGCGGCCGATGCCGCACTGGCGGATCGCCCTCGCGGCCGGACTCTTCCTCGGCGCGCTCGAGGGCGTTCGAGTCGACGCGATCGTGTTCCTCGCGGGTGTCCCCGTCCTCTTCGCGATTGCGTGGCTACGCGTCGCCAGGTCGGACAGCCGGGACGAACGCCGCGCGGTGGTGGCGTCGATCATCGCGTTCTCGGGCGGCGTGGTTCCCGGCATGGTGCTCGGCCTGATCGACCTCTCGCGACACAGCGGGCACTATTTCCACGACCTTGCCAAGCAGGTGCGGGAGCTGCGCTTGATGGTCCTGGCGTCCGTCGTCGCCAGCGTGATCATCGTGCTGGCGTGGCCGGTTCTGTGGCGCGCGTTGCGTCGTCTCCGCTGGCCGACGGTTGCGAACGTCGCGGCCGTGCTCGTCGCGCTCGTCGGTTTCGCCGCGTGGTTCGTCCGGCCTCGGATCCAGCATCTGCACGGCGCGGCCTATGCGTTGATCGGCGGGCTCCAGGCAGCCGAGCACGTTGCCGTCGATCCGACACGCAATTACTTCGAGCGTTCGATGGTGTGGATGGCGTGGTATCTGGGGCCGCTGACCCTCGCGGTCGCGATCATCGGCGCCGGTCTGCTCGTGCGCGAGTTGCTGCTCGGTCGCATGCGTCGCGTCGTCGGCGCGCTCGTCGTGCTCGTCCCGGGGAGCATGCTGTACCTCTACCGCGCGAGCGCGGTCTCGGATCACGTGTGGGTCACCCGCCGCTTCCTCGTGAGCTCGTTCCCCCTGCTGATACTCCTCGCGCTCGGCCTCGCCTCGGCTTGCGTGGGACTCGGTTCGGGCGGCCGGGTCCGCACCGCGTGGCGCGTCGGCGCCGTGGTGTTCGCGGTCTGCGCGGTCGCCTATCCGCTGAAGACGGTCATCGGCGTGCGTAGCATGACCGAAGACCGCGGCTTCCTCGCGATCGTGCACCAGGCTTGCGACGACATGGGCGACCACCCGGCCGTCGTCGTGCTCGTGAACGCCCAGGCCGATGCGCTCGGGCGCGACATTCCCCAGACGCTGCGAGGGTGGTGCGGGGCGGACGTCGGCGTGATGAACACGTCCGTGGGCGCCACAGCGCTGCACGACCTCGCCGCGCAGTGGGGCGCCGAGGGCCGCCCGCTGTACGTCGTCGCGACCAACGCCGACGTGGTGAACGACGTGTTATCGGGCATCCCGGTCGAGCCGACCGCCCGCGCCGTCAACCCGTATTTCCTGCAGCAGACGCTGACCCGCCGGCCGAGTGCGTACGCTCCCCAGGCGTTCCAGATGGTGGTTGCGCGCGTCCCCACGAGCTAGACCCGAACCATCTCGGACGACTCGGACGATCGGGCACTATTGGGAAATGACGAGTTGATCGCGCCGGACGCGGGGGAGCAGGTGATGGTCGCGACCGCGCCGCCCCCCGTACCCGAAGCGCGCGATGTAGAGGTCTCGCGCCGGGAGCTCCCCACCTGGTTCGTGATCGGCTTCGTGACGATCCTCGTTTGGTGCGCGACGGCCGGCGCGCTCGGCGTCGTCTTGCTGACGCTCGGCTGGTACCACGCCGCGGTCGTTGGGGGTCTTGCCGCCGTTGCCGCACTGTGTGCGGCGGTGATGACGGGGCGCCGACTCGGGCCGCGCGCGCCGGTCGACCATCGCGCCGCGATTGCCGCGGTTGCGCTGGCACTTGCGTTCTTCGCGCTCGCGGGCATGTTCCATTCCGAACACCTCCTCAGCGACCGTGACCCCGCCGCGTACATCACCGTGGGGCGCGCGATCGCTCGCGACCACGAGCTCCGGCCGGTGCTGCGCACCGGCGTGTTCGCGACTGACGAGTTCGGAGTTCCCGGCGAGCGCTACAACCCGGGGTTCTTCCCGATGCTGCCGGTACTCCTCGCCCAAGGTTGGTCGGTCGGCGGCGACACCGGACTGCTGCTCGTCGCACCGTTCCTCGGTTCGATCGGACTGCTCGCGTGCTTCGCGCTCGCGGCGCGCGTGCTCGGCCCCCGCGCCGCGTTGCTCGCACCGTTGTTGCTCGTCGTCGCGCCATTGCAGCTGTGGTTCGCGCGCGATGCCTACTCTGAGCTCGTCGTGCAGGTTGTCGTACTCGGCGGCCTGTGGCTGTTCCTCGAAGCTCACGCCCGCGGCGATTGGCGGGTCGCGCTGCTGAGCGGTGCGATCGTGGCGACGTCGGCGCTCGCGCGGGTCGACTCGCTCGCGATCCTCGTCGGCGTACTCCTCCTCATCGGTCTGGCGTGGCTCCGCGCGCGGGAGTCGCGCGCCGGCCGGCGGGTCGCGCGAGCGTTCGCGCTCACCACCGTCGTGGGTACCGCGATCGCGCTCGCGATCACACAGCACACCGCGGACACATACCTCGGCGACCTCGACAACCGGTACCGGCAGCTGCTGATCGCGCTCGGCCTGACCGCAGCGGCGGTCGTCGGTGTCATCGTCGTCCAGCGACTCCGCCCGGGGCTCGGCCGGTGGCTCTCCCGGCAGCGCGTTCTGTTCGTGGCCGGCGCAGTGACGAGTGTCGCGCTGGTCGCGTGGGCGTACCTGCTGCGGCCCGATCCGATCAGCGATCTTCCCGCCGCCGCGCCGGGCCCGCCGACGCTCGCCTACCGTCGCGCGACACAGAACTGGCACTTCAGCCGTTCGCTTCACTGGTTCACGGCGTATTTCGGCGTCGTCGCGTTGGCGGTCGCGGTGGCGGGCATGCTCTTGCTCGCGTACCGCGCGTGGCGCGGCGACACCGCGGCCGGCGCCGTAGTGCTGGTGGTCGTGCCCGTCGCGGTGTTGTACGTCGCGCAACCGAGCATCGCGCCCGACCAGCCCTGGGCGATGCGGCGGTACCTCCCCGTCGTATTACCGGGAATCGCGATCGCCGTCGCCGTCGCGCTGAGCGCCGTGTGGACGGCCGCTCGACGGCTCGCCGTGCCGCCGATACGGCGCATCGCCACCGCCGCGGTCGCGCTGTTGGCGGTGCTGAGCATCGCGCCCGCCGCGTACGCGGCAGGCCCGTTCCTGCAGGCCCGGATGCAGCACGGTGCCGAGGCCGCGGTGCACGGTATCTGTGCGACCGCCGGCGACGACAGCGCGGTGCTCGTGTTCGGCTACCGATATCTCGACATCGAGCTCCCGTCTGCCATCCGCGAGTTCTGCGGGGTTCCCACGGCCAAGTCGACCACCGTCGACCTGCAGGAGGTCTCCCGCGAGTGGCAGCAGGCTGGCCGCCGGCTCATCGTCGCCACGGCCGTCCCGGACGCGGTGATTCGCAAGGTGCCGGGGGCAGCGATCGTCGGGCACTACGTCGTCTCCGACGACGACGATCCCCAACGGGTGTTCGATCGGGCGCCGCGACATTTCAGGCCGATCCCTACCGAGATCTGGCTGTTGCAGATCCCCGCGGCGCCGAGCTGACCGGCTCCGCGGCGCGGAGCCGATCCCGCCCGCGGCCGGCACGGGGCGCGAGTTGCCCCTCGTGCTCCCCGTGACCTAAGAGCAAGCGCTGTGACGATCGTGACCGCACTCCTGGTGATCGGAATCGCGTGCGCGGTCGCCGCCTGGTTCGTGGTCCGGGAAGCAGGCCGCATGGCGGCCGAGCCGCCTCCCCCGGTCTTCGATCCCGAGGAGGCCTACGAATGGGTCGTGGCGCACGTACCCGACGACGTCGCGGCCTCGCTCACTCCCGACGACGTTCGGCGGATACTCGGCTTCCAGCTCGAGTACTTCCAGCGCCGGGGAGTGACGGGCAACGGCTCGTCGTCGCAGCCGCCGGGCGACGTCGTCGTCGGCGGAGCCGAGACGGTCGATTACATCCTGGAGCGGGCGCGCGCGACCGGGGAGGAGTACCTGCCCGAACAGGTCCACGCGGTCATCGACACCCAACTCGCGTACCTGCGGGAGATCGGCGCGATCGGCCCGCCGGCCGGTCCGGCGCCGGGCGAGGACCCCGGCGCGCCCTGAGGTTCCCGGGGAAGGTTTCGAAGTGTGAAACGTCGCGCAAACGCATCGCGCTGCCGGACGAGATCTGGTACAACGGTGCTACCGGAGAAAGGAGGTGGTCCAGCAGATGCATGATAAATCTGGGACTTCGGAGGTGCACGGCCGTTAGGCCGTCGTTCTCGACTGGACCACCTGGCGGAATCCAAACCGCTGCACCGCCGTCGAGGCTGCCGGAGATGGTCCCACCGGCGTGTAGGCAACGACGGGTCCGACTCAGTCGAACGAACGGGGGGTGCTTCGGCGCCCCCCGTTCACTCATGTCCGGTTCGGTCATGTCCCGGTTCGGTCATGTCCCGGTTCGGTCAGGTCCGTGTCCGGTCCTGTCCGGGACGGCGGCGATATATTCCGCGGCCATGGCCCGACCGGTTGCCTTCGAGCACTATCGCTACCTCGGCGACAAGCGCACGCAGATCGTGTACGACCTTGATCTCTACGGGGCCGATCCCACCGTGACGGCCGAGGTCGACGGCGTCCTCGCGTCGGAGCAGTTCATCGCGATATCGCCCCAGACGATCGCTGAAGCGCGCAACCGCGGGTACCGGCCGCACCGCTCGATCCGCCTCGCGGACGAGGCCGCCGGCGCATAGCCGCCGAACCTCCCGGCCGAAGAGTTACGGGTCGGGCGGGATCCAACACTCCGGCGGTAGCGCCTCGCGTATCCCTTTGTGCTTCGCCTCGAACGCGATGTCGGACAGCACTGGTTCGGAGGGAAGCGTCGCCGGATCGGCGGGCAGACCTTCGTAGGCGACCCAAGACGTGCACCCGCCGTAATCGTCTTTCCAGTCCACCGTGACGGGCTCGGCCAGGCGGTGGACGCGCAGCACGAGCACCCAGAGCGGGTCGTGTCGCTTCCAGTTGAAGCGTGACTCGAGATAGTCGCGGGCCCAGACCAGCTTGGAATCGAGCGCGTCCACCTGATCGGGCTCGGTGATCGTCGCGACGTCGACGATGTCCGCCCAACCGCGGAGCCGCACGGGTTCGCCGACCCGCGCCGCGTCGGCGAGGCCGACCCAGTGTGCGTAGGCAGCTTTGAGGAGCGACGCCTGCTGGTGCTCGGCTGTAGGCGACAGCCAGCACCGCCGGGCCGGGAGCCCGAAATGGCGACCGTCCTCGCGCAGGCCGCCTTTGCGGACGTCGACGATCTGCTCGCCTTCGAGCAGCGCGTGGACGATCGCGGCCCACTCCTTGAGCGCCGGTGCAGCCGGGTTCGAGCTCGTTGCCGTCACGCGCGTCAGGATAACCACCACATGGACGAGCTCGTTTCGGAGGGGTTGCGGCTCGGGGCGCATTTCGCGCGCCCGGCCGGGATGACGCGAGTGCCGGGCCTGCTCGTCCTCCCGGGCTTTCCGAGAGGCGCGGGTGGGGCGGCGTCACTGGGCAACACGGACCAGATCCTGTGCGATCGCATCGCGCGCGAGTCGGGATGGGCGGGGCTCACGTTCACGTTCCGCGGGACCGGACCGTCGGAGGGCGACTTCTCGATCGAGGGTTGGCTCGCCGATGTGCGGTCGGCGGTCGACGTGTTGCACGCGCGCACCGACATCACCGGCGTGTGGATCGCGGGCTTCCGTCTCGGCGGCACGCTCGCGATCGTGGTCGCGGCGGACGACGACCGTGTGCGCGGTATCGCGACGTTCGCGGCTCCGGCGTCGTTGCGCACGTGGGTCCGGGAGCCCGACTGGTTCCTCGAATACGCGCGGCGCACCGGAGTGTTGCGAGACGGTGATTTCCCGCCCGACCCCGACGCGTGGATACGCGCGATCGCGAACCTCGATCCCGTGGCCGCGGCCGCACGGATCGCGCCTCGCCCGTGGCTGCTCGTGCACGGGAGCGCCGACGACGTCGTCCCGGTCGCGGACGCACGGCGCCTCGCGGATGCCGGCGGTCCGGACGTCGAGCAGCGGATCGTCGCGAACGGCGCGCACCGACTGCGCCACGATCCGCGCGCGATCGCAGCTCTCCTCGGCTGGCTCGATCGTCAGGAGCTCTGACGGCGCGCGTCTTCGAGCACGGCGTCGAGGGTCGCGTCGAGTGAGAACCGCGGCGACCACGACGTGGCGCCGACGAGCTTGGCGGGATCGCCGACGAGACGCGGCACCTCGACGGGCCGGACCAACGCCTCGTCGACCTCGACGCCGACGCGACCCCCCGCGCGCGCCACGAGCCGGTCGGCGATGTCGCCGATCGAGGTGCCCACACCGCTACACACGTTGTACACCTCGCCCGGCTCACCGAGCTCCATGAGCAGACGGTACGCGCGCACGATGTCGCGTACATCCGAGAAGTCACGGATCGCGCCGCGCGCGCCGATCGTGATCGTCGGCGCGAGCTCGCGTTCCGCGGCGACGATTCGGCGGGCGAGCGCGGGGACGACGAAACGATCCGACTGTCCGGGTCCGGTGTGCGAGAATGCGCGCACGCGCACCGTTTCGAGACCCGACCCGAGCCAGGCCTGGAGCGCGAGGTAGGAGGCGGCGACCTTGCTCGCGCCGTAGGGGGTCAGCGGCTGCAACGGCGCGCCCTCTTCGAGCCGGGCACCGCGGCCGACGACCTTGCCGTACTCCTCGGCGCTACCGACGACGAGGACGCGGCGCGCGCCGCATTCGCGCGCCGCGTCGAGGACGTTCGCGGTGCCTTCGACGTTGACGCGCAGGCACGCGTTCGGCTCCCGCCAGGACGCGGCGACGTCGGACCACGCCGCGAGGTGGTAGACGGCTTCGGGGCGGTGGGCATCGAGGACGTCGTGCACCGCCGTGCGGTCGGTGATGTCGAAGACGGCGCCGCCGGTTTCGGGCAGGACGACGTCATCGCCCATCTCGCGCAGGTGGGCGACGAGGTGTGGTCCGACGAATCCGCTCCCGCCGGTGACGAGCGCCTTCACGAAGGTGCGGCCGTCGCGACCATCCGGCGGTACACGTCGAGGTGCGCGTCGACGGATCGGTCCCACGTGAACCCGGCGGCCCGCGCTGGACCGGCGGCGCGCAGCTTCGCCGCGAGGGCAGGGTTCCCGAGCACCCCTTCGAGGGCTTGCGCAATCGCGACCGGGTCGGCCGGGGGAACGAGCAGCGCGGCGTCGCCGACGACCTCCTCGATCGAGGAACCCGACGTCGTGACGAGGGGCGCTCCGCTCGCGAGCGCTTCGAGCGCCGGCATACCGAAACCCTCGGCCAACGACGGATACGCAACGACTTCCGCCCGGCGGAAGAACGCCGCGAGCGCCGCGTCGTCGAGGTAGCCGGGACGAAGCACGCGGGTCGCGACGCCGCTCGCTGTGATTGCGGCGCGCGCCTCCTCGACGCCCCAGCCGTCGCCGCCGGCCAGCACGAGGCGGAGATCGGGGTGTGCGGACGCGATGTAAGAGAACGCCCGCACGAGCGACGGGACGTCCTTGCGCGGCTCGATCGTGCTCGCGAACGCGACGTACGGAGGCACGATGCCGTGTCGCGCGAGCGCGGCGTGGTCGGCGGCGGCGTCGCCGGCGGGCGAGAATCGCGCGTGGTCGACGCCGTGGTAGATGACGACGATCTCGCCCGGCGGCGAGAATCGCGCGCGCAACCCTCGCTCGGCGTCGTGGCTACCCGTGACGATGACATCGGCGCGACGCGCGGCCGCGGCGATCATCCGGCGGAAGTACATCACCTTCGAGCGCTCGTGCCACTCGGGGTGGTCGAAGAAGGTGAGGTCGTGCATCGCCACGGCGGTCGTGACGTTCGTCCGCAGAGGCATGGTGTAGTGCGGCGCGTGCCAGACGTCGGGACGCAGCCGGCGGCCGACTCCGGGGCCGGCAACCTGCTCCCACACGAGCCGCGATGCCCGATCGTTCGGGACGAGGGGATGGAGCGCGGCGGTGGGGGCAAGATCGTGCCATCGATCGGTGTCGGACCGGCGCGTGAGGAGTTGTAAGTCGACGTCCGGTCGCGCCGACAGCCCGCGCGCGAGTGCGATCGTGTATACGCCCGCCCCGACCGGACGGGTCGGGACGGCGGAGACATCGAGCAGGACGCGCACGCCGGGAGTCTACGAAGACCCGCGCGCGACGGCCCGGGCGTAGGCTTCGACGTGTTGTTCGGCTGATCGCGTCCAGTTGAACCGGGCGGCGCGAGCCGCGCCCGCGCGCCCGAGACGCGCCTTGAGCGTTGCATCGTCGAGCACCCGCCCGATCTGCTCGGCGCAGCCGTCGACGTCTCCGGGCGCGAACAATGCACCCGCATCGCCGATGGCCTCCTCCAGGGCCGAGCCCGTCGTGGCGATCGTAGGAACGCCGCGCGCCATCGCCTCGACGACCGGCAACCCGAAACCTTCGTACCGCGACGCGAGGCAGAACGCGGCCGCGCGACGGTACAGAGCGTCGAGCACTGACCACGGCTGCGCCCCGATCACTCGCACGAACGGCCGGTCGAGCCCGCGGACCTCGCCCCAGCCGCGCGGACCTGTCACCACGAGAGTCAGATCGGGATGCGCGCGCCGCAGCCGGTCCACCGCGTGCACGAGCGTGGGGATGTCCTTGCGCGGTTCGACGGTTCCGACCGTCAGCACGTAGGGCTCGCGCACGTCGAGGCGTGCGACCGCGGCATCGACCTCGTCGGGATCGCGCGGCGCGGGCTGATCGATGCCGAACGGGATGACCGCCAGGCGGTCGAGCTCGAAGCCTTCTCGTAGGAGCTCTCGCGCGGTGAAGTTGGACGGGACGATCACGAGCGAGGCGTGTCGTCGTGCGAGCGTGAGCCCGCGGGAGTGGAAGGCGACGCCGCGACGTGTCGTCGTCTCCGGCAACCGGAGGAACGCGACATCGTGTACGGTGACCACCAACGGGATACGCGCCGGCGGAATGGCCAGGCTCGGCGCATGGACCGCGTCGGCGGTGATGTGCAGCGCCGGCCGGCGCAGGCGGTGCCAGGCCTCGTAGCGCAGGCTCCCACGGGGGAACCCGAGGTCGATCCACGGCACCCGGTGGGCCACGCCCCGCGGGCGCGGTCCGGCCCCGAACGCGACCGGCTCGACCCCGAGCGCCGGGAGCTGCCGCAGCAGCGCGATCTCATAGCGACCGATCCCACCCGGCACGGGCTGGAGCAGCTGCCCGGCGTGCACCGCGACTCTCACGACGGCTGTCCCGCGAGTCGCCGGTAGCAGGATGCGAGGGAACGCGCCGTGTGATCCCAAGAGAACGCGTGCACGCGATCACGGCCGCGGGCCACGAGCTCGGCCCGCATCGATTCGTCGCCGATCAAGCGGTCGATCTCGTGCGCGAGCGCATCCTCATTGGTCGGCTCCACGAGGACCGCCGCGTCGCCCGCCACCTCTGGTATCGACCCCGCGCGCGCCGCGACGACCGGCACGCCGGCCGTCATCGCCTCGAGGACCGGAAAGCCGAAGCCCTCGTATATCGACGGGTACGCGAGCAGCGTCGCCTGCTCGAGAAGTGCGCGCCGGCCGGCGTCGGTGACGGCGCCCGCGAGGAGCACGCGTTCGCCGACGCCAACGGGAAGCCTCGCGATCGCTGCGTCGACCTCGCGCCGCGCCGGGCCGTCGTTCCCGGCGATCACGAGCCGCAGGTCGGGGTGATGGGTCGCGAGCGCGCCGAACGCGCCGACGAGATGTGCGAAGTTCTTGCGCGGCTCGAGCGTCCCGATCGCGAGGACGAACGGCGCACCCGCCAGCGCCGTGGCAATGTTCGGCGGCATGATCGCGGCGTCACCCAGCGCGGGAATCCCCAGCGGGATGACTTCGAGGCGGCCGGCGGCCCGCAAACCCGCGCCGTAGATCTCCTCGATCTCGCCCGCGACGAATTCCGACCCGGTGTGCAGTGTCGCACCGCGCGCGACCGCGCGCCGGATGATCGCGTCGAACGCTCGAACCTCGGCGGTGCACAGCTCCGGATAGCGGACGAACGAGCAGTCGTAGACACTCACGAGCGTCGGAAGGCGGCTCGGGGGGGCCAGATAGTTCGTCGCGTGCAGTACCCCGGCCGGACTCAGCCACCGATCGATCCTCGGCGTTTCCGCGCGCACCCACGATCGAAGTAGCACGCGCGCGGGTATCGGCACGAATCGAGTTGTCGCGGGAACGGAGTCGCGCTGCAAGCGTGCGCGCGCGCTCAACGTGTACGGAACGAGGTCGGGTCCGGCCTCCAGCGCGCGCAGCGCGGTGACGATCTCCGCGACGGCCGCGCCGATGCCCGAACGCGGACCGAGCAACGGCGTCACGTCTATCGCAACGGTCGGACGCGCTGTCGAGAGCACCGAAGGTTGCTAGCACACACGGCCGGTTACGCTGTACCTTCGAAAGCGGGCTGAGTTGCCGATAACCCTGGTGACAGCTGGGGGAAGGTCAGTGCAGCAGGACGACAGCCACGGTGGCATTTCCAATCGATTGACGCGCCGCGCCGCCTTGCAGCTCGGCGCGGGTGCGGGGGCCGCCGCGGCCGCCGCTCCTTACCTCGC
>Ga0335083_10004263_pt1 | contig 18283 bp, 15 predicted proteins | sample Lox_Sample_42_FD_206716 | JGI IMG/M metagenome (GOLD analysis project Ga0335083, IMG submission 206716) | Soil microbial communities from Loxahatchee National Wildlife Refuge, Florida, United States - Lox_Sample_4.2 | ecosystem: Environmental > Terrestrial > Soil > Wetlands | place: USA...
CGTTCTCAAGTCGCTGGCGTGGCCATCCATGACGCCCACCAGCGCGGTGACGTTGTGAGGGAGTTTGGTCCCGCAACCGTAGCGGTCGTTGTCGACGAAAGAGAAGTAGTATTCGAGACTAATGCCTGCACAGACGGGAACTACGGCGGCCAGCAAAGCGGCAAGCTTCTGGTCGTCGGGGTCCTGGCCGGCATCATAAGAAGCCAAGAACGCGCGGCGATCCAGGAACAGCCCGCGTGTCAAGCTGCGCCGTCCGACGATGCAGACCGCATTGGTGCAGTGCCCGTATTCAGGCCGCGGTTGGGCCAGGTGTTCGCTGCGTTCTTCCGCGTGGCGGAGCGCTTGGGCAGACGAAGCGTCCGCCTGGCACGACTCGAATCGCCGCGCGCGTTCGCGGGCATTCCGCGCGCGGGCTTTATCCAAGGACCCGCGAATGCGGTCCAGATCGGCCTGATGCGTGGCGGGCAGCGACTCGAGGTCGTAGAGTTCCACGTCGTCGCTGCAGGTGTCGTGATATCCACCGACGAACCAGGTATCAGCGGGAATTTCGATTCCGCGCTCACGCAAGCGCTCCCGCACTTCAGCCTTGTTTGCCATGGCGGCGAAGAGTCGCGCGTTGGGACCGCCGCGGCGTCCTCCGCACGCTCCGCAATCGTGGGCCGATTCGTGCGGGTTGTTCAAGCTGGTGGATCCATGGCCCAGGACAACAACAACGCGGGCGAACCGGCTGGTCAAGCCGGCCGGACCCAAAACACTGGCTACTCTTTCTGTTTTTTCCGCTGGCGCGAATCCCATCAACAGGCCGGTCATAGCGCCTTGCGATTGCGCGGTGTTCCGCATCAGCGTCAGCTCCGTGCGGGGCTCGGGAAGGAAGGCCTTGTTCAGCCACTCGCGGAGTTGGGCGTAGCGTCTGGGCGCGAGCAGATGACCAATCAGAGGGACCGAGGACAGCAAACCAAGCGCGCTGGTCGAGAGCCAGCCGCGCACCAGCGTCCTGGATGATAGGAACCACTGGCGCGTGAGCCGTCCGAGAACCTGCCTGCGCCAGCGGCGCGTTTCGAGCATGGCGCTGTCTTCTTCCTTGGGTTGCTCGTGGACAGCGTGGTGAGGCTTCACCACCACCGGGCAAAACGCGGCGCTATGCGGGTCGTCGATGCCTTTGTAGTCCACGGCCACGCCGAAGAACCCGGCCGCGCTGAAAGTCTCCATTTCCGGGTCCACTTCTTCGAGCGCTCGCCGCATGGATTCCTCGCGCTCGTCAATGCAGAAGAACACCTGCGCAGCGGGTCTGGCTTGCATTTCGGACAAGCCCCTGTATCTGCGATGGCTGGCCAGCCCGCTCAGAATCTCGCGTTCGTGCCAGCGTTCATAGGCGAGCTGGAAGATGCGGCGGCGCTCCAGCCCATTGCACGCTTTCACCTCATCGACGAACGCGGCCCACTCGGCGTCGGAGAGCCTGGTTACTTCGTCGGCGGAAAGCGACACCACGCGCGCCGCGTCGTAGATACGGGCCGCACGGCTCAGGCGCCGTTTCTCCTGAGTCTTGAGCGGGCTCTCCTCGGGGACAGCTTCGGCGGCGCCCATGCGCGAGGCTACGCGGGACATGCTCAGCCGCACGGCCAGGAAGTCCATAAGCGAGGCCGGCACGGGTTCATGAGGTGCGAAGAGGCCGGGATCTTGCTCCAGCCGGCGCATCAGGCCCGCCCAGCCGGGCAATGCCAGCAGTTCAGCCTGGAGGACGCTTTCCCAGTCAGCCTCATGGAAACGCTGAGAGTCGAGGTAATCCAACACGGCATCCGTTGACGAGAAGCCGAAGTACTGCTGCCGCTCGAACTCTTCGTTCAATCCCGTGAGATAGCGGGGGAAGATGCCGAAGGGCTGGGCGAGCAAAGTCCGGACGCTGGCGTAGAAGCCCTGCTCGCGGCGGGGCATGGGCCAATAGGTCATGCCTTGGTCCAGAAACACTGAACACAACCGGATCAGCCACGGGTGGATGATCTCGTTCACCTGAGTCGGCGTTGCGGGCTCCGGTTCATGAGCCACGCTGCGTGCAAGGCAAGCGTCGAACAAAGCTCGCAGGGCTGGCTGGCGGAAGTCTTTAGACAAGTCGCCCTGTTCGGCCCGCCACATGATGGTGGCGGCATCAAACTCGCGCACGCCTGGCGTCATCATGGCTCGACGAAGCGAGTAGCGGCTCAAGCGCGGGAAGACCATCGCGTCCGGCTCGCACCCAAGCACCGCATCGATATCTTCCAGATGAATCCGGCCGCGCGCCAGTTCGGCCCGGTACTCCGCCTCGCTCATGTAGGGTTCGGCGCCGAACAACTGCCAGGCCTGGATCACGGCCTCCTCGAAGGGCAAATGCTCAAAGGCGTGCAGGGTGTTGTGGTGGACGAAAATGCCGATCGGACCTTGCAACGGAAGCAAGTGCGCCGCGTGGTCAACGGCGTGGCGCAACCGGTCTTCTCGCGTTTGCGGCGAGTGCTCGCCCTGGATCAAACCACTACCACCGTGTAACGTCGGGAACGTCTGGGTCCGTGTCCCAACACAAGGTACTGCTGAAACATTTTTGGGGGTAAAGGCAACCTTTACATCTATTGTAAATGAATGCTGCCGCAAGGTGCCCGGAGTTAGGCCGGCGGCGGCGATGCGGCGTAAGGTTCGGCTCCAAGCTTGAGGCCGTTGGCGAAGAAGGAAACCGTGTGATAAAAACCAGCCAGCGCAATCAATTCGAAGATCTGTTCGGTGGTGAAGCGAGCCGAGATGGCTCCCCAAAGCTCGCTGGAAATAGTGGCGGTGTCGTGCAACTCGTCGGCCAGCCGGATCAGCAGCCGTTCTTCTTCGCTCCAGACGGATTCCTTGGTGTCCAACCAGGTTGCGCGAACCTGTTCGGGCGTTAGAGAAACGCGATCGGCAAAGAAGGCGACGTGTACTCCCCATTCATAAGCGCAGCCGCAGCGGGCGCACGTGCGATTGATGACGATCTCGCGCTGGCGGAGTGGCACGGGTCCACGATCGAGCAGGCTGGCGGCGCGGAAACGCTCGAAAATGCGCGGCACGCGAGCCAGCGTGGTGAAAAGCGACAGCGGAGGAACTCCGGGTGGCATGATCTTATCGAAAACAGCTTGGAGGTCAGGTTGGTAAGGCGGCTGGAGCGGTTCGACTCGGGGTGCGGGGGAAGCGGATGACATGCTTCATCGTACCCGGCGGCGTGGCAGATGTGGCATGAACCTTGCGCGCGAAGGAGGGCGGTCACGCGTTTGGTTCCTGGTCCTGATAATTTGGCAGCTTCTATCCAGCTCTAAGGTCCAACTGCCGATCAATAGTAAGGTTGGCATGGTGATGACACGTTAATGAGAATTTAATGACGTGTATCTCACTGGTTTTGAAGTTAGCTGGTAAGGTAGTACGCCCAAATGGATAGGTCGACCCCTGTAAGGTGTTATAGTTGAAAGTCACAGCCCGGTAACATGCCCTTTCAGATTCAACCGGTTAAAGAGTTTCTGGTTCGGCCGGCGCTGCCACCTGGGATCGCCAGGATGAGCGACCTGGCTTACAATCTCATGTGGAGCTGGGATCACACCGTGCGGTCTCTGTTCCGCCGGCTCGATCCAGCGCTGTGGAAGAACTGCGGGCACAATCCCGTGCTGATGTTGGGACGAGTCCCCCAGGAGACTCTGGAACGGGCCGCCTCGGATCCTCGCTTCCTGGCCGCCTACCGCCGCGCGTGCGACCGCTACATCACGTATCTGGAGAAGTGGGAGTCGCCTCAAGATCGTCTAATCGCGTACTTTTCGATGGAGTACGGGCTGGTGGAGTGCATGCCCATCTATTCGGGCGGCCTGGGCGTGCTGTCGGGCGACCATTTGAAAGCTTCGAGCGATGGAGAGATTCCCTTGGTCGGCGTCGGCTTGCTGTACCAAAAGGGATTCTTACAGCAATCGCTCAACCCGGACGGATGGCAGCAGGAACGCAATCCGGTGAACGATTTTTACACCTTGCCGGTGCGGCCGGAGCGTAGCGCGGAAGGCTCGGACGTGATGGTTTCAGTCGATCTGCCGACCGGGCGCGTGTTCATCAAGGTGTGGCGAATCGACGTCGGGCGCGTAAAGCTGTACCTGCTCGACACCAACATTGCCGAAAACGATCGCGCGGAACACCGCGAGATCACCGATCAGTTGTACGGCGGCGACACGGCAGTCCGGATCCGGCAGGAGATCGTTTTGGGAATCGGCGGCCTGCGCGCGCTCGATGCGCTCCGCCTGAAGCCAACCGTGTGGCACATGAACGAAGGACACTCGGCGTTCCTGGCAGTAGAGCGCATGCGGCTGCTGATTGAAAAAGACAAGCTGAGTTTCGAGGAAGCTTTCGAAGCCTGCCGGTCCAACAACGTCTTCACCACGCATACTTCGGTTCCCGCGGGGATCGATCTGTTCGATCCAGGACTGCTGTATGAGTATTTCGGCGAGTATTGCCGCACGGCTGGGATTCCGTTCGAAAAATTCCTCAGCCTGGGACGATTCCACGCCGACAATCATCAGGAGCCGTTCTCGATGGCAATCACGGCCATCAAGACGTCCGCCTATCGCAACGCGGTGAGCAGCATTCACCGGCAAGTGTCGCAGGAAATGTGGCAGGAGTTGTGGCCGCGGCTGCCGGTTTGGGAAGTTCCGGTCACTTCCATTACAAATGGCGTACATCTTCCCACCTGGCTGAATGGAGATCTGGCGCAGCTCTACGATCAATACCTGCAACCGGACTGGCGCGAGCGCTACCCGGATCCGAAAATCTGGGATCTGGTGGAAGACATTCCCAATCAGGAGCTGTGGGAAGCGCATCGCCGTCGGAAGCGCTACCTGGTCACGTTTGTGCGCGAGCGTGTGCTGGCTTCGGCCATTGCGCGTAAGGCGTCGGCGGCCGAACAGCGGCGGCTGGCGGACGTGCTGGAGCCCGACACCTTCACCATCGGATTCGCGCGGCGGTTTGCGACGTACAAGCGGGCCACGCTGCTCTTCCGAGACGTCGAGCGGCTGAAACGCCTGCTCACGAATAAGGACTGTCCGGTCCAGATCGTGATCGCAGGCAAGGCGCATCCGCGCGACCTGCCCGGTAAGACGCTGATTCGCGAGATTGTGCAACTTTCGCGCGCGCCCGAAATCGCCAATCATATCGTGTTCGTTGAGGACTACAGCATGGGTGTGGCGCGCGAGTTGGTGCAGGGTGTCGACCTGTGGTTGAACAACCCGCGCCGCGGAGAAGAAGCGTGCGGCACCAGCGGGATGAAGGCCGGCATCAATGGCATCCTCAACCTGAGCGTTCTGGACGGCTGGTTTGACGAAGCTTACGAGGCTTCCGGCGGCTGGGCCATCGGCGATCGGGAGCCCTATTCCGACGATCAGGACGAAATGCATGCCCGCGCCATTTACTCCATGTTGGAAAACGAAATTGTGCCGATGTATTACCAGGACCGGGACGAAGGCGTTCCTGTGGACTGGATGCGGCGTGTGAAGCAGTCGCTGATGCACCTTAGTCCCCAGTTCAATTGCCAGCGAATGATCGGCGAATACATGGCCCAGCTCTATGAGCCGGCCCATCAGGCGTTCCTGGAAGTTTCCCGCGACGGGTTCGAACCGGCACAGGAGCGGGCGCGCTGGAACGAAGTGATCGATCGAGTGTGGAACAATGTCGGGTTTCTGGATATCGGCCCGGGGCCGGACGTGTCCGTTTTGACTGGCCGTCCGGTACCAATGCGGGCCCGAGTAAATTTAGCGGGTCTGACCCCGAAAGACGTCCGCGTGGAGGCTGTGATCGGCCGGGTGGGCGTAAATGGCAACTTGGAAGAAACGCAGGTGATGAGTCTGCCGGCGATCCAGCAGGAAGGGGAATCCTACGTGTTCGAAAAGGAGTTTGTTCCCCATCAAACCGGACGGCTGGGTTATTCGCTTCGTATCAGTCCCAATCATTACGATGATCCGTTGACACGGCCTTGTAACTCGCTTTTGAAGTGGACGGTGGGCGCTCAGAAGTAAGTTTGAGAGAATTGTCCGGCCGATAGTACCAAAATAGTGGTAGCGTCCGGCGCGGTTTCGTGGTACATAGTAGGTAGGCAGAAGCGGAATACGTCTCCAGCCTAGCCGGTTCCGCCGCTATCCTCCAATTGATCCAATTGATCCTACACCCTGTACGGCCACGAGACTTGCACCAGAACCGCAGTCTGGTAGGCGGGCTTCGGTAAGGCCTAAGTTCCAAGGGAAACGATTTAACGCATGGACGACGAACGCAAATACAGACAGCGCGGGTATATGGATTCCGACCGCGACCGGGAAGGCCGGGATCGGCGGCCCACAGAGCGGCCGAAACCTTCCGGTCCACGGCCGCCGATCGATGTAACCGGTCCGCGCCTGCCCCGTCTTTTGCAAAACGTGGTGGCGGCCCGTTGTTTCAACTGCTCTACCACGCTGCCTCAAGATGTGGATTGGAAGGGGAAGTGTCCCAAATGTGGCGCCGACCTGCACTGCTGCAAGCAATGCGCTCACTTCGAGCCGTCCACGCGATTTCAATGCCTGAAGCCCATCCCGCAGCGGATTCCGGTGAAGGACCAGGCCAACCAATGCGAGCTGTTCAGTCCCCGCGTGACCGTGGCTCGCGATGCGGCCCCCGTCAACAATCACAACTCCGTTGCGCCGGTGCAACCGCCTCGTTCTCCCAACGACGCCCGCGCAGCCTTCGATAGCCTTTTCAAGAAGCCCGAATAGCAAAATCCGGAAAATCCGGGGGGAAATCCGGGGGGGAAATCCGGGGGAAATCCGGGGGGGGGAAATCCGGGGACAGTACACTCAATCCCCAATTTCGATGTCTGTGTCTAGACTGCTGCGCATTGCCGTGGCCGCCAGGAACATAAGGGCAGAAAATCGGGGATTGAGTGTACTGTCCCCGGATTTTTTACCGGGTTTACAGGAAGAAGTCGAGGGCGCCGGCCAGATAGGCTTTCAGATCCGCGCGCTTGATCACCGCATCCAGGAAACCATGTTGTAACAAAAATTCGCTGGTCTGGAAGCCTTCCGGGAGTTTTTGCCGGATGGTTTGTTCGATGACGCGAGGGCCGGCGAACCCGATCTGGGCGCCCGGTTCGGCGATGTTCAAATCCCCGAGCATGGCAAAGCTGGCAGTAACGCCTCCCGTGGTGGGGTCGGTCAGCACGCTGATGTAAGGCACGCCGGCATCGTCCAGGCGCATGAGCGCGGCCGAAATCTTAGCCAACTGCATCAAGCTGACCGCGCCCTCCTGCATGCGTGCGCCGCCGGAAGCAGAAATCACGATCAGTGGGACCCGGCGCTCGATGGACCGCTCGATGGCTCTGGTGATCACCTCGCCCACCACCGCGCCCATGCTGCCGCCGATGAATCGCAGCTCCATGGCGCAAACGTGCACCCGCCTCCCGTTCAAGTTCCCGCCGGCCGAAACGATGGCATCGCGCAGTTCCGTGGTTTGACGCCCGGCCGCCAAGCGCTCGGGATACGGTTTTGAATCAGAGAAACAAAGCGGATCGGTGGACGATAAGGACTGGTCGAATTCCTCGAACTCGCCTTGGTCGAACAGCATTTGGAGCCGCGCACGCGCGCCGATTCGCGAGTGATGTCCGCATTTCGGACAGACCTGGAAGTTGTCCTCCAGCGCTTTGCGCCAGATGATCTGACCACAATGCGGGCACTTGAGCCACAAACCCTCGGTGCGGACGCGCCGCTCGCCTTCCTCGGGCTCGAGGGCTGGTTTGTCGCGAGTGAACCATGCCATTCTGCTCTTCAGTGTTACATAATTGTTGGAGGTACCAGGACCCGAGTCGGTGGGATTTGGGCAGGAGCCATGAACGCTTCGCACTGGTACCAAGAGGCCCAGTATCAGTACCAGAGACCGTTGGGGGCTCGGTGCCCGGATGTTAGTGTAATTGAGGGACATCGATAACAACTTATGAACGTATCCATTATTGGTACCGGTTATGTGGGTTTGACGACTGGAACGTGCCTGGCCTACCTCGGCCATAAGGTCACGTGCATTGATTCGGACGAAAAGAAGATCGCCTTGCTGCGCGCCGGCAAGACGCCTATATACGAACCTTTCTTGACGGAGTTGCTGGCGGATGCGAAACCAAATTTGCAGTTTTGCACGCAATACGCCGGCGCCGTCCAGGATGCCGACGTGATTTTCATCGCGGTGGGCACACCGCCGACGGCCGATGGCAGTCCGGACTTGAAGTATCTCAAGCAGGCTGCTAACGGCATTGGCGAGCACTACGCGGGCGACTTCACGGTGGTGGTGAACAAATCCACCGTGCCCATCGGAAGCGGCAATTGGGTGGACGCATTGGTGCGCGAATCCTATGAGCGGCACCACGGGCGCAAGGCCAATGGTCACTTCTCAGTGGCGTCCAATCCGGAATTTCTGCGCGAAGGTACGGCGCTGGCGGACACGCTGTATCCCGATCGCGTAGTAGTTGGTTCGGACAATGAGCGCTCGCTCGAGGTTCTGTACAGCTTGTATCGCCCGATTCTGGATCAGAGCTTTGCGCCGCCGCCCTATCTGCCGCGGCCTGAGGGAACGGGCGCCGCCCCGCTGATTTCCACCGATCTCGCTTCGGCCGAACTGATCAAATACGCGGCCAACGCTTTTCTAGCATTGAAGATCAGCTACATCAATGAAATTGGCCAGCTGGCCGAGAAAGTGGGCGCCAATATCACGCATGTCGCCAAAGGCATCGGGCTGGACGCCAGAATCGGCACGCGCTTCCTGCAAGCCGGCATCGGCTGGGGCGGATCGTGTTTCGGCAAAGACACTTCCGCGCTGGTCTCCACCGCGACCGAATACAACCTCAGCATGCCGATCGTGGCTGCGGCGCGCGAAATCAACCGCCGCCAGCGCGACCGCGTAGTGGAAAAACTGCTCGGCGAGCTCAAGATTCTAAAGGGCCGAACGATTGGGTTGCTGGGTCTGGCATTCAAACCCAACACCGACGATCTGCGCGAAGCTCCCGCCATCGACATCGCACGCAAACTGATTGAGCGGGGCTGCAAGGTGCGCGTCCACGATCCGGTGGCGATGGAGCGTTTCGACCAGGAATACGGAAGCATGGGCACGATTCTATGCTCGACGCCGGAAGATGTGGCCGAGGAAGCCGACGCGCTGGTGCTGGTTACCGAGTGGCAGGATTACCGCGAGCTGGACTGGGATGCGCTGGCCAGCCGCATGAAGTCGCGTATCGTTCTGGACGGCCGCAACGCGCTCGATCGCGCCCGGCTGGAACGGCAAGGCTTCCGCTACGTCACGCTGGCCGGATAAGAGCCCTCGCTGGATAACGCTGACCGGATGAAGTTAGCTTCATCCGGTTCGCTTCGAATTTCCCGCAACCGCGGCATTGCGATTGCATCCAAATGGCACAGAAGGTGGGTGGCTCCAAATGCTGTTGGGTGCGATTGTCAGTGGATTGTTGATCTTCGGCCTCTTTTTGTCGATGTTGTCTTCTTCGCCAAAATCGAAATCAGAAGAGCATTTCGACTCTCAGGTGTGACAAATATACACGCCGAACAAAAAAGGTTGCATGATTCGCCATCGCCGCGCTTGCACGGGGGGCGTTACAATGGCCTGTCATGCTGCAGGTCCTTCTCGTTAGTTTTTTCCTCCAGGCTCAGCCCTTCGATCTAGTTATTCATAACGCCCGGATCGTGGATGGATCGGGCAATCCCTGGTACCACGGCGATCTTGGTATCAGAGGCGATACAATCGCCTCCATCGGCCGCCTGGGCGGCGTTCCCGCGAAATTGAACCTGGATGCGCAGGGCTTGACCGTGGCGCCGGGTTTTATCGACATCCATACCCACTCCCGGCGCGGCATTTTTCTCGATCCAGCGGCGCAGAATTACATCCGGCAGGGCGTCACCACGGTAATGGAGGGTAATGACGGCAGCTCGCCGATCCCGCTGGCGCCTTTCCTTCGCAAGGTCGCCGAAGCACATCCAGCAGTGAATTTTGGAACCTTCGTGGGGCAGGGAAGCATCCGCGAGGCGGTGATGGGTCTGGCCAATCGCAAGGCCACGCCGGAAGAGATCGCAAAGATGAAAGAGATCGCCCGCCAAGCCATGCAGGATGGCGCCTTCGGGCTTTCCACCGGGCTGTTCTACGTGCCCGGCAATTTCACGCCGACCGAGGAGGTGATCGAGATCGCCAAAGTGGTCGCCAGCTTCGGCGGCATGCATATCTCGCACATGCGCGACGAAGCGGCGGGTGTGCTGGACAGCGTGCGCGAAACGATTCGCATCGGCGAAGAAGGCGGCCTTCCCACGCAGGTGACGCATCACAAGATCATCGGCGCGGCCAATTGGGGCAAGAGCGTTGATACACTGCGTTTGGTGGAAGAGGCACGCGCCCGCGGCGTGGATGTGACCATCGACGAATATCCGTATACGGCCTCCAGCACCGGCACGAGCGCGTTGTTTCCGCAGTGGTCGCTGGCCGGCGGCCAGAAGGCGCTGCTGGAGCGTCTCGCGGCGCCCGATCAACGCGGGCGCATCAAGGCCGAGATCGTGCAGCGCATCAAGGTGGACCGCGGCGGCGGGGATCCCAAAAACGTTGTCATGGCGAATTGTTCTTTCGATTCATCGCTCGACGGCAAGAGCCTGGCCGATATCACGGCCGCGCGGGGGCGCACGGTGAACTTCGACACTGCCGCCGACACCGCCATCGAGATCCAGCAAAAGGGCGGATGCCAAGCCATTTACCACGCCATCAGCGAAGACGACATCGAGCGGATTCTCAAATCGCCGTATACGATGATCGGCTCCGACGGAGAAATTCCGGAGTTCGGCAAAGGCATGCCGCATCCGCGCAGCTACGGCACCAACGCGCGCGTGCTGGCGCGCTATGTTCGCGAAAAGAACGTGATCACGCTGGAAGACGCCATTCGCAAGATGTCCGGATATCCTGCCCAGCGGCTGCGGCTGCTTGACCGCGGGCTGCTGCGTCCGGGCATGCGCGCCGACGTGGTGATTTTCGATCCAGCCAAGATCCAGGACAAGGCCGACTACGCCAAGCCGCACCAATACGCCGAGGGCGTGGGGGACGTAATCGTCAATGGGCAGCTCGTAATTGCCGATGGCCGCCTGACGGCGGCGCGCCCCGGGCGGGTGCTGCGGCTCAACGGATCGGCACCAAAGTAAAGGTCAGCAGAAAAACCAGCAGCGCCGCCAGGCCGAGCAAGACCCGGTTTCGATCGAGCGGCGTGTCGTCGAAGATGGTGGGATGCCGCAGCGCGAAAAAGAACAACAGCGCCGCCCACACCAGCCAGGTATGGGAATAGAAGATCCCTAGCGGCACCAGGGCCACCACGAACAATCGCGAAAGCAGCTTGTGCCATCGACCGGCGAACGAATAGAGGATGTGCCCGCCGTCCAGTTGGCCGATGGGAATCAAATTAAGAGCGGTAGCCAGGATTCCAACCCAAGCGCCGCGCGCCACCGGATGCAGCAGAATATCCGAGGACCGAACGCCGGGAAAGACAGCCCACTCCATGGCGCGCAGGATGGCCGGTGTTCCAAAGATCAAATCGCCGCGCTCGGCGATCCCTGGAATCACTTTCGAGCTTGCGACTCCGATAGCCAGGAGCGGAACTAACACGACGAAGCCGGCCAGCGGTCCGGCAATGCCCACGTCGAACAGCGCGCGCCGCGTGTAGATGGGCGAACGGATTCGAATGAACGCGCCCAGCGTCCCGATGGGTGTCGGCGCGGGAAGAAAATAAGGCAGGCTGGCGTCGATCCCATAATAACGGCAGGCGAAGTAATGGCCCAGCTCATGCGACAGCAAGATGGTCAGCAGCGTCAGAGAAAACGCCAGGCCGTCCACCAACAGCAATGGACGCGCGGCCAGCACCGGCAGGATGTTGAGAAATTGATCCAGATCGAGCGGGCGATTGGTTTCGAAACCGCGCGCAAAGACAACTCCCACGATGGTTGTTGTCAGCAGCGTCAAGCCCAGCAGACACCAGTGCAGAGCCCAGCGCGAAGCTGAGATCTCCTGTTGCGGAAAAGTGATGGCGGCTCTCAGAGAGTCGCTTGTCGTGCGCGGAACCACAACAGCTTTACGCTACTGCAGGGACTGCAGCTCCTTGCCGGGTTTGAATCGCACCGCCTTGCCGGGAGGAATGGCTACTTCGGCGCCAGTGCGGGGATTGCGTCCTATGCCGGTTTTGCGCGGACGCACGTTGAAGATCCCGAAGCCTCGGAGCTCGATGCGCTCGCCGTGCGCCAGGGCTCGCTTCATGCTTTCGAACACGGTCTCTACGGCCATTTCGGCCTTGGTTTTTGTAATGCCCGTTTTGTTTACGACTTCGTTAATGATGTCGAGCTTAATCACGGCGTCCCCCTCAAGACGGCTAAAAGCATTGAATGCAAGCAGAATGGCTCCGAGATATTGGTGCCCAAGATCGAAGATCGGAGCAAACTCCATGATAGGATTAGGGTTAAGCTCATGTCAAGCAGCCCTTCGGCGCAACCCGCCACTGGAGTCGCCCGCTGCAGCCGCGCGCTAGAGGCAGAGGCGTTCCGCGAAGCCTGCACTTTGTTCTCCAGCGGAGTCGCGGTGGCGACGGTGCGGGCGCAAGATGGAACACCGCATGGTCTCACCGTCAGTTCGTTCGCCGCGGTGTCGATCCAGCCTCCGCTCATTCTGATATGTATTGACTTGCGGTGCCCATTTATTTCACATTTTCGGCAGGGCACGCACTTTGCGGTCAATGTGCTCGGCGAATCGCAGCGCGGCGTTTCGGTTACGTTCGCTGAAAAGTCGGAAGGGCGTTTTGAAGGGCTGGATTGGACGCCAGGCGAAACCGGCGCGCCCCTGTTGCGGCGCTGTCTCGCCGCGCTGGAATGCCGGACTGCGTCTATCATTGAAGCCGGGGACCACGCTATCTTCGTCGGGGAAGTCGAGCATGCGCGATGGGAAGCCGGCCGGCCGCTGGTCTACTTCAACCGCGATTACCGGTCGCTGGGCTGAAGCCGGCGCCTCAGCGTGCGCCCACCCACCGCAGTCCGACATAACCGCCGCTGATCATACCAGTGAAGTATTCAGTGCTCTGGGGCGAAGTTTTGAACTTGTAGAGCTTTCCGCCCGCGACGATTTGCACCTGGCCGATGCGATAGCCGATGGATGCTTCGGCGTCGAGCGTGTCCTGATGGTGCGGAATGCCGAAGCCGGATGCTCGCACATCCATATAGAGTTTTGGCGAAGCGGCATATTGGAGCGCGCCTCCGAATGCGGGCAGAACCACGTAATGCTGGCCGGTAGCGGAAGGAAAAGCTCCGGCGCCGCTGGATGCCACCAAACTGGTGTCGAACGGGGCGTCGACGCGCGAGTAGATTTTCGCCGCCTGTACTTCCCACAGAGTTTTAAATCGCAGCTTCCGGCCACGCACCGGGAAGGGATACAAGAGGTCTTCGAATGAGACCTTCGCGGCGCTGATGGTGTAGGTTGTTGCGAGGTAATCGCCGGCGGCAATGGCAGTGGTGAAAAGATCCAACGCTTGCGAGGCGGTGGTGGTGCCGTTTCCGTGCATCTGGAAGACGGAGACGCGCAACACGTCATTCGAAGTGAGGCGCAGGCTTAGCTCCGCGCCGGGAGCCGGTTTGCTCTTGCCGAGCGAGCCGAGGGTTTCAAAGTCGGTGGCGGCGGCTCCGGTTTTCTGATCCGGATTCGCCTGCGTGAGCCAGTAAAACAACTCGAAGGACCAGGATTGATCGGGCCCGATCTCGGGCAGGGTCGTGGTTTGGGTCTGAGCCGGTGCCGGTGACACAGCGGTCTGAGGCGGCTGCTGCGGCGTCGAGGTTTGGCCGATCGCCGCCGCTGCGATGCCTAGAAATATCCAAATTGCAGAAGGCTGAATGAGAAAACGCTGGACGATCAAGCGCCCCTTTCTTCGGACATGGTTTAAGTAGGTTTCAACTCCGGCTGAGAGAAACGGTTTCGCAGTGCTTTGTTAACTTTTGTAAAGCGGGCTGCGCGAAGAGGTGCCAGGGCCCGAGCCGCTCAGGGCCAGCCACGCGACCAGGGCGGCGCATTTCTGATCTTGCGACCAGGGTGGGCCGAGCGGCTTGCCAAGATCGGCGACGCGGCGCTCGAGTTGGCCCAAAGGCATTCGGAAATGAGCTGACGCGTGTTCGTACAGCTCGCGTTCTTTGATGGCCATCAGGTCCAGGCCGCATTGGGTGGCGGCTTTCTTCAGTTCGTCGCGGTAGAACTCGCCCTCGGCGGTGTGGATCAGCGCGTGGGAGGCCAGAATCGCTTTGAGGGCGGGCAGGGGGCGGCCCGAGCCGAGCGTTATTCCGAAGCTTGCGGCCTTATATCCGCGAGCGCGCAGGTCGTCTACCGCAGCTCGCAAAGCTTCGATTGCCAGGCGCGAGGTGCTGTGGGCGCAGCGCTCCAGGAATGCTTGTGCGTCAGAAAACTGCATCGGCTCGGCGGCATGAAAAGGCTGCTTCGATCCGCGAATGCGCGTGTCGCAAATCTGGATACGTCGCCGGTCGATAACCTCGGGCGAGCCCGGCGGCCCGGCCAGCGCAACCAGGGCGGCCCATCCGGAGTGGGAGCGGCAACCTAAGGCAGCGAGCGGCATGGAACGGGTCATCGGGCTGGGTAGTCAGCGCTGAGAATTGGACGATTCGGCGACTGCGATCACCTCCAGGCCCATTTGCGCGTCCAGGCTGGGAAGTCCCTCGAACGCCAGTAGGGTGCTGGCGGGCGGGTGCTTGCCGTTGTAAAAACCGGCCCGCACCGTGCGCAGCTTAGCGAGCAAGCCGCCGGAGGTAAGGTAGAAATGCGACATGACCACGCCGTCGAAGCGGGCGTCCGAGGAGCTGAGTGCTTTTCCGAGGCGTTCGAAGGCCAGCTTGAGGTCGCTTTCCTCCGCGCCGAAGGCAAGCTGAGTACCAGTCACGACGAGTTTCGGGCTGCTAACCAAGACGAGTTGCGAGTAATAAGAAGATGGTTGCAGGCTGGCGGGATTCAGAAAGGTGACTGCCGCAGCGGGTGCGGAGCGGAGACGCGCCACGGCTTCGCATTCGGCGGCTGGAGTAACGGGTTCGCGCTGCATCTGAACGTAGTTCACGCTAGCGGCGGGGAAGTTGCCGGTCAGCAGCAACTGCGCGCTTTTCTCGTCGTCGAGCGAGCTGACGAAACAAGTCACGCGGAGTGCATCTTCGGGCTGGAGGCCGGCGGAGTGAAGCGCGATCTTCAAGTGATCGAGCGACTGCGTCAGGCTCGAGGCGTCCTGGCCCGAGATAAAAGCGACACCGTTGGGATTCACCGGCCGCTTTTCGGTTTCCATAGCCTCTAACACGATTTGAGCGCCCGTCAAAGGCAAAGCTCCCACCTGGATCGTGCTCAGCACCGGCAGGGGCTGATGTTTGTCGGCGAAGGCTTCGGCCACCAATTCACCGACGCGTCGAAGATCGCCCGAGCCGGCCACGAAGGCGCGCAGCTTGACGATGGTTCCACGGCTGGTTCGAAGAAGAGTCTTGAGCGCGTCGCGGGTCTGCTGCGACAGCAGGCCTTTGGCCGATAGCGGCGAGATTTCAAAGGTCAGCCGATCGGTCTCGGCGACGACAGTATTGGGCAGCTCGCGGCTCGGAGGCGGAGTTTGTTCTTCTTCTTTCTTGTTTTTCTTTTGCTTGCTGTTGGGAAGGACCTGAGGAATGTAGCCCTGGTCGTCCGAAGTTGATTTCTTCTTTTGCGCCGGGAGATCTTGAGCGGCGAAAATGATCAGGATCGTGAGCGCCAGGCCAATGCGGAGAGCGTACATCGAGCGGTGAATCGATTTTAGCAAAGCTGATACATTGAAGACGGTGAGCGTCGCCATTGCATCTCCCTCGCGAATGGGCGCGCGGAATTTCACGCGCTACGCCTGGGGCGTGCTGGGCTGGAACATTGCGGTGGTGCTGTGGGGCGCTTATGTGCGCGCCAGCGGATCGGGCGCCGGATGCGGGAATCATTGGCCGCTGTGCAATGGCGAGGTGGTTCCGCATGCGCCGCAAATCCAAACACTGATCGAGTTCACGCATCGGGCCATGAGCGGGATTGCGTTCTTGGCCGTGGCGGCGTTGCTCGCCTGGAGCATCCGGGCGTATCCGCGGAGGCATCGAGCGCGCGGAATGGCGCTGGCATCGTTCGCGTTTCTGATTGTGGAAGCGCTGCTGGGAGCGGGGCTGGTGCTGTTCGATTACGTCGGCGCCGACAGCTCGGTGGGCCGGGCTTTGTACTTGTCGCTGCATCTGGCGAACACCCTGCTGCTGCTGGGCGCGCTGTCGCTGACGGCTTGGTTTTCGCGTGAGGCTGCGCCGGCGCGGGGGCGCATTTCGAGGCTGGCTGCCGCTGCTTTGCCGGTGGCGCTGTTGGTCGCGATCAGCGGCGGGATTGCTGCGCTGGGCGATACGTTATTCCCAGCATCGTCGCTGGCGGCGGGCATCCGGCAGGATCTTTCCGCGACCGCCCATTTCCTGCTGCGGCTGCGCGTGTTTCATCCCGCGCTGGCGATTGCCGGCGGCGTTTTCTTCGCCTGGTCCGCAGTGTGGATTATGCGAACCAGCCCGCGCCGCCAAGTGTATCGCATCGCGCTGGCGGTTCTGATTCTCACCATCGCGCAGCTGGGCGCGGGCGCAATCAACTTGGTTCTGCTGGCGCCGGTTGGGATGCAGATCGTGCACCTGCTGCTGGCGGATCTGGTCTGGATTTCGCTGGTGTTACTGACAGTGGAGAGCGCGGAATCATCGCGTTGAAGGCGCAGCGATCACTTGGGTGTCACATGGATCAGGGCGCCGGGATTGGCGTCTTCCAGCATCCACAGCGACCCATCGGGACCTTCTTCCACATCGCGGATGCGGTGGCCCACTTCCCAGCGCTCTCCGGCTTTGGCGCCGCCATGGCCGTCAAAGATGATGCGGTTGAGCGACTTGGTTGACAGGCCGCTGACCAAGCCGTTGCCGTTCCACTGCGGGAAGGTCTGGGTGCCTTTGTAGAACATCAGATTGCCCGGCGCGATCACCGGCGCCCAATAGAGCACCGGCTTGGCCAGGTCCAGCCGGTTGTCAGGATTGGGAATGGGCACGCCGTCATAATTCTTGCCATAGGAGACCAGCGGCCAGCCATAGTTCTTGCCTTTCTCTATCAGGTTCAGCTCGTCGCCACCGCGCGGGCCATGCTCGACTTCCCATAATTCGCCGCTGGGCGAAAACGCCAGGCCATAGGGCGTGCGGACGCCGCTGGCCCAGGTTTCCGCCGGCGTCAGGTTAGGGCTGGTAAAGGTATAAGTGCTGACCACTTTCGCGTCCTTGGCGGTTTCGGTGTCACGCGGCGGATCGATCAGCGGAATGGTGGCAGCTCCGGTTTTGCCGAAGTTGGGATTGCCGGGCGCTGGCTTGCCGTCCAGCGTGAGGCGCAGGATCTTGCCCACGGGCTGATTCGGATCCTGAGCGGGCGTCATGCGCTGGCGGTCGCCAACCGCGAGGAACAGATACTGGCTGTCGGGCGAGAAAGCCACCTGCGCGCCTTCCTGGCCGCCCCGGCCGGTGGGTAGCTGGCGCCACAATACTTCGAAGTTTTCCAGGGTCGCCGAAGTGGCGGTGAGGTTCAGTTTAGCGCGTGCTAGCGCGAGGCCCCCGCCATAGTCGCCCGGCTCGGCATAGGTGAGATAAACACTGTGGTCGGTGGCGTAATGCGGCGACAGGAAGATGCCGTGCATGCCGCTCTGGCCCTGGAAATAGACTTTGGGCGTATTGCCGACTTGGATCTTCTCGCCCTGTTGGGTCACCAGCCAAACGGGCCCGGGCTTTTCAGTGATCAGCATGCGCCCATCGGGCAAGAACGCCAGACGCCAGGGCAGGTTAAAGGTGGCCACGGTCGTCATGGTGAAGGGCAGGCTGGCTTCGGGCTTCTGTTCACCGATGTTGACCTGCGTCCAGGCCGCCGCCGGCAAGAGGGTCAGAAGCAACCCGGCTTTCGCCAATTTCATCGTCATCTCTCCTTTTTCACGCGCTCCACAGTACGCGAGCGGAGTGCGCTGTTCAATCGTACACTACCATAAGAATCGTGCCTGATCAGTGTGGCGGGAAAGCTTGATTGGCTCCGCAGCTCGATTGAAGTAGTCTATAGTCTAGATCAAGCACACGCCTCTTTCTTCCGGAGACAAACTAGGCAACACGTTTTCAACGAAGCGCCGCTTGCCCAACCCGAACCCGAAGAACGAGCA
>Ga0335083_10004264_pt1 | contig 18281 bp, 17 predicted proteins | sample Lox_Sample_42_FD_206716 | JGI IMG/M metagenome (GOLD analysis project Ga0335083, IMG submission 206716) | Soil microbial communities from Loxahatchee National Wildlife Refuge, Florida, United States - Lox_Sample_4.2 | ecosystem: Environmental > Terrestrial > Soil > Wetlands | place: USA...
ACGCAGTCGCCGGACTCTTCAACCGCGCCCAGAACCGTCTTGCCCATCCGTCCGGATGCGCCGGCCACCGCGATGCGAAGCTTTCTGCTCATGCGGCGAAGCATTGCGCGCACGATTTGCGATTGTCGAGGGCCTTACGCCTTCTGGTCGACCGGTGCCGCATCGCGCCGCGCCACCGTCACCATCGCCGGCCTGAGCAGCCGGTCGCCGATGCGATAACCGGTCTGGATCACGTTGACGATGCTGCCGGCAGGTTTGCCCTCGCCCGCCACCTCGGCGACGGCCTGGTGGAAGTTGGGATCGAACTTGCCGTCGCTGGTGTCGATCGGCTTCACGCCATGCTGTTCGAGCGTCGAGAGCAATTGCCGCTCGGTCGCCTCCACGCCTTCGATCACCGCTTTCACTTGCGGACTTGCGCTCTCGCGCGCATCCGCCGGGCAGGCATCGATGGCACGGGCGAAATTGTCGGCCACCGCCAGGATGTCGCGGGCAAAGCGGCTGATCGCATATTGCGATGTCTCGAGCTTGTCGCGGTCGGCGCGGCGGCGTGTGTTCTCGGCATCGGCGAGCGCGCGCAGCAGGCGATCCTTCAGATCGGCCGCTTCCATCTTCAGCCTGGCCAGCTCCTCGCCGTCGCCAGTGTCGTTCGCCGGTTGCGTCTCGGGGATGTAGTCCTGTTCGTCGCCGTTCATCGTCTTCCTTTAACGCATCAGCCGAGCAGGCGGCCCACGACCTTGGCCGTATGGTCCACCATCGGAATGATGCGCGCATAGTTAAGCCGGGTCGGTCCCAAAACGCCGACCACGCCGATCACCTTGCCTTGCGCGTTTGCATAGGGCGCCGCCACAATCGAGGAGCCCGAAAGGCTGAACAACCGGTTCTCCGAGCCGATGAAGATCTTCACACCGTCGCCTTGCGCCGCCAATTCCATCAGCTTGATGAGATCGTTCTTGCGTTCGATGTCGTCGAACAGCATGCGCACGCGTGCCAGATCCTCCTGCGCCTCGACCGAATCGAGCAGGTGCGACTGCCCGCGCACGATCAGCACCTTTTCCGCATCGCTGCGTTCGTGGGAGTTCGCCACCGACATGGTTGCCAGTCCTTCCGCCACGATCTTGGCGGTGAGCTGGTCGAGTTCGGCACGCTCGCCTTCGAGCTCGGCGAGAATTTCGTCACGTGCCGATTCGAGTGTGCGGCCGCGCAGCCGCGCATTGAGGTAGTTGGACGCTTCAATCAGCGCCGCCGACGGAAATCCCGTCGGCATGTTGATGAGGCGGTTCTCGACCTGTCCGTCTTCGTTGACCATCACGACGAGCGCCTTGCCGGGCGCCACGCCGACAAACTCGACATGCTTGAGGGCGCTGTCCTGCTTCGGCGCCACGACGAGTCCGGCGCAACGCGACAGCCCCGATAGCATCATCGTCGCCTGGGTCAGCACCTCTTCGAGGCCGCGGCCCTGCGCCGAGATGCGGCCTTCGATGGTGGCGCGCTCATGAGGCGCCAACTCACCGATCTCCAGCAGGCCATCCACGAACAGGCGCAAGCCCCGTTCGGTCGGCACGCGTCCGGCACTGGTGTGCGGCGCATAAAGCAGCCCCAGGGCTTCAAGGTCAGCCATCACGTTGCGGATGGAGGCCGGCGAAAGGGTGTGGGGCAGGCGCTGTGAGATCGTGCGGGAGCCCACGGGCTCGCCCGACGACAAATAGGCATCGACCAGATGGCGCAGAATCTCGCGCGAGCGCTCGCCCAGGTCGAGCCCCAGCATCCGTGCCTGATTGCTGTCGATCATCGGTCCGCCCAAATCTCCAACTCCTTGAGACCCAAGCCATTTCTCAAATATGCCGGCCCGCATTGCGGTGCCCGGCGGCTGAGGCTAGGTAGCGGGAGAGACCATGAACTTCAAGGGATAAGCGGATGCGCCCTTCCAAGCGCGCGGATAACGAAATGCGCGCCGTCAGCCTGCAAAAGGGCTTCGCCAGGCACGCCGAAGGCTCCTGCCTCGTCAAATTCGGCGACACCCATGTGCTGGTGACCGCCAGCATGGAGGAGAAGGCACCGCCTTTCCTCAAGGGCTCGGGCAAGGGCTGGGTAACGGCCGAGTACGGCATGCTGCCGCGCTCGACCCATGAGCGCATGCGGCGCGAGGCGGCCCAGGGCAAGCAGTCCGGCCGCACGCTGGAAATCCAGCGTTTGATCGGGCGGAGTTTGCGCGCCGTGGTCGACCTCACCGCGCTGGGTGAGCGCCAGATCGTCATCGATTGCGATGTGCTGCAGGCCGATGGCGGCACACGCACCGCCTCGATCACGGGCGGGTTCGTGGCGCTGCATCAGTGCATCGAATTCATGAAGAAGACGGGCCTGGTGACCAGGCCGGCGATCAAGGATCACGTGGCGGCGGTGTCGTGCGGAATCTCGAATGGAATGGCCGTGCTCGATCTCGATTACGACGAAGATTCCTCTGCCGAGACGGACGCCAATTTCGTGCTGACTGGCGCCGGCGGATTGGTGGAAGTGCAGGGCACGGCGGAAGGCGCGCCGTTCACCGATGAACAGTTCGCCGAATTGCTGCGGCTCGCCCGCAAGGGCATCGGCGAGCTCGTGCGTTTGCAGAAGGAAGCGATTGCGTGAAGCTTGCGCGCGGCAGCACGATCGTCGTCGCCAGTCACAATCCCGGCAAGGCGCGCGAGATTCATGCGCTGCTCTCCCCGTTCGGATTCGTGGTGAAAAGCGCGGCCGACTTGAATCTGCCGGAACCGGAAGAAACCGGTGCGACGTTCGCGGAGAACGCGGCGCTGAAAGCGCGCGCGGCGGCGGATGCGAGCGGCCTGGTGGCGCTGGCTGATGATTCCGGATTGGCGGTCGCGGCACTTGATGGTGCGCCGGGCATCTACTCGGCGCGCTGGGCCGGCCCATCGAAGGATTTCGGTCCGGCGATGGCGCGCGTCGCGCGCGAACTGAAGGAACGCGATGCGGCCGACAGGTCGGCAAAGTTCGTCTGTGCGCTCGCGCTTGCCGATCCACTTGGCGAGGCGGAGATCTTCGAAGGCGAAATTAAAGGCCATCTCGAGTTCCCGCCGCGCGGAACGAAAGGATTTGGCTACGATCCGATCTTCGTGCCGGAAGGGTTGACTCGCACGTTCGCCGAGATCGATCCGGACGAGAAACACGCCGTCAGCCACCGCGCGCGTGCATTCGCCAAACTGGTGAAGGGCCTCGGCCTCCCGGGATGAGCGAGCCATTTGGCATCTACGTCCACTGGCCGTATTGCGCGCAGAAATGTCCGTATTGCGATTTCAATTCGCATGTGCGTGCGGCCGTCGATGAGAAGGCGTGGCTGACCGGAATCCTGCGCGAACTGGATCATGTCGCACACTGGCAGGGCGAGAAGCGTCCACGCGTCGAAACCATCTTCTTCGGTGGGGGCACGCCATCGCTGATGCGCGGCGCGTCCGCGGCGGCCATTCTCGACAAGATCGCGCAGCTTTGGCCTGTCGCAAGCGATGTCGAAGTCACGCTTGAATCCAATCCGGCGAGCGTCGAGGCAGAACGTTTCCGTGATTATAGGACGGCGGGAATCAATCGCCTGTCGCTCGGCGTGCAGGCGCTGAACGATGCCGATCTGAAATTCCTGGGCCGATTGCACAACGTTGCGGAGGCCAGGCAGGCGCTTGCGATTGCGATGAACACATTCGATCGCGTGTCGCTTGATCTGATCTATGCGCGACCGAAACAGTCAGTGCAGCAATGGCGAGAAGAACTTCGCGAGGCCCTGGCCTTCGGCACCGAGCATCTGTCGCTCTACCAGCTCACCATCGAACCGGCGACACCGTTCGCGACCCTGGCGCGGCAAGGCGCGCTGACAATTCCGGATGATGATACGGCCGCGTCGCTTTACGAAATCACCCAGGAACTGACGGAAGCTGCAGGGCGTCCGGCGTATGAGATATCCAATCACGCGAAACCGGGCGCCGAATGCCGGCACAATCTGCTCTACTGGCGCTATGGCGATTACGCCGGCGTCGGTCCGGGCGCCCATGGGCGATTGCAGATCGCCGGCAAGCGCATCGCGACATCCACCGAACGATTGCCGGAACGCTGGCAGCAGCAGGTTGCTGAGCGCGGCCACGGGCTCATCGAACGGGTCGAGATTTCAAGAACCGACGCGGCACGCGAACATTTGCTGATGAACCTGCGGCTGAGCGAGGGACTCGATCTCGCTCTCTATGAGCAGCGCTGGGATGTTTCACCCAATGCAAGCCGCATCGGCGAACTTCAGGCTGCCGGACTCCTCCGATTGGCTGGCACACGTCTCATGGCAACACCGCGCGGCCGGCTTGTCCTCAACAGCGTCATCGCGGCAATTGCAGACTAGGCGGCGGCGAAATTAAGCGTGCGGCACCTGGAACGTCCGCGGCGCCGGATCGATCACGCGCGCATCATCGCCGTTAACCTGCAGGACGGCCAAGCCGCGATCGGCGGAGCCATCCGCATCGAAGCGGAAGATTCCGCTGACCCCGAAGAAGCCGTTGGGATCGGTCAGCGCGGCTTGCGTAAACCGGTGATAGGGCGGCCCGGAGGACATCGCTGCGATCAGCGACACCGCATCATAGGCAAGCGGTGCAAGCGGGGGTGGGTCGGCGGCGTAAACCGCCTTGTATTTCGAATTGAACGCTGCATCGGCTTCCGGCGAGGGCGCGGCGAACCAGCCTCCGGTGATGGCCGCGCGATCCATTCCCCTATCCGCCCACAATCCGGTCCCGAGCAGTTGCGGGTGCACCGTGCTGTTGTTGAACGCGCCCGCAATGAGGCTCATCGCCGTTCCGCCTTGCGACACCAGGACGGCATCCGCATGGGAGTCGGCAACGGCCTTCACTTCCGGCGTGAAGTCGCTCACGCCCGTGTTGAATCGCTGGATGGCCGCGACGTGAAGCTTCTCCGCGTCCGCTTCCGCCTTGAAGGCTTCCTCGACGCGGTCGCCATAAGGGGTTTGCGGAATGAGCGCCGCAAAGTTCGTGTGACCGTGCGAAGCGGCATAGGAGACGATCCGGCGCACTTCATTGCCCGGCTGGTAGCTGAGAAGATACACACCATCGCCCGCCACGGTGCGATCGGTCGAAAAGGCGATGAGCGGTATGCCGCGATCGCGTGTGACCGGAGCCACCGCGCTGACCGAGGCCGCGAACACCGGCCCAACAATGACTTCCGCACCCTCATCTACAAGCTGGTGCGCAGCGGTGCCGGCTTCGGAGGGCGTAGAACCCTCGTCCGCGGCCATCAGAAGGATGTCGGGATTGTGCGCATCGAACAACGCAAGCTGGGCTGCGTTCATCATGGCCTTGGCCAGTGCGCGCGTTGCAGCCTGGCCATTCGAGAAGGGAAGGAGCACGCCAATGCGGATCGGCGTGCGTCCCTCCGGCATATTCGACAGACGAAGGAAGCCGGGTTCTTCCCCGGTCAACGGATGTGTGGCGGGCACCGCGGGCTTGGTCTCGACCACGGGCGGCGGCGGAGGTTTCGGTCCCTCCGGCGGCGCGCACGCGGCCAGAACCCCTATCGCAACCAGGCCCGCTATGGCGCACATTGCTGAGACGAACCGGGCAGGCCGGAATGAAGCGGCAATCATCGAGAAATCTCTCTTCGGGGGCTGGCGCAACCTTGGAAAACCCTAATCTGATGGCGGAAAAAGGGCAAAACGTCGCGCCGGGGCTTTACGTCATTGCGACCCCGATCGGCAATGCCCGGGACATTTCGCTGCGCGCGCTCGACGTCCTCCGCCGCTGTGACCTGATCGCCGCGGAGGACACACGCGTCACCGCCAAGCTTCTCGCCATCTACGGCATCGCGCGGCCGCTTTCCGCCTACAACGACCACAACGCGGCGCGCGAACGGCCACGCCTTCTCGCGAAACTGCGGGATGGCGCGCGGATCGCTCTGGTCAGCGATGCGGGAACGCCGCTGATTTCCGATCCCGGCTACAAGCTCGTGCGCGAAGCCGTGGCGCTGGGCCTGGCGGTTCACACTGTCCCGGGCTCATCTGCAGTGCTGGCGGCGCTGACGCTGGCCGGGCTGCCGACAGACCGCTTCTTCTTTGCCGGATTTCTTCCCTCGAAGTCTGGCGGAAGGCGACAGGCGCTGGCCGACCTGAAATCCATTCCCGCCACACTGGTGCTGTTTGAATCTGCTCAACGGCTCGGCGAATCGCTGTCCGACATGCACTCGATTCTGGGCGCCCGGCCAGCCGCCGTCGCCCGCGAATTGACGAAGCTGCACGAGGAGGTCCGCCGGGGGACCCTCGCATCGCTTGCGGCGGACTACGCCGGCGAGACGGCGCCCAGAGGCGAGATCGTCATTGTGGTGGGACCTCCGGCCGAAGAGGAACCCGATCTCGCACGTGCCGACGCGCTCCTCAGGCGCGCTCTGGAATTCATGCCGTTGCGCGCGGCCGCGGATCTGGTGGCGGAAGCCCTGGAGATGCCGCGGGGTCTCACCTACGATCGCGGGCTCGCGCTCAAATCCGCCAATGACGGACGCTGAGGAAATCAGGGTCCGCAAGCGACGCGAGCGGCTGGGTCGCCGCAGCGAGATGTTTGCAACCTGGCTGCTGCGCCTAAAGGGCTACCGCATTCTGGGCCGCCGCGTCCGGACGCCGTTGGGCGAGATCGACGTCATCGCCCGGGCGCCCTCCGGAATGCTGTGCTTTGTGGAAGTGAAGATGCGATCGGCCGCGGAAACCGCCTTGCTCGCCCTCGGTCCGCAGCAGCAAATGCGAATCGCGCGTGCCGCCGAGCTCTATCTGGCCCACCGGCCGGATCTCGGACGGAAGGGCGTGCGGTTCGATGTGGTTACCGTCGGTGCGAGAACCTGGCCCCGTCATCTCGCCGATGCCTGGCGGCCGGATTGGCGTTGACGTGCGCTTGGGGCAAATTGCACGCCATGACAGGCACGCCGATTGATCCGGCAGAAACACTCCGCCAGCTGGGACAGGCAGGCGAAGGGCCGCACGATATTGCAGCCGCAGCGCTGATGCTGGCAGCGCTCGATCACGCCGGTCTGCCGCTTGCGCCCTATGAGGCGCACCTCGCGGAGATCGCCGAACTCGCACGGCAGGAAACACGATCTGCGCGCAGCGCCGAGGACGGCGCGCGCGCATTGTCCGCAATGTTATTCGGGCGCTTTGGATACGATGGCGATCGCCTCACATACGACGATCCACGCAATGCGGATCTGATCGCCGTGATCGATCGCAGGCGCGGCATGCCGGTTACCCTTGGCATTCTGCATCTTCATGCAGCGCGCGCCGCGGGGTTCGAAGCTTGCGGCCTGAATTCGCCCGGCCACTTTCTCCTTCGCATCGAAACGCGCGGCGGCAACGCGCTTATCGATCCGTTCAATGGCGGGGCCGGCGCCGAACGCGAACGATTCGGCACGCCGCCCGCGCTGGGCGCGCCGTCGCCCGACGATCCCAGAATTGTCGAACCGGTGAGCGATATCGAAGTCTTGTTGCGTCTGCAGAACAATCTGAAGGTGCGCGCCCTGAATGGCGGCGACCGGCCGCGAGCTCTCGAAGTCGCCAAGCGCATGGTGCTCATCGCGCCGAAGAAGCCCGAATTGTGGATAGACCTCGCGCGTCTCAACGAAGGGGCAGGCGCTTTAGGAGCGGCTACGCGCGCCTATGAGGCCTGCCTTGGCTTGGTGAAACCGGGCGCAGCATTACATAATGAAGCGGCGCTCGGGCTGCTGGCCCTCAAACGCCGTCTGCACTGACGAGGCTGCATGCCACTTTCCGTCGCCATCCAAATGGATCCGATCGAGAAGATCGATATCGCGGGCGATTCCACGTTTGCGCTGGCGCTGGAAGCGCAGGCACGCGCGCATTCCCTTCTCTATTATGGTCCACACGACCTGACATTTCGCGACGGCCGTGTGACGGCGCGCGCCCGTCCGCTCGAAGTGCGCAACAAGAAGGGCGATCACTTTTCGCTCGGTGAAGCACGGGTAGCCGATTTGTCGAAACTCGACGTCGTCCTGATGCGGCAGGACCCGCCGTTCGACATGGCCTACATCACAGCCACGCACATCCTGGAGCGGATTCATCCAAAGACGCTGGTGGTGAACGACCCGTTCCATGTGCGCAACGCACCGGAAAAGCTGTTCGTCACGCTGTTCAAGGATCTGATGCCGCCGACGCTGATCACGTCGGACCGCGCAGAGATCGCCAGCTTCCGCGCCGAGCACAAGGATATCATCCTGAAGCCGCTGTACGGCAATGGGGGCGCCGGCGTGTTCCGCGTCAAGCAGGATGATGAGAACCTCGGCGCCATGCTGGAGATGTTCACGGCATTCTATCGCGAGCCTGTCATCGTGCAGCGCTACGTTCCCGAGGTGCGCAAGGGCGACAAGCGAATCCTGCTTGTGGATGGCGAATTCGCCGGCGCCATCAACCGCGTGCCGGCGGCAGGCGAAGCGCGCTCGAATATGCATGTCGGCGGCAAACCGGAGCCCACCACTCTGACGGAACGCGAGCAAGCGATCTGCAAGGCGCTGGCGCCCGAGCTCAAGTCGCGCGGTCTTATCTTCACCGGCATCGATGTGATCGGTGATTACCTCACGGAAATCAATGTGACCTCGCCCACCGGCATTCAGGAAGTCCGTCGCTTCGGCGGTCCGGATGCGGCGGCGCTGGTGTGGGACGCCATCGAGCGGCGATTGCACGGCGCACGCAAATGATCACCATCCGCAAAGCGCGCGAACGGGGAAAGACGAAAACCGGATGGCTGGACAGCCGCCACACGTTTTCGTTCGGCGATTATCGTGATGCGTCGCATATCGGATTCGGCCCCTTGCGCGTCATCAACGAGGATGTCGTTTCGGGCGGGGGTGGATTTCAACCGCACGCCCATGCGGACATGGAAATCGTCACCTACGTTCTGTCGGGCGAGCTGGAACACAAGGACTCGCTCGGCAACGGATCGGTGATCCGGCCGGGCGAAATCCAGAAGATGAGTGCCGGCAAGGGAATCGTACACGCCGAATTCAACGCGTCGCGTGAGCGGCCAGTTCACTTCCTGCAAATCTGGATCGAACCTTCCGCGCGGGGCATCGCGCCGTCATACGAGCAGCGCGCGATCGATCCGGCATCGTTCATCAACAAGCTTGCACGCATCGCCGCGCCGCAGCCCCGCCCGAACGAGATCGGCCTCGTGCAGGATGCGGAAATCTGGGTCGCGAAATTCGACCGCGAGGAAGAAGCGATTCATCTGCTCGAATCCGGGCGCCGCGCCTGGGTGCATGTAGCCACGGGTGCGGTGGACGTCGCCGGGGAAAAGCTGGGCGCGGGCGATGCTGCGGCCATCACCGATCAGAACGAGATTCGCATCCGGGCCAACGGGCCGGCGGAACTGCTGCTGTTCGATATGGTCTAGGACTTCATCGAGCGCGCGAAACGATTGCGATAGCGCGGATCGATCCCCGACAGGGGGAAGTAAATGAATACATCAGTCGTGTCGAACTGGCGGTCAATCACCGCGCCATCACCGATGGACGCGCCCGCCCGCAAGTAGCCTTTGATCAACGGCGGCAGCGCGTGCAGAGCCTTCTTCGGATCGATGGCATCCTGCGGCATCATGTTCATTTCGACATAGAGCTCTGGCCGCGCTTTCACGCGCAGAGTCTGTGGCATGCGGTGGAAGTGGTGCAGATAGGACAGCTGGAGCGCCAGCGCCTTAGGATCAGTGCCGGAAAGCGAGGCGCAGCCGAACATCAGATCGATCGAGAAGCGGATGCTGTAGACCATCACGCCGCGCCACAGGAGCTGCATGGTCGATGGTTTGGCGCGGTATTCGCGCAGGATGCACGACCGGCCGAGCTCGACCAGCGATTTGCCTTTCATGCCGGCGAGCATTGAGGCGATGTCGTATTCGCTGGAGGTGTAGAAGCCGCCGGCACGCGCCGCATCGACGTCGCGCATCAGCCGGTACGTGCCGACCACGGCGGGCTGACCGTCTTCGTCATGCACGGAACGGTCAACCACCAGCATGTGGTCGCAGAACTGGTCGAACTGGTCGAAATCGCGGCGGGCCTCGCGCATTTCGGGCGAGGGAATGGCTGTCATCTCTTCGTAGAAGACGCGATAGCGCAGGCGCTGCGCCTGCTCGACTTCGCCATCCGTTTCGGCGAGCCGCACCTCGAGCGCCCCCGCCGTCGCCAGAACGGGCCATTGCGCGAGTTGCCCTTCAAACGGGCCGGGCTCGTGAACGTTGACCAACATGCACCTTTGTTTTCAGCGGCCGCGCTCGCCCGATTCGGGCACCGGCCATGCCAAGCCTACAGAAGCTTCGCGAAACTTTCTTGACCCTACAGGATCGCCCTCCACCCTGCAAATTTGGGGTGAAATCAAGGATTTACAAGGGTTGGGTCTGGGCGGCCGGCGTCGGCTTTCGGCGGCCCGAGAGCATTGCAAACAACACGATGGACGGCAGCGCGATAGTCCCCGAAACCACGAAAAAGATCGCGTAGGCCTTCATCAGTCCGTAGACGGGCACGAACGCCTGCACCATCACGCCGCTCAATCCCTTCAAGAGCTTCCCGAGGAAGGCAAAGGCGGATGACAGCAGTGCATATTGCGTCGCCGTGTACCCCGCCGTCGTCAGGCTCGACATGTAGGCGACGAGCGCCACACCGGCGAAGGCGACGCCGAAATTGTTGAAGGCCATGACGAAGGCGAAGATGCCGAAATTCGCGCCATAAATCGGCAGCAGCGCATAAGCCGCGATGCTTAGGCCTTGAATGATGCCGCCCAGAATGACGGCGGGCATCTGGCCGAGCCGAAGGCAGGCGAATCCTCCCGCCGCAACGCCGATGAAGATCGCGGCCAGGCCAAAGGTGCCGCGCACGGCGCCGACCGCGTCCTTGGTCAGGCCGATGTCGTGATAGAGCGGATTGGCCATCGGCCCCATCAGATAGTTGGGAAGCTGGAACAGGCTGATCGCAACCAGGATCACCAGCGACAACGAACCATAGGTGCGGAAGAACACGACGAACGGGCCCACGATCGCATCGTACAATCCGCGGCGGGTTGTGAGGGGCGCTTCCGCCTGCTTGTGCTCGAGCGCCTCAGCGGCGCGCGGTTCCCTGGCCATCAGACACGCCATGAAACCGACAACCATCAGCAAGCCGTAGACCACATAGGACGCCGGCCAGCCGATCCGCTGCGCGATGGGAAGAATGATGGCTTCGGTGCCGAGGAGCGCCGTGCGATAGCCGATGGAATACGCCGACGTGAGCAGGCCCAAATCGTCGGCATTTTCCGCGGATTCAATTCGCCAGGCATCAATGACGATGTCCTGTGTCGCTGAGGCGAACGCCACCACGAGCGCGACCGCGCCGAGAGCGACAAGGCCGAACTTCAGGCTCACAAATGCCATGGCGATGAGCGCAAGTCCGACGAGAACCTGCGAGAGCGCCATCCAGCTGCGCCGGTTGCCGAGCGGGCCGAAAATCGGCGCGTGTGTGCGATCGATCAGCGGTGCCCACAGGAACTTGAGGAAATAGGTCGTTCCGACCCACGAAATGAATCCGATGGCGGCAAGCGATGTGCCTTCGTCCCGCAGCCAGTAGCCGAAGGTATTACCGATCAGATTGAAGGGGAGGCCGCTGGAAAAGCCCAGCGCCAGCATGATCAGCGTCCGGCGCTGCGTGTAGGGCCGGAAAGAATCGTCGAAGCGCTGCGAAAAGCTCCGCCGCGCGGCTGTGGTCTCGCTCATGCCGCGTTGCGCGGCCGTTCGCGAGCGGAAAAGATCGCTTCAAGCATCGCGTCAAGCTCTTCGGGATCGACTGGCTTGGTCAGAAAACCATCCATCCCCGCGTCTTGGCAAGCGTGCTTTCCGGTTTCAAGTGCGTCCGCCGTCAGTGCAACGATCGGCGTGCGGACGCGCCCTGTCGCAGCCTCGCGTTCGCGCATGCGGCGCGCCGTCTCTATACCGTCCAGTCCAGGCATATGAATGTCGGTGAGCACGAGATCGAAGCGTTCGCTCTCACTTGCGTCGAGGGCGGCTTCACCGGAGGCGACACCCACAACCTCATAGCCGCGCCGTTTCAGCAGCTCGCGCATCAGCATGGCGTTGATGGGATTGTCCTCGGCCAGAAGAATCCGCTTACCGGCCGCTCCATGCCTGGTGGTTTGCTCGGCAGAGGATTCCGCTGAATGGGCGCCGGTCGTTGCTTCGAACGGATTTCGCAGGCGCTCGACAAGCGATGCCGCGCGCATTGGTTTCACCAGGTAGCCGGCAAATCCAAGCGTCTTCAGCTCTTCAATTCGCGCGCGAGCCTCCGGCGCCACAAGAACGAATGAGCGAATGCCCCGTTCGGGGGCGGCCGGAAGATCGGGTTCGGCGTCGGTGCCGGCATCGACGAGAAGTGCGTCGATCTCACCACCCTGACGATCGGCGCTGGAGGTCAACGGCACCACTTCGCCGCCGGCGTCCCGGATTTGTGCCGTCAGTCCTTCGCGCAACACGCCGTTGCGCGTGACGATTGCGATCCTGTGACGGTTGAGCTGGCTGGGCGGGACTTGGGATTCACGAATGACCAGGGTCGGGAGCGTGAACCAGAAGCGGCTTCCGCCTCCTGGCGAGCCATCAACGCCGATCTCGCCGCCCATGGCTTCGACAAGCCGCTTCGAGATGGCAAGCCCGAGACCTGAGCCGCCGAAGCGCCGCGCATGGCTGGAATCGGCCTGGGCGAATTCCTTGAAGATTTCATCCCGCTTTTCGCGCGGCACGCCCACGCCGGTGTCGCGGACCTCGAAGCGAAGTATCCGCCGGCCGGCTGGCCTCACATCCACGCGCACACCGCCGTGTTCCGTGAACTTGATGGCATTGCCGACGAGATTGGTGAGGACCTGGCGCAGGCGCAGGCTGTCGGCCCGAATGACTTCCGGCGTATCTCGCGCGACGACGGCGACAAGCTCGATGCTCTTGGCATGTCCGCGCGGCGCCAGAAGCTCAACGATTTCCTCGACGAGCTTGCGCGGTGCGACATCGTCTTCGTCGAGCGTGACCGTGCCGGATTCGATCTTTGAGAAATCGAGAATGTCACCGATCAGGGAGAGCAGGGTTTCGCCAGACTGCTTGATGGCCTCGGCGTAAGTCCGTTGCTCCGGCGCGAGCCTGGTTTCCGTAAGCAGACGCGCCATTCCCAGCACGCCGTTCATCGGTGTGCGGATTTCGTGGCTCATCGTCGCCAGAAAGCCGGACTTGGCGCGGCTTGCCGCTTCAGCCTTGTCGCGCGCTTCGGTCAGCGCGTCTTCCAGCGCCTTGCGCTCAGTGATGTCGCGCCCGACGCTCTGGATCTCGATCAACTGACCCTTGGCATTGCGGATGGCGTAGTCCTCCCATGCGATCCACCGCCAGCCATACACGGTGCGGACGTGCTGGTCGTACTTCACGCGCGCCCGTCCGGTTTCCAATCCGGCGAAGGAACCCAAGAGCGAGCTGTGACTGTCCGGATGGAGCTCCGGCGCGAACGCCTGTCCGACCGCCGTCTGCGGCGACAGACCGAACAGCTTGAAGAACGCATCGTTGGCGTAAGTGAGCCGGCTGTCGGGCGCGCGGCGAAAAATGGCGTCGCCCTGCGAATCGACGAGGCCTTTGTAGCGCGCCTCGCTTTCGTGCAGACGCGAATTCATGGCCGACACCGTCTTCAGCGAATCCTCGAGCTGCCGCGTCAGCGTGTCGAGTTCAGCTGTCCGCGCCTGGAGGATTTGTGCCCGCTTGCTGGTGTCCAGAAGGGCGGAAAGCAGGAGTCCGATGCCGATCAGTGCCACGGCGCTCAGGACCGTCAGGTCCATGATCGAGATCCGGCCGGCCTGGCGAATATCGACATACGCCAAGCCGCCGACGATCAGCGCGCTTAACGTGAAGCAAACCGTGCCCCAACGCCCAAATGCCAAGGAAACCTCCGGCCAATTTGGGTAACCTACCTCTGACCGGGTTTTCGAAAGGTTTAATCGATGGCCAGGGCCAGTCGCTCGGCGAGCCAGAATAACGCATATTCCGTAAGCCATTGATACAATTGATAGATTGCCGAACCAAGTGCAGTGGCGCCGCCTGTCACAAAAGCTTCATACAAGTGTGATGCACGTTGAACCTTAGCCCGCCGAAATGACGTCGGGCGGCGGGATGAAGTGGCCAACCGGGAACCTGTACGGGCCCCGCACTATCGGCTGCCTGCACGGAAGAAAAATTGTCTAGAACCTCCCCGCGATGCCATGGCTGATGCCGCCTTGACCGAGAGTTTAGCCACCTTCGACCGGGCCAAATCCGTCCGCAGCTTCGGCCGGCGCGACGCGCGGTTCCGCCGCCTTACCGCGCTTGCCGCGTTGCTGGTGCTGTTGATCTTCATCGGCCTCATTGCGTCGCTCAGCATGGGTGCGTGGCCAGCACTGAAGACGTTCGGGTTCAACTTCCTGACGGTGCAGACATGGAACCCCGTTACGGAGAAATTCGGTGCGCTAGCGTCGATCTATGGCACGCTGGTCACGTCCTTCCTCGCGATGTTGATCGCCGTGCCCGTGGGCATCGGCATCGCGATCTTCCTGACCGAACTATGTCCGCGGCCGCTGCGCCGGCCCATTGGCATCGCGATCGAATTGCTCGCCGGGATTCCCAGCATCATCTATGGCATCTGGGGCCTGTTCGTATTCGCGCCGTACTTTCAGAGTCACGTCCAACCTTTGGTGATTGAGGCTTTCGCGGATGTTCCCATCCTCAAGGATCTCTTCGGCGGCGCGCCCTACGGCATCGGAATCTTCACGGCGTCTCTAATTCTCTCCATCATGATCCTGCCGTTCATTTCGGCCGTCACGCGCGATGTGTTCGAGACAGTCCCGCCGATGCTGAAAGAGGCCGCCTATGGTCTGGGCAGCACCACTTGGGAAGTGATGTGGAGCGTGGTCCTGCCATTCGCGCGAACCGGTGTCGTGGGTGGCGCCATGCTCGCGCTCGGTCGCGCGCTCGGCGAGACCATGGCGGTCACCTTCGTCATCGGCAACGCGCACAAAATCAACGAATCGCTCTTTGCGCCGGGCACGACCATCTCGGCGACCATCGCCAACGAATTCACCGAAGCGGTCGGGGATCTTTATCTGTCCTCCCTGATCGCCATGGGACTTGTTCTCTTCGTCATTACCTTCATCGTGCTGGCGACGGCGCAGATCATGCTCTATGCGCTCGAGCGCCGCGCGGGAGGCATGTCATGAACCGCGCGGTCTATATTCGGCGTCGCTTCACCAATCGGCTCTTCCTGACCTTGTCGGTTGCGGCGGCGGCATTTGGCCTGTTGGCACTTGCGCTCATTCTGGGCGCGCTGATTTCCGAGGGCATTGGGGGCCTGTCGCTCAAGGTCTTTACCGAAATGACGCCGGCGCCGGGTTCGGAAGGCGGTCTTGCCAACGCGATTGTCGGCAGCCTCATCATGAGCGCGATTGCGGTGGCAGCAGGCACGCCCATCGGAATCATGGCGGGCACCTATCTGGCGGAATACGGGCGCCATCGCGGATCGGCCTTTGTCGTGCGTTTCGTAAACGACATCCTTCTGAGCGCGCCATCGATCTTGATCGGCCTCTTCATCTATGAGGTCGTGGTGCGCAACATGGGGCACTTCTCCGCTTGGGCGGGCGCGGCGGCCCTGACGGTGATCGTTATTCCGGTCGTGGTGCGGACGACCGAAAACATGCTCCTTCTGGTGCCGAATGGATTGCGCGAGGCGGCCGCAGCGCTCGGCGCGCCGCGCAGCCGCGTGATCCGCGCCGTGACATGGCGAGCAGCGCGCGCCGGAATCATCACCGGCGTGCTTCTCGCCATTGCGAGGATTTCGGGCGAGACCGCGCCCCTGCTGTTCACTGCTTTTGGAGATCAGTTCTGGAGCACCAACCTCAATTCACCGATCGCCAGCCTGCCGCAGGTGATCTTCAACTTCGCCAACTCGGCTTATGAGGATTGGCACCGGCTGGCCTGGGCCGGCGCGCTTCTGATCACGTTTGCTGTGTTGACTCTCAGCATTTTCGCGCGGTTTTTCGAGCGCAAGGGAAGAATTTCATGAACGACGTGCGCGCCGTCAACCAGAAGGTCCGGATCGACATCCGGAACCTCTCGTTCTTCTACGGCGACAACAAAGCCCTGAGGGACATCACCCTGCCGCTCTACGACCGCAAGGTGACGGCCTTCATCGGCCCGTCCGGTTGCGGCAAGTCCACGCTGCTGCGCGTGCTCAACCGCATTTACGAGCTGTATCCGAACCAGTACGCCAAGGGCGACGTGATACTCGACGGCGAGAACATCCTGTCGAGCAGGCAAGACATCAACCTGCTGCGCTCCAAGATCGGCATGGTGTTCCAGAAGCCGACGCCGTTTCCGATGACGATCTACGACAACATCGCATTCGGCATAAACCTGTACGAGAAACTGCCGCGTTCCGAAATCGATGGTCGCGTGGAATCCGCCTTGCAGCGCGCGGCGCTGTGGGGCGAAGTAAAGGACAAGCTTCGCGATTCCGGCCTGAGTCTGTCGGGCGGCCAGCAGCAGCGCCTTTGCATCGCGCGCACAGTGGCCACCAAGCCTGAGGTGATCCTGTTGGACGAACCGTGCTCGGCGCTCGATCCGATTTCGACAGCGAAGATCGAGGAATTGATCGATGAGTTGTCGAACGAATACACGATCGTGATCGTGACTCACAACATGCAACAGGCCTCACGCACTTCGGACTACACGGCCTTCATGTATCTTGGCGAGTTGGTGGAGTTCGGGGCGACGGAACAGGTGTTCACCGCTCCGGTCAAGAAGCAGACCGAGCAGTACATCACTGGCCGCTTCGGCTAGGCGTAGTCCGCGGCAATGGTCGCGTCCGGCCTTGGCCGCATCACGACGTTGAAGACCGGACTCAACGCCATACTCACTACGATATTCAGCACCAGCGATGCGAGTGCGGCATAGCAGGGCACCTCCGTTCCGAAGAACGTCAGCACATAGGTGGTCTTGAAGCCGACGCTCACCCACATCGCGATTCCTGCGCCAATACCGGCAAGCCAGCCGAGCAGGAGTGCATACGCGTTGAGCCAGCGCGTGTAGAGCCCCAGAATAACCGCCGGTAACGTCTGGATGATCAGAATGCCGCCAAGGAGCTGGAGATTGATCGCATATTGAGTCTTGAGTCCAATGGCGAAGGCCAGTGCGCCGAACTTCACGACCAGCGACACGATCTTTGCCACCCGACACTCCTCGGCGGCCGAACAATCCCGCCTGAAATATTCCTTGTAGATGTTGCGGGTGAAGAGATTGGCGCAGGCGATGGCCATCACCGCTGCCGGCACGAGCGCGCCGATCGCAATGGCGGCAAACGCGACGCCGACGAACCACTTGGGAAAGGAAGCCAGGAACAGGGCTGGCACCGCGAAGTTGGCGCCGAATGCCTTGAAGCCCGCGGCGTATTCCGGCTTCGTCGCCACGCCCGCCGCAACCGCCATAGTTCCCAGCAACGCAATCAATCCGAGTGCAATCGAATAGGCTGGCAGCGCCACGGCATTACGGCGGATCACATGGCGGCTCGACGACGAGAGCAAACCTGTGATCGCGTGCGGGTAAAGCAGCAGCGCGAGAGCCGATCCCAATGCCAGTGTTGCGTAAGCGGATTGAGCGCCAAAGTTGTTCGCCGTAGCCGGTGGCAGAAGGAGCTTCGGCGCTGGAACACTGGCGAAAATCTTTGCATACCCGCCGAGCTGTTCCGGAATGATGACTATGGCGGCGATCACTGTGACGTAGATCAGCACATCCTTCACCACCGCGATCATTGCCGGCGCACGCAGGCCGCTCGAATAGGTGTAGGCGGCCAGCACGACGAACGCGATGATCAGCGGCCACTCGCCATGAATGCCGAGTCCTTCGAGCACGACCTCGATGCCGACAAGTTGCAGGGCGATGTAAGGCATTGTCGCGACGATGCCGGTGATGGCAACCGCAAGCGCCAATGTGCCGGAGCCGAAACGCCCGCGCACGAAATCGGCCGCGGTGACGTATCCCTTGGCCTGCGTCACGGACCAGAATCTTGGAAACACGGCGAACATGATCGGCCAGACGAGAACCGTGTAAGGCACGGCGAAGAAGCCGGCCGCGCCGGCGCCGAAAATCAACGCCGGAACCGCAATAAACGTGTACGCAGTGTAGAGATCGCCACCCAGCAGGAACCACACGATCACGCTGCCGAAACGCCTGCCGCCCAGGCCCCATTCG
>Ga0335083_10004265_pt1 | contig 18277 bp, 16 predicted proteins | sample Lox_Sample_42_FD_206716 | JGI IMG/M metagenome (GOLD analysis project Ga0335083, IMG submission 206716) | Soil microbial communities from Loxahatchee National Wildlife Refuge, Florida, United States - Lox_Sample_4.2 | ecosystem: Environmental > Terrestrial > Soil > Wetlands | place: USA...
CTCGTGGACCACGTGGGCGACGAGCGGCCGGTCGTGCCCCGCCGGCATCGGATCATCTCGCGCGGCGTGGCGGCGCAGGTGCTCGCGATGCTGAAGAACGTCGTGCTCGACGGCACCGGCACGCTCGCCGCCGTGCCGGGCTACCAGGTGGCCGGCAAGACGGGGACCGCGGCGAAGGTCGACCCGGACGGCACCTACTCGACGTCCCGCTACGTGGCGTCGTTCATCGGGATCGTCCCCGCCTCGAGGCCGCGGCTCGTGATCCTCGTCTCGGTCGACGAGCCGAAGGGCGCGATCTGGGGCGGCGTCGTGGCCGCACCGGCGTTCTCCCAGATCGCGCAGTTCGACCTGCAGTACCTCGACGGCGGGATCACGCCCGACGCGCCGTCGACGCTCGACAGCACCCCGACCCCGTACTCGCCGTAAAGACGGTTCGCCCCACCTCCTCCCCGAGGCGATCGTAACGAGAATCGGCGCACGTGTCTGGCACGGAAGCGTGACAAAAGTGCTGCAAACCCACCGGTTCTCGGCTGAGCCGCAGCGCCGTCTCGGCTGAGGGGCTTGGTAGACTCGCGCGGCGATGCACCTCGAGCGCGTCATCGCAGCGCTCGCTCCCGCAGACGTCCTGCGACGCGCGCCGGTGGAGATCGCCGACCTCTCCTACGACGCCCGCACGGCCGGCCCGGGGGCGCTGTTCTTCTGCGTTCCGGGCACCCGGGCGGACGGGCACGACTTCGCGCCGCAGGCGGTCGCGAACGGCGCCGTCGCCCTGGTCGTCGAGCGCCCGCTCGAGCTCGACGTCCCGCAGCTTCTCGTCGGCGACGCGCGGCGTGCGATGGGCATCGTTGCCGACGAGTTCTTCGGGCGCCCGAGCGAGGAGCTGCAGATCGCCGCGGTCACCGGCACGAACGGCAAGACGACGACCGCATTCCTCCTGTACGCGATCCTCGCCGCCGCGGGCCGCCGTCCGGGGTTGCTTGGCACGATCGAGAGCCGCGTGGGGGGCGAGCGCCGGCCCGCGATCCGCACCACTCCCGAGGCGATCGACGTCCAACGCGCCTTCCGCGAGATGCTCGACGCCGGAGACCGGAGCTGCGCGATGGAGGCGACCTCGCACGGCTCCGAGCTCGGCCGCCTCGACCACGTGCGCTTCTCGGTCCTCGTGTTCACGAACCTGAGCCAGGACCACCTGGACTTCCACGGGACGATGGAGCGCTACTTCGAGGCGAAGCGGCGGCTCTTCCTCGAAGGCCGTCCGCCCGCCGCGATCAACGTCGGCGACGACTGGGGCCGCCGGATCGCGGCCGACCGCCCGGACGCGGTCACGTTCGGTTTCACGGACGACGCCCAGATCGGCCCCGGCGCCCTCGACGGGATCGGGCTGAAGCTACGCGGCCGCTTCAACGCGGAGAACGCGCTCGGCGCGCTCGCCGCGAGCCGCCTGCTCGGCATCGACGACGCGGCGATCGCCCAGGGGCTCGAGTCCGTGCGGGGCGTCCCCGGCCGCTTCGAGTCCGTCTCCGAAGGCCAGCCGTTCGAGGTGATCGTCGACTACTCGCACAAGCCGGAGGCCCTCGAGAGCGTTCTGCAGACCGCCCGCGAGCTCGCGGGCGGCCGGCTGATCTGCGTCTTCGGCTGCGGCGGCGACCGCGACCGCGGCAAGCGGCCGATCATGGGCAGGATCGCCTCCGAGCTGGCCGACGTCGCGATCGTGACCTCGGACAACCCGCGGAGCGAGGATCCGCAGGCGATCATCGACGAGATCCTCGCCGGCGTGAAAGGTGACGTCGAGGTCGAGCCGGACCGGGCCGCGGCGATCGAGCGAGCGCTCGGCGAGGCCGAGGAAGGGGACGTCGTCCTGATCGCCGGCAAGGGCCACGAGCAGGGCCAGGAGTTCGCAGACCGCACGATCCCGTTCGACGACCGCGAGGTCGCCCGTGACGTCCTGCGCCGTCTCGGGGCAAGGACGTGATCGCCCTTCCGCTCGCGGAGATCGCCGGGCTGGGGCTGGGGGACCTCGACGTCGCGCCCGGAACCGACGAGATCACCGGCGTCCAGGTCGACTCGAGGCGGATCGCTCCGGGCGATCTCTTCGTCGCCCTCGGGCCCGGGGTGGCCTTCCGCGGCGACGCGCTCGAGAGAGGCGCGGCCGCGACGCTTCGCCCGGACGACGCCTTCGCTGCGCTCGCGGCCCTGGGCGCCGCCGTGCGCGAACGCTCGAGGGCCAAGGTCGTCGGGATCACCGGCTCGACGGGCAAGACCTCGACGAAGGACATTCTCTCGGCGCTGTGTGCGCCGGCCGCCCGAACGATCGCCGCCGAGGCGAGCTTCAACAACGAAATCGGCGTGCCGCTGACGCTGTGCCGCCTCGAGCCGGACACCGAGGTCTGCATCCTCGAGCTCGCGATGCGCGGTCTCGGTCAGATCGCCGATCTGTGCCGGATCGCCCGGCCCTCGATTGGCCTGATCACCAACGTCGGCCCCGCGCACGTCGAGCTCGTCGGCTCGCTCGAAGGCGTGATCGAGGCGAAGGGCGAGCTCGTCGCCGCGCTTCCTCCGGGCGGAACGGCGATCGTCCCGGAGGATTTCCCGGTCGCGCGCGACGACATCCACGTGCTCCGGCTCGAGGAGCCGGAGGTCGCATTCGAGAGCGGCCGTGCGCTCGTCGGCGGTGTCAGCTTGAACCTCGCCTCGCGGCACCAGGCCGCAAATGCGGCGGCCGCGCTCGCGGCGCTCGATGCCCTCGGCCTCCCGAGGCCGGAGCGCGTCGACGTCGAGTTCTCGCGCTGGCGCGGCGAGGAGGTGCCGCTTCCCGGCGGCGGGCTGCTGATCAACGACGCCTACAACGCGAACCCCGTCTCGATGAAGGCGGCGCTCGAGCACCTGGTCGAGCGCGCGGAGGGCCGACGAACGGTCGCCGTCCTCGGCGAGATGGCCGAGCTCGGGCCCGAGTCCGCCCACTACCACCGCGAGATCGGCGAAGCGCTGTCCGAGCTCGGGGTCGACGTCCTGTTCGCCGTCGGCCCGCTCTCGAGGAACTACGAGGCAGGCGGCCTCGAGGCGATCGCCTGGGAGGAAGACCTCGACGCACCCACCCTCGCGCAGGCGATCGAGGCCGAGCTCCGGCCGGGAGACTGCGTGCTCGTCAAGGCCTCGCGGGCGGTCGGGCTCGAAGCGGTCGCGGAGGCGCTGGCGGCGGTGAGCGCTTGAGCCGAGTCCTGATCGCAGGCGTCGTCGCCCTGCTCATCGTCATCCTGCTCGGCCCGCAGTTCATCAAGTTCCTGCGCAAGCACGAGTTCGGCCAGCAGATTCGCGAGGAAGGCCCGGAGCACCACATCGCCAAGCAGGGCACGCCGACGATGGGCGGGCTGCTGATCCTGCTCGGGGCCGCGATCGGCTTCCTCGCACTGAGCACCTACACCGTTCCAGCGCTCGCGGTGCTCTTTGTCACGCTCGGCTGCGGCGCCATCGGCTTCCTGGACGACTTCATCAAGCTGACCCACAAGCGGTCGCTCGGTCTCTCCGGCCGCTGGAAGCTGATCCTGCTCGGCCTGATCACGATCGGCGTCGGGATCGCGGCGCAGCACCAGCACCTGCCGACGGAGGTCTACGTCCCCGCGGTGGGCGCGATTCAGCTCTCGTACGCCTGGTACGGGCTGCTCTTCCTGGTGATCGCCGGCGCCGCGAACGGGGTGAACCTCACGGACGGCCTCGACGGGCTCGCGGCCGGGACGAGCATCATCGCGCTGTTCACCTTCGCGGCGATGGCCGTGATCGCCTGGATTCGCTCGGGCAGGCCCGGCCACCGCTTCGACACGAAGCTCGACCTCGCGATCGTCGCCGCGGCGCTCATCGGCGCTGCGATCGGCTTCCTCTGGTACAACGCCTGGCCGGCCGAGGTGATCATGGGCGACACCGGCTCGATGGCGATCGGCGGTGCGCTGGCGGCGTTCGCGATCTTCACGCAGACGATCTTCCTGCTGCTCCTGATCGGCGGCATCTTCGTGATCGAGGCGCTCTCGGTGATCATTCAGGTGTTCAGCTTCAAGTACTACGGGAGACGTGTCTTCCTGATGGCGCCGATCCACCACCACTTCGAGATGAAGGCCTGGTCCGAGACGAAGATCATGGTCCGCTTCTGGATCGTGACCGGGATCCTGTGCGCGGTCGCGTTCGCGCTGTACTACCGCTACTTCACCGGGTTCCGCTGAGCGACCTGCCGCAGCGGGTGCTCGTGCTGGGCCTCGCGAGGTCCGGCCGGGCGGCGGTCGCGGCGCTCGAGCGGCGCGGGGTGGAGGTTGCCGTCGCCGACCGCGAGCTCGGGAACGACGCCGCGGTCGAGCTGCTCGAGGGCGTGGACGTGCTCGTCAAGAGCCCGGGCGTGCCGCGACAGGCGCCGATGGTCGCGGAGGCGGAGCAGCGCGGCCTTCCGATCTGGAGCGAGGTCGAGCTCGGCTTCCGCTTGCTGGACAACCGGATCCTCGGCGTCACCGGGACGAACGGGAAGACGACCACCTGCGAGCTGCTCGGCGTCATGCTCGGCGCGCCGGTGGCCGGGAACGTCGGCCGCGCGCTCACGGAGCTCGACGGCCGGGTCGGGCCCGGCGGCTGGATCGTCTGCGAGCTGTCGAGCTTCCAGCTCGAGGACGTGCACGAGCTCGCCTGCGAGATCGCGGTGCTGCTGAACATCGAGCCCGACCACCTCGACCGCCATGGATCCTTCGAGGCATACCGCGACGCGAAGCTCCGGATCTTCGAACGGGCGAGGACGAAGATCGTCCCCCGCGGGCTCGGGCTCGAGGGGATCGGGTTCTCCGCCGACGACCCGCTGCCGGCCGAGCCGCTGATGCGCGGCGCGCACAACCGCGAGAACGCGGCGGCGGCCACTGCCGCTGCCCGAGCGGCCGGGATCCAGGACGACCGGATCGCGGAGGCGCTCCGCACCTTTCCAGGGGTGCCGCACCGGCTCGAGCTCGTCCGCGAGCTGGACGGCGTCACCTACGTCAACGACTCGAAGGCGACCAACGTCGCGGCCGCGCTCCGCGGGCTCGCTGCCTACGAGGACGAGCCGGTGCACCTCATCCTCGGCGGCTCCCGCAAGGGCGAGGCCTTCGCGCCCCTCGCGACTGCGATCGGGCCGAACGTGAAGAGCGTCCATGTGATCGGCGAGACCGCCGAAGAGCTCGCCGCCGCGATCCCGCAGGCCGAGCGCGACGGCGACCTCGCGACCGCGCTCGCCTCGATCGACGCCGAGCCGGGCGACGTCGTCCTGCTCTCGCCCGCGTGCGCGAGCTACGACCAGTTCCGCGACTTCGAGGAGCGCGGCGAGGAATTCAGGAGGCTGGTGCAGAACCTGACCGGGTGAAGCGCGGACAGCTCGAAGCAAGTGTCCTGACCCTGATCACCTTCGGCCTGGTCGCCTTCGGCCTGGTGATGGTCTACAGCGCGACCTCCGCCTCCGCCGCGCTCGCGAACGGCGATCCCGCCTACTACCTCAAGCGCCAGGCAGGCTACGCGCTCCTCGGCCTGGTGCTGATGCTCGTCGCTTCGCGAACCGATTTCCGGGTCCTGCGCCGCCTCGCCCCGGTACTGATGGTCTCGAGCATCGTGCTCCTGCTCGCAGTCCTCGTGATCGGTCAGGCGGTGAACGGGGCTCGCCGCTGGATCACCGTCGGCCCGGCCGTCTTCCAGCCCTCCGAGCTGGCGAAGCTGGCGCTGGCGGTGTGGGCGGCGGCGTATCTGGCCAGGAAGCGCCCGCCGCGGACTCTGGGCGAGCTCTGGCGCCCGGTCGGCCTGCTCGCCGGCATCGTCTCGGTGCTCCTGCTCCTCGAGCCCGACCTCGGGACGGCGATCACGATCCTCGTGATGCTCTCGGCGATGCTCCTCGTCGCCGGGACCCCGGTGCGGACGGTCGGCACCGGTGTCCTGATCGCGGGAGCCGTGAGCATGGTCGCGGTCTGGTTCGAGCCGTACCGCCGCGCGCGCCTGTTCAGCTTCATCAACCCCTGGCACGACGCGCAGGGCGCCGGCTACCAGACGGTGCAGGCCATGATCGGCCTCGGCTCCGGCGGGATCTTCGGCCGTGGGCTCGGCCAGAGCATCGAGAAGGCGAACTTCCTGCCCGAGGCGCACACGGACATGATCTTCGCGATCATCGGCGAGGAGCTCGGACTCGTGGGCGCGACGGCAGTGATCGCCGCGTACGCGGCCTTCGCCTACTTCGGCCTGCGGATCGCGCTCAGCTGCCGCGACCCGTTCGGAAAGCGGCTCGCGGCCGGGCTCACGGTGCTGATCTGCGGCCAGGCAGCGATCAACCTCGCGGCCGTGCTCGGGCTTGCGCCGCTGACCGGGATCCCCCTGCCGTTCGTCTCGTACGGCGGCTCGAGCCTCGTCGTCGCGCTCGCGTCGGTGGGGATCCTCCTTAACATCGCACGGGATGCCGGAGCGCAACGAGCCAGCGTGCCTGATCGCAGCCGGGGGGACAGCCGGCCACGTGCTGCCCGCCCTCGCAATCGCCGAGTCGCTCCGCGAGCGCGGAGCACGGGTGACGTTCGCCGGGTCGCCGGAGCGCGCCGAGGCTCGGCTCGTTCCTGACGCGGGCTACGAGCTCGACACGTTCCGCATCAGCGGCCTCCCGCGCCAGCCGGGGCTCGCGCAGGCCCGCGCTGCGCTGCAGGCGCTGGCCGCTCCCGCCGCCTGCGATCGGATCCTGGCGAAGCGGAAGCCGGACGTCGTGCTCGGCGCGGGCGGGTACGTGGGCGCGCCGATGGTGATCGCCGCTGCGCGCCGGCGGATCCCGACGGCGCTCACGGAGGCGGACGCGCACCTGGGCCTGGCGAACCGGCTGGCGGCGCCCGTCGCGAAGGAGGTCTTCCTCGCGTTCCCGATCCCGGGCAAGAGAGAGCCGAAGTACCGCGTGACCGGGCGGCCGATTCCCGAGCGCTCCCGCCCCGCGCCGCGCGACTGGGCGCGCGAGAAGCTTGAGCTGCCCGCGGTCGGGCCGGTTCTGCTCGTCGCAGGCGGAAGCCAAGGGGCTCGCGCGCTGAACGAGCTCGCGGTCGAGAGCTTCGGTGCGGCCGGCCCCGCGGTCCTCCATCTCTGCGGGGAGACGCAGCTCGACGCGCTCCAGGGGCGCGTGTCGCGTGCGGACTACCGGCTCTTGCCGTTCCTCGACGACTACGGCGCCGCGCTCGGCGCGGCCGACCTTGTCCTCGCGCGCGCGGGTGGCGGCGTGTGGGAGCTCGCCGCGGCCGGCAAGCCAGCGATTCTCGTTCCGTACCCGTTCGCAACCGCGGACCACCAGACCAAGAACGCGCGCTACTTCCAACACGCCGGCGGCGCGATTCTCGTGCCGGAGACCGAGCTCGGCCGCGTCCCGGAGATCGTGCGCTCGGTACTCGACGATCCGCGACGCCTGGGAGACATGAGCGCCGCGATGCTGCGCGTCGCGCGGCCCGACGCGGCCGAGGAGATCGCGGAGGAGCTGATCGCGCTTGCTCGAGGGTAGGCGCTTCTGGTTCGTCGGGATCGGCGGCGCCGGCATGAGCGCGCTCGCGCTCGTGGCGCGGGAGTGGGGCGCCGAGGTGGGCGGCTCCGACCGAGCACGCTCTTCCTACGTGGACCGGCTCGAGGAGGCGGGCGTGCCGGTCGCGATCGGCCACGATGCTTCGCAGGTGCCTGACGGCGCCGAGCTGATCGTCTCCAGCGCGATAGCGCCGGACAACCCTGAGCTCGTCGGGCACGACACGCGGAAGCGCGGGGAGCTGCTCGCCGAGCTCGTCGCGCTGCGGCCGTCGATCGTCGTCGCGGGCGCGCACGGGAAGACGACCACGGCCGGGATGATCGCGTTCTCCCTCGACCGGCTCGGCCTCGACCCTGCTTTCCTGATCGGCGGCGAGATCCCCCAGCTCGACGGCAACGCGCGCGCGGGCGACGGCTGGCTGGTCGCGGAGGGCGACGAGTCCGACCGCTCGCTCGAGCTGCTGCGGCCAAGGATCGCCGTGGTCACGAACGTCGAGCTCGACCATCACGCGACGTTCGCGTCGGAGAGGGAGGTGCGCGAGCTCTTCGACCGCTGGCTCGCCGAGGCTCCGGCGCAGGTCCGCGGCGAGGACCTCGAGCCCGCGAGCATCGAGCTGGGAGTTCCAGGGGAGCACAACCGGCGCAACGCGGCGGTCGCGATCGCGGCTCTCGAGCTGGCCGACGTCCCGCGCGCGGACGCCGAGCGCATCTTGCCGGAGTTCCGAGGCGTCGGCCGCAGGTTCGAGCAGCGCGGTGAGGCCGCGGGCGTCCGTGTCTTCGACGACTACGGCCACCATCCGAGCGAGATCGCCGCCACGCTGGCGGCGGCGCGCCTCGACGTGGACGGCGGCCGCGTGCTGGTCGTGTTCCAGCCCCACCTCTACTCGCGCACGCGCCACCTCGCGGCCGAGCTCGCAGGCGCCCTCGCGGCGGCGGACGCGGTCGCGGTGACCGACGTGTACGCCGCGCGCGAGGACCCCGCGCCGGGTGTGAGCGGGAAGCTGATCGTCGACGCGCTCGTGGCCGAGCGGCCGGGGATGCCGGTGGCCTGGACGCCGACGGTCGAGGAGGCCGTGCGCTTCCTCGCGCGCCGGGTGCGCCCCGGCGACCTCGTTCTCACGATCGGGGCGGGGGACGTGGAACGGGCAGGACAGTTGATCCTCGAGGAGCTCGCTTGAAGGTCGAGGAGGGCGTCTCCCTCTCGCGTTTCACGACGGTCGGGACGGGTGGGCCGGCCAAGGCGCTCGCACGGCCGGAGACGCTCGCGGAGCTCGAGGAAGCTCTTGCCTGGGCGCGGGGGCGCGGCCTGCCGGTCGCGACGATAGGCCTCGGCTCGAACCTGCTCGTCGCCGACGACGGGTTCGACGGCCTCGTGCTGAGGCTCGCGGGCGAGCTCGCGGCCGCCGCGACCGAGGGCCAGCTGCTCCTGGCGGGAGGAGGGGCGACGAACGCCGTCTGCCTGCACCGCGCCCGGGCTGCCGGGCTGGGAGGGTTCGAGTTCGCCTGCGCGATTCCCGGCACGGTCGGCGGCGGCGTCTGGATGAACGCGGGCGCCTACGGGAGCGACTGGGCGGCGATTCTCGTGCGCGCGCTCGTCGCCGACGAGGACGGATTGCGCTGGCTGACCCCTGCCGAGCTCGGGCTCAGCTACCGGCACTCGGAGCTGCGACACGGCCAGGTCGTCGCACGGGCCGAGCTCAGGCTCGAGCCGAGGCCCGAGACCGAGATCAGGGCGACGGTCGCCGAGCTGCAGGCGCTGCGCAAGGCCGCGCAGCCGACCAACAAGCGCACGTTCGGAAGCGTGTTCAAGAACCCCGAGCACGAGCTCACGGCGGGTCGGATGCTGGAGGCCTGCGGACTCAGGGGCCACAGGATCGGCGGCGCGCAGATATCCCCCCGTCACGCGAACTTCATCGAGAACGCGGACGGCGCTCGGTCGGCGGACGCGATTGCGCTGATGGCCGAGGCCAGGCGCCGCGCTCGCGAGCAGTACGGCGTCGAGCTCGAGCACGAGGTCGAGTTCCTCGGCCCGATCGCGCTGCCCGAAATCTAGACGGCCGCACCGGCAAAGCCGGCACGGCCTTTTGCGGTCCGCGTCGCAAGCGAACGCCTTGGAGTCGCAGGAGCGTCGCCGGGCACGGCGAACTGCGGGCCGTGGCCGACCGGCGGCAACAGCGCGCCCGAGCGGGCGCGGCCGTGATCCCCCTCGCCGCGCGGGGAGACCGTGTAGCGCTCCTTCGCCTGCTTCCGTCTGGCCGGTCTCTTCTGATCGGCTTCGGGATCGTCGCAGGAGCCCTCGGCCTCTATGCCCTGGCGCGCGGCACGCCGATGTTCTCCGTGCAGCGAATCGAGGTCGAGGGCGCGCCTGCACCAGTGGCCGCGCACGTCGAGGCGGCGCTCGCGCCTATCCGCGGGAAGAGCCTGCTCGCGCTCCACGGAGCGGACGTCGAGCAGCGCCTGTCCCGTCTGACCGACGTGTCCTCGGTGAGCTACGACCGCGACTTCCCGCACACGCTTCGCGTTCTCGTCCGGCCCGAGCGCCCAGCCGTGATCGCGCGACGCGGGGCCGGTGCCTGGCTCGTCTCCACGAGCGCGAAGGTTCTCGCGGCGGTACCTCCGGGGAAGCATCATGCCTATCCCCAGGTCTGGCTGACCGCATCCGACGACCCGCAGGTCGGCTCGGTGCTCGCCGACCGCTTCGGCCTGCGGGCCGTGCGCGCGCTCGCGATCGCGCAGCGCGTCGGGTTCAAGACCCGCGTCGGCACCGTGCAGGCGCACGACCACCAACTCACGTTCCTCCTTGCCTCCGGGCTCGCGCTGCGGCTCGGCGACCTCCGCGCGATCAGGCTCAAGCTCGCGGTCGCCTCGCAGATCCTCCCGAAGCTTCGGGACACGGGTGGCGGCTACACCTACCTCGACGTCAGCGTTCCCGGTCGGCCGGTAGCCGGTTCGACCCTCGGTTCAACCCTAAACTCTCAACTTCAGCCTTAGACTTTTGGCAGAGATGCGGCGTTGACACGCGCCGCGGCTGGGCGTACCCTCCCGGGCTTGTAAGACGCACGTTCCAGTAGAGCTTCAGAGCGAGATGGGTTGAGGGTTGAGGTGCTATGAGAGATGAGACCGGGAACTACCTGGCGCTGATCAAGGTGGTCGGCGTCGGCGGTGGCGGTTCGAACGCCGTCAACCGCATGGTCGACGCGGGGCTCGCCGGCGTCGAGTTCATCGCGATCAACACCGACGCGCAGGCACTGCTGATGTGCGACGCCGACGTGAAGATGCCGATCGGCTCCGACGCGACGCGGGGCCTCGGCGCGGGTGCCGATCCCGCGATCGGGAAGGCCGCGGGCGAGGAGAGCCGGGACGAGCTGAAGGAAGCCCTGAAGGGCGCGGACATGATCTTCGTGACCGCGGGCGAGGGCGGCGGCACGGGGACCGGAGCGGCGCCGATCGTGGCGCGGCTCGCCCAGGAGATCGGAGCGCTCTGCGTCGGTGTCGTCACGCGTCCGTTCTCGTTCGAAGGACGCCGCCGCGCCGATGTCGCCGCAACCGGGCTCGACGAGCTCCGCGACCACGTCGACACGCTGATCGTGATCGAGAACGACCGGCTCCTGCAGGTGGTCGAGAAGCGGACGTCGATCGTCGACGCGTTCAAGATGGCCGACGACGTTCTTCGCCAGGGCGTCCAGGGCATCACCGACCTGATCACGATCCCGGGCCTCGTCAACCTCGACTTCGCCGACGTGCGCACGATCATGAACGATGCCGGGTCTGCCCTGATGGGGATCGGGGCCGCCTCGGGAGAGGGCCGCGCGACGGTAGCTGCGCGTCAGGCCGTCTCCTCCCCGTTGCTCGAATCGTCCATCGAAGGTGCAACAGGAATCCTGCTCAACGTGACCGGCGGCCCGAACATCGGGCTGTTCGAGGTCAACGAGGCCGCGGAGGTCGTCACGTCGGCCGCGGATCAGAACGCGAACGTCATCTTCGGCGCCGTCATCGACGAGTCGATGGGAGACGAGGTGCGCGTGACGGTCATCGCGACCGGCTTCGGGCCCGTCAGGCGTCGCCGAAAGCAGCGCACGGAGGAGTCCGTCGAGGCCGTGGCCAACGGGACCGAGCCCGCGCGCGAGGTGCCGGCCGAGCGCTTCGAAGTGCCGGACGAGGTCCTCGAGGTTCCGTCCTTCCTGCGCGACAGCTGAGCCAGCGACGGGAGCCCGCCGGCGAGAGCGGCTCCTTTAGCATCAGCGGCGATGGAGACGCTGCTCCGCACGCCGCTCTACGACCGTCACGTGGCGCTCGGCGCACGGCTCGTCCCGTTCGCCGGGTGGGAGATGCCGGTGCAGTACGAGGGAGTCATCCCGGAGCACCTGGCCGTGCGGAACGACTGCGGCGTCTTCGACGTCTCCCACATGGGCGAGCTCGAGGTCGCGGGGGGCCGCGCGCGCGAGTTCCTGCAGGCGGTGCTCTCGAACGACGTCGAGCGAATCGGCCCCGGCAAGGCGCAGTACACGCTCCTGACCAACGAGCAGGGCGGGATCGTCGACGACCTCATCGTCTACGAGCGCGGGCCGAAGCGCTTCCTGCTAGTCGTGAACGCGGCGAACCGGGAGGACGACCTCACCTGGCTCCAGGGGCGCGAGCCGGAGGGCGCCGAGGTTCGTGACGTCTCCGACGAGTACGCGCTGCTCGCCGTCCAGGGCCCGCGCTCACTCGAGCGGCTCGGACTGCCGGAGGCGCCGGCCTTCACGTTCGAAGACGGGGAGATCGACGGCGTCGCGTGCGTGGTCAACCGGACCGGGTACACGGGCGAGCTCGGCGTCGAGCTGCTCGTCCCGGCCGAGGCGGGTGGCGCGCTCTGGGACCGCGTAATCGAGCGCGGCGCGGTCCCGTGCGGGCTCGGCGCGCGCGACACGCTGCGGCTCGAGGTCTGCTACCCGCTGCACGGAAACGACATCGGGCCCGACACCGACGCGATCTCGGCGGGGCTCGGCTGGGTGTGCGCGCTCGACAAGGAGTTCACCGGCTCGTACGAGCTGAGCCGGATCAAGAAGGCAGGGCCAGAGCGGCGGCTCACGGCGTTCGTGATGGAGGACCCGGGGATCCCGCGCCGGGGAATGGCGATCGTCGAGGACGAGGAGCCTGTCGGCACCGTGACGTCCGGCTCGCACTCGCCGATGCTCGAGCGCGGGATCGGGATGGGATACGTTCCAGCACGGCTCGCGAAGCCGGGAACCGGGCTGACGGTCGACGTGCGCGGACGGGCCCGGCGGGCGAACGTCGTGAAGAAGCCGATCTACTCACGGAGGGAGCCGAATGGCGACTGAGACGTACCCCGACGACCTGCGCTATCACCCCGAGCACGACTGGGCCCGCATCGAGGGCGACAAGGCGACCTTCGGCATCACCTGGTTCGCGCAGGACGCACTCGGCGAGCTCGTGCATTTCGAGCCGCCCGAGGTCGGCGCAGCGGTGAAGAAGGACGAGTCGTACGCGGAGGTCGAGTCGGTCAAGGCCGTCTCCGACGTGATCGCGCCGCTTTCCGGGGAGATCCTCGAGGTCAACTCGATCGTCGAGGGGGCGCCCGAGACCGTGAACGCCGACCCCTACGGGGACGGCTGGATCGTGCGCATCCGGATCTCGGATCCCGGCGAGGCAGACGCGCTGATGGACGCCGAGTCGTACCGGCGCCACCTCGCCGAGCAGGCGTGATCGCAGCCGCCCGGTGATGAGCTACCTCGCGCTCACAGACGCAGACCGGGAGGCGATGCTCGAGACGATCGGCGTCTCGTCGATCGACGAGCTGTTCGCCGATCTCCCTGCGGGTGTGCGGTTCAGCCGCGAGCTGGATCTGCCCCCGGCTCTGACCGAGCAGGAGCTCACGGCCTACTTCGAGCAGCTCGCCTCGGAGAACGAGCCGGCCGCCGCCGCGATCTCCTTCCTGGGTGCGGGCATGTACGACCACTACGTCCCGGCCGTCGCCGACGCCGTGCTCCAGCGCGGCGAGCTCCTCACCGCCTACACGCCGTACCAGCCGGAGCTGAGCCAGGGCGTGCTCCAGGCGATCTTCGAGTACCAGACCGCGATCTGCGAGCTGACTGGCATGGATGTCTCCAACGCGTCCGGCTACGACGGGACAACCGTCGCCGCGGACGCCTGCTACATCGCCAAGCACGCGACCGGTCGCGGGAAGGTCGTCGTCACCGAAGCGACGAGCCCGCAGGTCCGCCAGGTGGTCAAGACCTACGCGCCGGGCTTCGGCCTCGAGGTCGTCGAGGTACCGCATCGGGACGGCGCGACCGATCCGGACGAGCTCCGTGCCGCCGCAGCGGACGCGGCCTGCGCCATCTTCCAACACCCGAACTTCTTCGGAGTGCTCGAGCCGGCCCCGGAGCTCGCAGCTGCCGCGGCGGACGCCGAGGCGCTCCCGGTCGCTCACGTCGACCCGCTGTCGCTCGGGGTGCTCGAGGCACCGGGCCGCTACGGATGCGCGATCGCAATCGGCGAAGGCCAGCCGGCCGGTAACCACGTCTCCTACGGCGGCCCGCACTACGGCTTCCTCGCTGCGCGCGCCGAATTCATCCGCAGGATGCCTGGGCGGATCGTCGGCGAGACCACAGACGTCGCGGGGAACCGCGGCTATGTCCTGACCCTGCAGACGCGCGAGCAGCACATCCGGCGGGAGAAGGCGACGTCCAACATCACGACCAACCAGACGCTGCTCTCGCTGGCGGGCCTCGTCTATCTCTCGTGGCTCGGTCCGCAGGGGCTGCGCGATGTGGGGGAGACCTGCATGGCCCTCGCAGAGCATGCGAAGGAGCGCCTCGGGCTCCCGCTTGTGTTCTCAGATCGGACAACGTTCAAGGAGTTTGCAGTACGCGTCGGACGGCCCGCCGACGAGGTCGTGCGGGACGCGCTGGCGCACGGCGTCCATCCCGGCTACGCGCTCGGCCGCGACTACCCGGGGATGGACGACGTCCTCCTCGTGGCGGTCACCGAGAAGCGCACCCCGGACGACATCGACCGCCTGGCGGAGGTGCTTACCGGGTGAAGCTGATCTACGAGAAGTCGCACCCCGGCCGCCGCGCCGGGCGGCTGCTGAGCCTCGGCCTCCCGGTCCCCGGGGTCCCGGCCGAGCTCTGCCGCACCGAGCCGCCGCGCCTGCCCGAGATCGCCGAGCCCGACCTGCTCCGCCACTTCACGGAGCTCTCCACGCGCAACTTCGGCGTCGACACCGGCTTCTACCCGCTCGGCTCGTGCACGATGAAGCACAACCCGCGCGTGAACGAGCGGCTCGCCGCGCTCCCCGGGTTCCGTGACCTCCATCCGCTCGAGGACGAGGACCGTGCCCAGGGCGCCCTGCGGCTCTGCATCGAGCTCCAGGAGGCGCTCGCCGAGGTCACCGGGCTGGCGGCGGTCTCGCTCCAGCCCGCGGCCGGCTCGCAGGGCGAGCTGACCGGGTTGATGCTGATGCACGCGTACTTCGCCGACCGCGGCGAGGACGAGCGTCGGCGCAAGATCGTCATCCCCGACACCGCGCACGGGACGAACCCGGCGAGCGTGACGATGACCGGCTACGAGCTGACGCACGTGCAGACGGACGCGCGCGGCAACATCGACGTCGACGACCTGCGCGCGAAGGTCGACGAGGAGACCGCCGGGCTGATGCTGACCAACCCGTCGACGCTGGGGCTCTTCGACGAGAACATCGAGGAGATCGAGCGCATCTTCCACGGCGCGGGCGCGCTCATGTACTACGACGGCGCGAACCTGAACGCGGTCTGCGGCATCTCCCGGCCCGGCGACATGGGCTTCGACATCGTCCACATCAACCTCCACAAGACGTTCTCGCAGCCGCATGGGGGCGGCGGCCCGGGCGGCGGGCCGATCGCGGTCGCCGAGCGGCTCGAGCCGTTCCTGCCGGCCCCGGCGATCGTCCGCGACGGCGAGCGCTACCGCCTCGACTTCGACCGGCCGAAGACGATCGGCAAGGTGCGCGGCTACTACGGCCCGTTCGGCGTCTTCGTCCGCTCGTACGCATTTATCCGCGCGTACGGGCCGCAGCTCCGGGAGATGTCCGAGGCCGCCGTCCTAAACGCGAACTACCTCCTCGCCCGCCTGCGCGACGCGTACGACCTCCCGTTCGACCGCCTCTGCATGCACGAGTTCGTGCTCTCCGCGCGAGGGCTCAAGCGCGAGCACGGCGCGACCGCCTTCGACGTCGCGAAGCGGCTGATGGACTACGGCTTCCACCCGCCGACCGTCTACTTCCCGCTGATCGTCCCCGAGGCGCTGATGATCGAGCCCACCGAGACCGAGGCGAAGGAGACGCTCGACGCCTTCGCGGACGCGATGCTCGCGATCGCGGCGGAAGCCGCCGAGCGGCCGGAGGAGCTGCACGAGGCGCCGCACAGGACGCCGGTCGGCCGGCTCGACGAGGTGAAGGCTGCAAAGCGCGCCATCGTGCGCTACCACTTCGAGGAGCATCCGGACCTCGCGGCGGAGCCCGCGGCCGCCGGGGTCGAGAGCGCCTGATGATCGACCTCCGCTCGGACACGAAGACGCAGCCGTCGCCCGAGATGCGTGCCGCGATCGCTGCAGCGGAGGTCGGGGACGAGCAGCGGCGCGAGGACCCGACCGTGAACGAGCTCGAGCGCCGCGCGGCCGAGCTGCTCGGGCAAGAGGAGTCGGTCTTCGTCCCGACGGCGACGATGGCGAACGAGATCGCGCTGCGGACGCTCGGCGACCCGGGCGACGAGGTCGTCGGCGAGGAGAACTCGCACATCTTCATCTCGGAGCTCGGCGGCCCGGCGGTCTTCGCGGGGCTGATGACGAGGCAGCTGCGCTGCGAGGCCGGTCGCTTCACGCCCGAGCAGCTGCGGGAAACGGTCCGTGTCGGCGACAACACGCACTCGCCCGGCACGAAGATCGTCTCGGTCGAGAACACCCACAACGCCTCGGGCGGACGGGTGTGGCCGCTCGCCGAGATCGAGGCGATCGTGGCCACGGCACGGGAGCTCGGGCTGAGCCTGCACCTCGACGGCGCGCGGCTCATGAACGCGTCGGTCGCCTCGGGCGTTCCGGCGGCCGAGATCGGCCGGAGCTTCGACACGGTCACGCTCTGCCTCTCGAAGGGGCTCGGCTGCCCGCTCGGCGCGCTCGTGGCCGGCTCGGAGGAGCGGATGGCGAAGGCGCGGCGGCTCAAGCACCAGTTCGGGGGCGCGATGCGCCAGGCAGGGATCGTCGCGGCTGCGGGCGTCTACGCGCTCGAGCACAACATCGAACGGCTGGCGGAGGACCACGAGCGCTCGCGGCGCCTCGCCGAGGGCCTCGACGCCGCCGGGGTGCCGGTCGACCTCGAGCAGGTCGAGACGAACTTCGTCCAGGTCGAGCTCGCGCCGCTCGGGCTGTCGCCTGAGGACGCGCTCGGCCGCCTCATGGAGCACGGGGTCGGGCTCTCGATGACGCCGCACCCGACGCGCCTCCGTGCCGTGACGCACATGGACGTCGACGACGCCGACATCGAGCAGGCGGTCGAGGCGATCCCGCGCGCGCTCGGCGCGCTCGCGCCCGCCTGACGGCTAGCGGTCGCCTGCGAGCAGGAAGAGCAGGACCGCCACGAAGTAGACGCCGATCAGCGCGACGCCTTCGGAACGGCGCGCCTGCCGGTCCTGCAGGACGAGCGCGACCGTGACGGCGGCCAGGGCCATCGCGCCCAGCTCGACCGGCCGGAAGCCGAGCGGCAGCGCGGGCTTCACGATCCACGAGAGCAGCGCGATCGCCGGCGTCACGAACAGCGCGACCTGCGTGCTGGACGAGATCGCGATCTCGCTCGAGAGGTAGAGGTTGCCGCGGTGGGCGATCACGATCGCGCCGCCGTGCTCCGCCGCGTTGCCCACGAGCGCGACGATCACCGCGGCGGTGAAGAACTCGGACAGGTGCGCCGCCTCCGCGAACCCGTGCAGCGAATGCACGAGGATCTCGCTGACGAATGCGGTCACCAGGGTCGCGACGCCCAGCACGACCAGCGCGGTCGGGAGGCTCCAGCCGCCGGCCGGCTCGGCGCCGCTCTCGGCGTGCAGCCGCCGGTGCCGCCGCAGGCCGCGGATCGTCTCGACGACGTAGACGATCAGGAGTAGCGCCGCGACCGGGATGGTCACGAGCGCGAGGTAGTGGCGGTCGGGGTTCCCGTGCCAGCTGGGGATCGAGGGCACGAGGAACAGGGCGAGCGCGAGGAAGACGAGCGTAAGCTGCCCCATCAGCGAGCGGAGGTCGATCTGCCTGTCGCGCGTGGGCGAGATCGCGAGCGCGAGGCCGAGCACGAGCAGGAGGTTCGACACGATGCTCCCCGCCAGCGAGCCGCGCACGACGTTCGGCAGGCCCTGGTTCACGGCGAACAGGGCGATGATCAACTCGGGCGCGTTGCCGAAGCTCGCGTTGAGGAAGCCGCCGATACCGGGCCCGGTGTGCTCGCCCGCGTGCTCGGTCGCCTCGCCGATCAGCCACGCGAGCGGCACGAGCGCCGCGGCCGCGACGACGAACAGCGTGGTGTCGCCTGCATGCACGACGTAGCGGAGCACGAAGGTGATGGGGGCCAGGACGAGCGACGCCCAGAGGAGCTTCCGGCCCACGCAGCTACCCTAGCGGCCCATGCTCGAGGCCGTCCTCTTCGACTGGGGCGACACGCTGATGCAGTTCGCCTACGACCCGGAGCTGGTCGCGTCCGGCCAGCGCGCGGGCCTGCGGGCGATCGGGGCCGATC
>Ga0335083_10004266_pt1 | contig 18276 bp, 13 predicted proteins | sample Lox_Sample_42_FD_206716 | JGI IMG/M metagenome (GOLD analysis project Ga0335083, IMG submission 206716) | Soil microbial communities from Loxahatchee National Wildlife Refuge, Florida, United States - Lox_Sample_4.2 | ecosystem: Environmental > Terrestrial > Soil > Wetlands | place: USA...
CATGTCGACGATGCCGAACTGCGAGTTGATCGAAGGCCAGCCATACGGCGTCGGCTCGCCGCGATAGTCGAAGCCCGTCCAGGCGAAGCCGCCGCTCAGCCACTCGCGCGCCGCATAAAACTTCCACCACTCTTCCGCCAGCTGCGACCAGTCGGTGTGATTCAAGTCGTAAGCGCTCACCCAGTTGCGCAGTTTGTCGGTCGAATAAATACCGCGCGTTGAAACCGTGCTTGCCGTCTCTGAACCCACGCTCGGCTGCTTCGGATGCTTCGCGTGATACGGATCGTGCTCCTTCAGGTTGTAGTTGAAGCCCATCACGTCGAGCATTTCCGGAAAGTGCGTTTGAAACGCCGTGTTCACCGCCGCCGTACACATGCGCGTCGGATCAAGCTCATGCGTGCGCGCGATCATGTCCGCCACCACCCGCGGACCCTGCGGCTGCGGCATCATCGTCCACTCTTCGTTGCCCATGGACCACAAAATGATCGAGGGCGAATTGCGATAGCGCTTCACCATCGCTTCCAGTTGCGCCATGCCCTCGTCGTTTGCGCTCATCAGCCGCGTCTCGCACATCATCATCATGCCCAGGCGGTCGCACGCCTCCACCCACTCCGGCGTCGGCATGTTGTGCGACGTGCGCACCGCGTTGCCGCCCATCTCTTTTAGCACCGCGACTCGATACGCTTGAACGCGATCCGGAAGCGCTGCACCCACTCCCGCGTGATCGTGATGGTTGCACGTTCCCTTGATCTTGACCGACTTGCCGTTGAGGAAGAATCCCTTGTCGGCGTCCCATCTGATATCTCGCACACCAAAGTTGATGCGCTCGGCGTCGTACCGTTGGAGATCCTGGGGAGCAGACTGTTGCGGTTCGACAGAAACTTCAACGGTGTAAAGGTTTGGAGCCTCCGGCGACCAAAGAGCCGGATCGGCAAAGCTCGTGTTTGCTGTGAAATTGGCCGAGGTCTGGGCGTCCACCGTTTGTTCCGGAGAAACAGTTTTCGCCACGGCCGTTCCCGAAGCATCGAGAACGACCCAAAGTACCGAACATTTCACTGCCTGCTTTCCGTCATTTCGCACGACCGTGCCGAGGCTGAGCGCGGCTGCCTTCCCCTTCAGGCTTGGCCGGATATAGGTCTCGCAGTGCCCCAGATGCACCGCAGTGGTCTTCGTCAGCCACACATGCCGATAAATCCCCGCGCCTTCATAGAACCAGCCATCGCCGAAGCTCGCATCCATGCGCACCATCAGATAGTTCTTCTCGCCGCAGCGCAGGAAGTCCGTGACATCGAAGCGGAACGGCGCGTAGCCGTTGTCGTTGCGTCCGATGAAATATCCGTTGAGAAAAATCAGCGCGCTGCGGAAGCCGCCGTCAAACTCAACCGTGATGCGCCGGCCTTCGTCCGATTTCGGAATATCGAACGTCCGCCGGTACCACCCAACACTCGTCTCCGGATACCGCCGCCCCAGCGGCTTGTATCCATGCGAGTTCTGCTCTTCGTCGTAAACGAACGGCAGCTCGACCGCCCAGTCGTGCGGCAGATTCAAAGATCGCCATTTCGAGTCGTCGAACTTCTCGGTCGAAAACCAGAACTCACCCGACTTCGCAAAGTCTCCCTGCCCCTTGCCGAATCCCAGGTCGCGTGCTGGATCGGTCCCATGTCCCTGAAAGAACTTCCAACCAAAATCAAACAGCAGACGCTCGCGCGGCGCGACCGCCGTCACCTCCGGCGCCGGATAACGCGCCAGCAGCGCCTGCGCCCGGCTCGCCAACAAACTCGAAGCCGAAAGCGCCAGTCCACTTTTGATCAGGTCACGACGGGTCAGCGAAGACATGCAGGGCTCCCGGGCAAATGTGAGTCATTTGATCTCATCGCGCGCTCTCAGCATCGCCGCGCGTAAGACTCCGCATTATAAGCGTCTCTCCAGAGGATGGGACGGGAAAGATTGAACAGGGAACCGGGAGGCAAAGAACAGTTACGGATCAGGATTCAACCATAGCGGCTATGCAGGCTTGCGCCGCGTCCACTGCTTGCATAATATCTACGTGTCGTTCGGCCCCCATCACAGGACAATCAAGCCGGCCACCCTCTCTGTCGGCCTTGCCTGTGCATTCTCCATCGTTCTTCAAGGAGAAACATCGCATGAACCTCACTCGTGCCATCATCGCCATCGGCATTGCAACGCTACTTTCCCCGTTTGCTCCCGCCCAGCAGGCGGCCGGCCCATCTGAGTTGCCTGGGATCATCCAGAAATCCTTCGGCCCCACCAAACAAGTCGAAGTCCGCGATCCTTTCTACAACGTCGTCGCGTTCACGATCGTCATCCCCAAAGACTGGTTTTTCGAAGGCACGGTGCTGCACGGCCCCGGATGCACCGGCGCCTACTACCAGAGCATCGCTTACCGCGCCTACAGTCCGGACGGCGCATACGGAGTGCAGGTCACACCCCGCCTTGACTATTACTACTGGGAGGACAAAGACGCGCGCCCGGACGGACCGGCGTGCAAGTACTTTGCCCCTATGTCATCTGCCGATTACGCCGCCATGTTCATCTACCGCAACCGCCCGAAGGCGCAGATCGAGAAAAACGAACCCGTCCTCAACCTGCAGCAGTCGCGCGAGTTCTTCGACAAACAGAACGAAGCGATGGAGAGATCCGCGCGATCCATTCGCATGCCCGCACAACACATCGACATCGACTTCACCCGCACCCGCCTTCACTTCGAATGGCAGGGCATGCAGCAGGAAGAATGGCTGCGCGTCGAAATGACGTATCACGACTACCCAAAGTCAGTGTTTGTCTACAACGGCGGACCGCATCCCGGCCATCCGGAGTGGCGGCATTTTCTGGGCGTCAGCAGCACACTTTCCAGCCGCCGCGCGCCTCTGGGCAAACTCGATCAGTACGATGCGGCGCTCACTTCCATCATCAACACCGTTCATCTGACTGCGGATTTCCAGCAGGCTGTTGCCAACCGCAACCAGCAGATCACAAACGCCATCATCCATTCCATCCAGACGCAGACCACGATCAACCAGCAGCAGTCGCAGGCTTTCATGAATGCCATGACGGCGCAGCACAACGCCTTTATGCAGAATCAGAACCAGCAGTTCCAGCTCAGCCAGCAGCATGCGACGGAGCAGATGAATCGCCGGACACAGGAAACACAAAACTTCATCGGACAGATGAATCAGAGCACGGCCCGCATCCGCGATTACCAGGATATCCTGCTCGACCAGCAGTACTACCAGAATCCGCAAACCGGCGAGACGGCGACCGTGAGCGGAAGGTTCAATCACGCCTACGCCAACGGGTCCATGTCGAGCAATGCCACAACCGTCGTACAGACCGACTCAAACTTCAACCCGAACAGCGCTGCCACCGGCTACGACTGGGTAGAACTGACGCCGATTCACCATTGACAGGAAGGGCGGTCGTCGTCCGCGGCTCCACGCCTACTTCACTGCCCAATACTCCCGCATCAACTCCCGCGACCAGGCAGGCTGCCTCACTGCCACGCGCGGAAGAAATTCCGCCATCACCGGCTTGATATCCAGCACCGGCGTTCCATCGAGCGCATCCAGTTCACGAACGTACAGCTTCCGCCCCTCGACGCGCGCCACGCGGCAAATTGTAATTCCCATGCGATTCGGGCGATTCTTGGTCCGCTGCGCGAACACTCCGACTTCAGGCCACGCCGGATTATTTCTCGGACGCCGCGCTCCAGTCACAATCTTGGCCGCATCGAGCGAATGAAAATAAAACAGCACTTCGACGTGGGAGAACTCTTCCAGACCGTTCAGCGCCTCGGCGGGGAAACCGTCGGCCAGCGTGATACACGACTCCTCGCCACCCCAGAAGTCGTCTTCAATCGCCGCTCGCGCAGCTTCGACAAATCCAATCGCCTTCATTTGCACGTTCACGGTTGCGGCGCCTCCTGCCTGCTCTCCGGATGTTTTACTTCGCCGACTCCGACAATCTTCGCCGTCGTCCGGAATTTCTTGTAGTCGCGGAACGTTCCCGCGTTCTGCACCATCTCGCTCTTGAAAAATCCAATCCTCGCATCGAGCCTGGCTTCGTAATGTTCCGGCAGCCATACTTCATCGTTCACCCGCATCTGTTCATAAACGAAGCGCGTGCCTTTGTGCAGCCGCGCCAGCCCCCAGGCGAACGAAACAGTATCGATCGCCTCCACATCCATCTTCACCAGCTGCAGCTCGGTCTCATCGATCCAGATCCTGCCGTGGAACTTCGGCAGCATCCGGGCCTCCCTCGACTTCGGCTGATACTCCGGACGCGGCTCTCCGCTGAGCACCCAGCACTGGCGCCCGTTCAGCGTCTCTCTCGGCTCCATGCGGAAGTTGTAGGCATCGGCCACTTCGGCCACGAACTCGCGGTTTTTCTGGCGTTGCTTTTCGAGTTCCGCCTCGCGCTTCTTCCGGTCGTCGTCCGACTCATCGCGCCATTTCGCCATGAGCTTGTCGATCCGGTCACTTTCCTTCTCGGCGTCCCGGCCCTCCAGCGGTTTGTCGTCTTTCTCGATCAGCCGCATCACCGGCTCGCCATATAACTTGATGATCTCGTAGGTCTTCGTTTCAGTCGACTTCACTCCACCGTTCCCATCGAGCTTCTCTACGACCTCGCGGTCGATGAACGTGTAGTCGCGTTCTTTCTTGTAATTGTCGCGATAATTCTGGGCCACGACGCGGGTCAGCGCGCGCATCTGCTCCTGTGAGAGTTGCCCCTGGGCGTCGGGTCTGAGATCGAGCGAGGAAGGCGGCTGGTCCTGGGCTGCGTCCTGGGCCGCCCCAGAGATCAACAACGAAGAGATCAACAACGAAAGGGAAACGACAGCCAACAGCAGCGTCCGCATGCCTCACCTGAGGGCATTAGAACATGCGGCGCCTAGCCGGCGCTGGTTGGCCGGGTCGCTTCTTCGATCGCCAGGCTGCGGCAGGTGCGGTTGATGATTTCCTGCGCCTTGCTGTCTTCTATGAACTGGAAGCCAAGCCGGAAGGCCTCGCGGTGGCGGGAGACGGCATGCACTTCAACAACTCCGTATTTCGATTCAAATTCCAGCCGCACGACTTCGCCGATGGCGATGTGCGCGCGAATCATCACCGACATTCCCGACACGCTGATTTCAACACTGTGTCCGCGCACCACGGCTGCGTTCCTGGGATAGATACGAATGCTGACTTCCATCTTGTAGCGTGGGTGGCGTCGTGTGTCGACGAACTCCCGCGACATTCGCGGTCCGGACTGATCTTCTCTACGCATTTACGGCAGCGACACTTCTTCGCCACATATATCGGCAGGAAACGCGGGAAACATCAGTCCAGATGGGCCAGACTCGCAGCACGAAAGCTTCGAGCCTAAAGGCAGGTTGCGACTGGAACTTCCGAAAACCCGGCCGCCGTCCTTTCTCACTTTGGCGGTTGCTTGTAGGCCTTGTCGAGCGTCTCCGACCGGAACAGCCTGTCGTCGACCCGGTGCAGCTTCTTGGCCTGCTCTTTCGTCATGAGCGGAAAGTGTTTTATATCAAACAGGTGATAGACGATGAACCACACCGGTTGGTCGGTGGTCATCCAGTGCTGCGAGTCGAAGCGCTTCAGGTTCACCGGAACCGAGTACCGGCGCATCGTCCGCTCGCGACGCAGGTTGAAATAGGCGTGGAAATAACTCATCGCCAGTTCCCGCAGCGTGCGATATACCGGCTCGCGCCCGTGGCAGCTTGTGTAGTTTGACTTGGCGACCGCGCCCCAGCATCCGCCTTCGCGATAGACAGCAATCACATGGTCAGTGTCTTGTTCGGCTTCAAAGTCGAGCAGGAGTGGAGGATATCCGTTGGCGCGCAGCGCGGCCGCCGCGAAAATCGCGCCCTCCAGGCAATGCGCCGACTCGTGCTCCAACACTTTTCGCGGAGACCAGGCCGTATCTTCCAGGTGGTACGGAATGTCGTGGAGAAACTTCTGGATGCCGTAAGGATTTTTCATGCTGCGCAGGCGGCGCAACTCTTTCGGCGTGAACTCAGACAATGCTGACGAGGTAGACGTGGCCATGAGCGGGAATGTCGGAGACGGCTTGGTCGTAGAGTGCTCTAGATTAGCAAAGCAATGCGGCGCGGGGACTCTGTCGGCGCAATTTTTGCCGGTCGAGTTGCCCCGCACAATGGCCCGCGCGGCGAATTCCGTCAGCCTGGCGCGCCGATGTCGGCGAAGGTCAACCCTGTGGCCGGCGCGCTTTCGCGGGGCTCCAGTGGCTTATTAAAACGGTTTAAACTATGTTTTTAAGATGCTGAAAATAAAGGAGATATTTGTGATAATTTCCACAGGCCGCGATTCATTCCGGCCCTGTAAATTCAGCGACTTGTCTCTTCGCTGCACCAGAAATGGTGCAGCCTGAATGCCGGGAGGGCGCGATTCAAAAAGTTTGTTGGAAAATTTCCGACAGCTCGTGCGGGGCATCGATCAGCAAGTCCGGCTCGGCGTCGGCGAGAGTATGCGGGGCAAAGCCATAGTTCACGCCGATGGTGCGCATGCCGGCGTTGCGGCCGGTCCGTATGTCAACGTGAGAGTCGCCGACGATCACGGCGCTGTCTGCCTCGACCCCATGTTCCTCCAGCAGCTTGCGCGCGCCTTCGGGATCGGGCTTCTTGGTGGTGAAACTGTTGCCACCGTAAATCTGCGAGAAAAACTTGCCCAGCCCAAGCGCTTCGACGATGAGGCGCGAGGGAATCACCGGCTTGTTCGAGAGCACGGCCAGCTTGCGCTGAGAGCCGTTGCCAGAATCTTGGACCATCGCCAAAGCTTCTTCGATCCCTGGATAGACCGTCGTATGGTCGAGCTTGTGCTCGCGGTAGTAGCTGAGAAAAAATTCCAGGCCCTTGCGGACGGTCGCCTCATCGACGACATCTCCGCCGAGCGCGCGCTGAATTAAAACCGGCGCGCCGTCTCCGACATAGCTTGCGATGACGTGCTCTGGCAGTTCTTCACGTCCGATATGACGCAGTGCGGCGTTGACGGAATGAACAAGGTCGAGACGTGAATCGATCAAAGTGCCGTCAAGATCGAAAATAACCAGTTGGATGGAGCGCGGATCAATCGCGCGGCGCGTGCGGATCATTGAAAGCAGAATAGCATTGAGCGGCGAGCTATGAGCTGCGAGCCTCGAGCCACGAGCCACGAGCCAGGACGTCTCCGTTGCTCACATCCGCAGTGAGTCGGTTTGTGATCCGTCATTTTTCTTTTCGGTGGCGTCATCCCGAGCGTAGCCGTTCTTCAGGCGGAGCTAGGGATCTCCTCTGGCACAGCTGTCGTCTGGCGGAGATCCCTCGGCCCGCTGGTGAAAGCGCGGGCCTTCGGGATGACGCCGCAAGATGAGGAAATCTCAGCCGAGCCCCCAGTCTCGCGATGCATCGCTCGCAGCTCGGTTTACACTTTTCCCGTGCCGGGCAAGCGCAAATTCGATGAGCAACTGGCGGCGCTGGATACGCTGCGCCACGGCGACGCTGCGGCTGCCGCTGCGCCGTTGCGCAAGGCGCTTGGCCATCGCAACAACTTTGTCGTGGCCAAGGCTGCCGACATCGCGCGCGAGTTTGAACTCAAAGACCTGACCTCTGACCTGCTCTCCGCATTCGAGCGTTTCTTCGATGATCCGGTAAAGTCCGATCCGCAGTGCTGGGCGAAGAATGCCATCAGCAAGACGCTGGCTTCGTTTGAATTGCAGGAAGCCGGCGTGTTCCTGCGCGGCCTGCGTCACATTCAGCTGGAGCCGGTGTGGGGCGGTGTGTCCGATTCCGCCGGAACGTTGCGCAGCACTTGTGCGCACGCGCTGGTCCAGGTGCGAGGCCTCCGCGAGACCGAGTTGTTGCAATATCTGCTCGAACTTTTCGCCGACAAAGACAAGTCCGTTCGCGCCGAAGCTGCCCGCGCGATCGAGACGGTAAATTCTCCGGCGGCCGCTCTGCTTTTGCGTTTGCGTGCCTCGCTGGGCTCCGACGAGCCCGAAATCCTCGGCGCTTGTTATGCGGCAATTCTTGGCATCGAGGGAAAAAGTGCGATTCCCTGGGTCGCGCGGTTTCTCGACGAAGGCGACGATCTCTCCGGCGAAGCCGCGCTGGCGATTGCAGGAAATCGCTCGGCGGACGCATTTCAGGCACTGAAGCAAAGATTCGAGCAAGGGCGTCCTCCAGATGAATGGTTTCGCTCGGTCTTGCTCTCGGCGATCGCGCTCACGCGGCAGGACGAAGCAATATCATTCCTGCTCGATCTCGTGTCATCGCGTTTCGCAGAAGCTGCGGTCGAAGCGCTTCTGCGCTCCGGGCCAAACGACGAGACGATCGCAAAATTAGAAAAAGCCGTAGCAGGCAACGCAAAGCTGACCAGAATGGTCGCAGCGCGCCAATCATAAGCGCCTGTGGAGGGGCGGACGCCTCGTCCGCCCTCGCGCGAAGCGCGATGAGGAGCGCAAGTGGTTCGTACGTTCTGAACGGCAGCTGGCAGTGCGGCGCTGGAAGTCTGGGATCGACGGATGGAGCACTGGTGCTGCTCATTGCGCTTCGCGCAACCCCGGACGAGGCGTCCGGGGCTCCACGATCACTCCGCAGGCGCACGCACTGCCGTCACCGTCGCTTTACACTTTTCCACTCCCGCCGGTCCGCTTGACCGTTTACAATGCAACTGGTTCCTGACAATCTGGAAGCATGGCACCTGCATAGCACGCCCGGGCGTATGGTTCGCGCGGGCAGCACCGGCATCTAATGCGCTGGAGTTATAGACCGGATGGCGACGACAAAGACCGACCCCAAGCTGAGCGTCTCGAAAAAGAACAAGCTGTATGGGGGAATGACCGCCGACCAGCTCATCTACGCGTACCGGTGCATGTACACCTCCCGCCGCATCGACGACCGGGAGATTCTTCTCAAACGCCAGCAGAAAATTTTCTTCCAGATGTCCGGCGCAGGCCACGAAGCCATCGGCGCCGCGGCCGGACTGGCGCTGAAAGCGGGATACGACTGGTTCTATCCCTACTATCGCGACCGTGCCCTCTGCATTGCCCTCGGGGTCAAGCCCATCGACATGTTCCTGCAGGGCGTGGGCGCTGCGACCGATCCCAGCTCGGGCGGGCGGCAGATGCCTTCGCACTGGAGCTACCCGTCGCTGCACATCGTGACCCAATCATCGCCGACGGGATCGCAGATTCTGCAGGCGGTCGGCTGCGCCGAAGGTGGACGGTATTATTCGCGGCGTCCGTCGTCGGCGGAGCTGCCGGCGCAGACTTCGTCCGGCATAGATTATCGGCAGTTCAAGAACGTCAGCTTCAAGGGCGATGAAGTCACCTACGTCTCGCTTGGAGACGGTACTTCGAGCGAAGGCGAGTTCTGGGAGGCGATGAACGCCGCCGCACTCGAAAAGCTGGCGGTGATTTTCGTCGTGCAGGACAACGGCTACGCGATTTCCGTCCCGGTGGAAGTGCAGACGGCGGGGGGAAGCATCTCGCGCCTGGTCTCGGGGTTCCCGAACTTTCACTTCGAGGAAGTTGACGGCACCGACCCGGTCGCGAGTTACGGCGCATTTGCGCGTTCGGTGGAATACTGCCGCGAAGGGCACGGGCCGGCGTTTGTGCACGCCCATACGACGCGGCCCTATTCGCACTCGCTGTCGGACGACGAGCGGCTCTATCGGCCTGACGTTGAGCGCGAGAACGATGCGCAGCGCGATCCCGTGTCGCGCACGCAGATGTTCCTGCTGCGCGAAGGCATTCTCGACGAGAAGGGGATCAACCTGCTCGAGAAGGAAGTCGAAGCCGAGTTGCAGACCGCCGTCGATCTGGCGCTGGAAGCTTTGCCGCCGGTGCCGGAGTCGATCACCCAGTTTGTCTATTCGCCCGACGTTGATCCGACTTCGTCTGCATTCGATACGCAGCCGCTCGCGCAGGACCCTCCCGCCGTCGACGCAAAGAAGCCAGCCACAAAAACCATGGCAGATCTCATCACCGCCACGCTGCGCGATGAGATGAAGCGCGACGAGCGCATCGTGATTTTCGGCGAAGACGTTGCCGACTGCAGCCGCGAAGAGTATTTGAAGCGCAAGCAGGTCAAAGGCAAGGGTGGGGTCTTCAAGCTGACGTTCGGCCTGCAGTGCGAATTCGGCGGCGACCGTGTTTTCAATTCGCCGCTCGCCGAAGCTGCGATCGTTGGACGTGCGACCGGAATGGCGACGCGCGGGCTGAAGCCGGTGGTCGAGATTCAGTTCTTCGACTACATTTGGCCGGCCATGATGCAAATCAGGGATGAACTGAGTGTCATCCGCTGGAGATCGAACAACGGGTTCTCGTGCCCGGTGGTGATTCGTGTGGCGATTGGCGGATACCTGACCGGCGGCGCGATCTATCACTCGCAGTGCGGCGAAAGCGTGTTCACGCACATTCCCGGATTGCGCGTCGTGTTTCCCTCGAATGCGCTCGATGCTTCCGGGCTTCTGCGCACGGCGATTCGCTGCGACGATCCGGTGCTGTTCCTCGAGCACAAGCGGCTTTATCGCGAATCCTATGGGCGGGCGCAGTATCCGGGGCCGGACTACATGATCCCGTTCGGCAAAGCGAAGATCGTGCACCCAGGCAGCGACCTGACAGTCGTGACTTACGGCGCTGTCGTGCCGCGGGCCTTGCAGGCCGCGCAGAAACTTGAACGCGAGCAGGGCGTGAGCGTCGAGCTGATCGACTTGCGCTGCCTGAATCCGTTTGACTGGGAGACGATTGCCGCGTCGGTCTCAAAGACCAACCGCGTGCTGGTCGCCTATGAAGATTCCCTGAGCTGGGGATACGGCGCCGAGATTTCGGCGAGAATTGCCGACCAGCTCTTCGACAAGCTCGATGCTCCGGTCCGTCGCGTCGCCGCCAAAGATACGTTTGTGGCGTATCAGCCCATCCTCGAAGACGCCATACTCCCGCAGCCGAACGACCTTTTCCTCGCGATGAAAGAGCTGGCGGAGTACTGAGAGCAGCTGCTGGTCTTTAGTTGCTGGTTCCAGGTTAAATCTAAAACCTTGCACACTCCGTTCCGCATCCATGGGGCGCGACAACGTTTGTTTCCGATTTTGAAATCATCCGCCTTTTCTAATTTCTCTTCGCTTCAGTGCTCATCCTCGGTTCGCTACAGAGAATCAGGTATTTACGAGACCTGGTCCCTTTTCGAAAAATGGAGGAGCATTCCGGGGTCCGGGATGCGGGGCGCGGGAAAAAGGGAGGGAAGCGCCAACTCAAGATTCGAAAGGAAGCGTGACGCCGGTTTTTTGCGTTCAGAAAGTGATGATGCAAGAACAACAAACGGCAGAAATCGTTCGCATTGGCAGCGGATGCCCGGGGCTCGACGACGTGCTGGGTGGCGGGCTTCCTGTCGGCCACTTTTATCTTGTCGAAGGCGAACCCGGCACGGGCAAGACCACGCTGGCCCTGCAGTTTGTCGCGGAAGGCTTGCGGCGCGGCGAAAAAGTTCTGTACGTCACCCTTTCAGAGACCCGCAGGGAACTGCTCACGGTTGGGCGCGTGCACCGGCTGAATCTCGAGGGCGCGATGTTTCTGGAAGTCCGCCCGAGCGAGTCGGACCTGAAGCCGGAAGGGCAGTACACGGTGTTTCATCCCGCCGAAGTCGAACTCAACGACCGGGTACAGACGATCATGGGGGAAGTTGATCGTCAGCGGCCGACCCGGTTGATCATTGACGCACTCTCGGAAGTGCGAATGCTGGCCAAGGATCCCCTGCGCTACCGGCGGCAGGTTCTCTCGCTGAAGGAATATGCGCCGCCGAACTGCACCGTTTTATTGCTCGATGACCGGAGCAGCCGCTATGCCGATCTCGAATTGCACAGCATTGTGCACGGTGTGATTTCGATGAGCCGCACGCCCCGCGAATACGGGCGGACGGTGCGCCGCGTGGAAGTCACAAAGCTTCGGGGATGCGCATTCCGCGAAGGTTTTCACGATTACCTGATTCGCAGCGGCGGAGTGACCGTCTTTCCGCGGCTGGTGGCGGCGGAATATGCCGACGGCCATCAGGACTCGAGCTCGGCTTCGAGCGGGATTGCGGAACTTGACTCGCTGGCCGGCGGAGGGCTGGGGCGCGGCACCAGCACCCTGCTGATCGGCCCGGCTGGTTGCGGAAAGACGTCGATCGGGTTGCGCTGCCTGGTTTCGGCGGCGGAGCGCGGAGAAAATGCGGCTGCCTTTATCTTCGAAGAAACGATCGCGACCCTGATGGGCCGGGCATCGGGCCTGGGCATGTCACTTGAACCGCACCTTGCGTCGGGCCGCATCAGGATCGAGCACATCGATCCCGCGGAGGTTTCGCCGGGAGAGTTTGTCGAAATGGTGCGGCGGCAAGTCGAGGGGCACAATGCGCGCGCGGTCATGATCGACAGCCTCAACGGATTTCTGCAGGCCATGCCGGGTGAGCAGTTTCTCGCCCTGCACATGCATGAGCTGTTGACTTATCTCAACAACCGCGGAGTCCTGACCCTGATCGTGCTGGCGCAGATGGGGCTGGTGGGCAGCGCGATGCAGACTCCCATCGACGTCAGCTACCTGGCCGACAATATTCTGGTGCTACGGTACTTCGAGGCGCATGGCGAAGTGCGGCAGGCGATTTCGATGATGAAGAAGCGCAACGGCGGCCACGAGCGCACGATTCGAGAGCTCAAACTGGGACCGGGAATGATCCGCGTGGGTGGGCCATTGACGAATTTCCAGGGCGTGCTGTCAGGCATTCCCGTGGCGGTGGCGCCCATGAGTGCCATGAATCGTGCCGAAACAGGCGAGAAGAGCGGGCTGGCAAATGACTGACAGTTCCTTCAACCTGCCGGTATTGATCTTCGCTCCCTTCGGCAAAGATGCCTCGTTGATGGAACGTGTGCTGGCGCAATCGGGACTGGCGATCCAGAGCCTGCCGACGATGGACCGGCTCGAAGGCGCAATCACCGAGAACGCGGGCGCGGCGATTATCACCGAGGAAGTATTGCAGAGCGACGTGATCGGCGCGCTTGGCCGCAAGCTGGCGAACCAACCCCCGTGGTCGGATTTCCCCATCATTGTGCTGACCGGGAGCGGACTGAGCACCACGACTTCAGAGCTGGCGGTGCGCTCGCGCGCGCCGCTGGGCAACGTCTCGCTGCTGGAGCGGCCGCTGCGTCCGGTCACGCTGATCAGTGCGGTGCGCAGCGCGCTGCTGGCGCGCCACCGGCAGTACCAGGTACGCGACCACCTGCGCGAGCGGGAAAACGCCGAGGCGGCGCTGCAACATGCGCACGACGTGCTGGAGACGATCGTCGAGCAACGCACCGCGGCGTTGCGGGCGCTCTCCGCGAAGCTGCTCAGCGTACAGGATGAAGAGCGAAGGCGGATTGCGCGGGAATTGCATGACAGTCTCGGCCAGGACCTGACCGCCGCCAAGATCAGCCTTGATATGCTCGAGCATCGCGCCCACAACGGCAGTCAGAACGACCTGACTGCCGAGCACCTGCGCGAAGCCAGGCATCTGGTGGAGCGCGCCATCTCCGACACGCGGACTCTGTCGCATCTGTTGCACCCGCCCCTGCTCGACGAAGCCGGGTTTGTTTCAGCGGCGACGTGGTACGTGGAAGGGTTCGGCCGGCGCAGCGGGATCGCGACCAGTCTTTACCTGCCCGAGCAACTGCAACGGCTGCCGCGCCGCATCGAGACGGCGCTGTTCCGCATCATGCAGGAGGCGCTGACCAATGTGCACCGGCACTCCGGCAGCCGTCTGGTGGAAGTGCGCCTGGGTTTGAACGGGCCGCGTGTGGTGCTCGAGGTGCGCGACTATGGAATCGGCGTCGCCAGGGAAATCCTCGACCGCTTCTGGAAAACCGGAAACAGCGGCGTCGGCCTGGCCGGGATCCGCGAGCGGCTGAAGGAATTCGGCGGCTATCTTGAGATTGAGTCGAACGTTGACGGAACGCTGTTGCGCGCGACCATTCCGCTGACAAACGTAGTGAACATCGGTCCGGGAGATCCGGACAACCTGCTGGACATGCCGTCACCGCCGGCACAGTTCTCGGCGGACTGACCCGGATTTTTCCGCAAGCCTGCTATTCTCCGAACAACATGCTGTAGAGACCCCCGCCGATGGCTCCGCCTACGAGCGGCGCAACCCAGAAGAGCCAGAGCTGTTGCAGGGCCCATCCGCCGGCGAAGATCGCGGGGCCGGTGCTGCGCGCCGGATTCACCGACAAATTCGTGACCGGGATGCCGACCAGGTGAATCAGCGTCAGGCAGAGTCCGATGGCGATGGGAGCAAATCCCTTCGGCGCGCGGTTGTCAGTGGCGCCCATGATGACCAGCAGGAAGAATGCGGTCAGCACAACTTCCGCCACAAGGCACGCGAGCATGGAGTATCCCTGCGGAGAATGGTCGCCGAATCCGTTGGAGGCGAATCCGCCATGCACATCAAACGTCGTCAGGCCGCTGGCGATGACGTACAGCACGCCCGCCGCCGCGATTGCTCCGACGACCTGCGCGATTACGTAGGGCAAAAGGTCGCTGGCTGGGAAGCGCTTTCCAACCACCAGCCCGACGCTGACCGCCGGATTGAGATGGCAACCCGAGATGTGGCCGATGGCGAAGGCCATGGTCAGCACCGTCAGACCGAAGGCGAGAGCGACGCCGGCGTATCCGATGCCGACATTGGGAACACCGGCGGCAAGCACGGCAGAACCGCATCCGCCGAAGACCAGCCAGAAGGTTCCGAAAAATTCCGCAGCTGCACGTTTTCCGATCGGCATAAGATCTCCTTGAATGGTGCGATGTCCTACACAACGGCGGGAGAAGGGTAGCACAAGTCAACGGCACGCAAAACCGCGGCAGTTACGAAGGGATTGGCCGCATGTCGATGACAATTGTTCGCCGCCGGGCGGGATGCTAGGCTGGCAGCAATGGCATCCGCCTCTGTGAATCCGCTGAAATCTGCCGCGGGGAAGGTGTCTGCACCGGCGCGCGCGTCGCAGTGGCTGCAATCCGGCGGCGCGGAAGTCTGGGTGAAGTTTCTGCTGGCGCTGGTCGGTCTTGGGCTGGCGTTTGGATGTGCTTTGTTTTCGACCATTTCGCGCGACGCCGGCAATGTCTGGGCGACCGTGATCCTCGCGTCAGCTTCGCTCGTGCTGGCTACCCTGGTTGGTCTCGTGACGGTGCCGTACCTGGCGAAGCGCGTGGCCGTAGAGCGGCTGCGCGAAACCTTCGACTACGAGGTAACTCGCGCGGGGATTGTGTACGTGCTGGTCACGCTGGTCATCGGCATCGCCGCGCTGAACACGGGAAACAATCTGCTCTACATCATCGTCGCGGCCATGCTGGCGGCGATTCTGGTTTCCGGCGTGGTCTCGGCGTGGGTGCTCCGCTATCTGGAACTGGATATCAAGCTGCCCGAACATGTTTTCGCCGGCCGTCCGGTGCTTGGCCGGATCGTGCTGCGCAATCCGCGGCGATGGCTGCCCTCGTTTTCGATCCGCGTGGTTTCAACGCGCAAGAAGCGCAAGAAGGCGGTCAAGCAGTGGCAGTGGGAGTCGACGACATTCGCGTTTCCGTTCAATCGCCCGCCGGAGCAGCAGTGGCTGCGGCTGCCGGACAAGCGGCTGCGAAGGGTGACAATCCTCCCGTTGCCCCCGGGAATTTTTCAGGGCATGGCGTACTTTCCGTTTCTGCCGCCCAAGGCCGAGCTGTCGGCGGACCTGGAATTGCGCTTCGAGCAGCGCGGACGGCATCGCGAGGACAGCTTCGGGCTGGCGACCGGCTTTCCGTTTTCGTTCCTGATCAAGACACGCCACATAACGTTGCCGCGCGAGCTGCTGGTCTATCCCAGAATCGAGGCGACCGACCAGCTCTTCGAGATTCTTCCCCTGGTGCGCGGCGAGTGGGAAAGTTTTGTGCGCGGACGCGGGGCGGAGTTATACCGCATCCGCGAATACATGCCGGAAGATTCCGCCCGGCACGTGGACTGGAAAGCGACGGCCAAATCGGGATCGTTGAAGGTGCGGGAGTTTGCCCGCGAAGACGAACGCAGACTCTGCATCGTCTTTGACAATCCCGAAGCCGGGCTGATTTCCGAGCAGGCCTACGAGAAATCGGTGGATCTGGCGGCGTCGCTGGCATGGCACTTTGCCGCGCAGGAAGCGGAAGTCTCATACACGGTATCGGGCGGGCAGCGCATGCGCGACCTGCACGACTTCCTGGCAAAACTGGCCGTGATCGAGCCCGGCGGCAGGAGTGAAACGTTGCGGCCCAGCATCACCGGCGAGTACAACATCGTGATTACCGCTCGCGACCGCGGCAGCCTTCCGCCGGCGCTGTGGAATTCGTCTTACTTTGTGTTCGTGTAAAACCAGAAACGACCGCCGGGCAATTCCTTCCGGCGACCGCAGCCTGCCGCCTACTGAGGCAGCCATTCAAAGGGAAACGCCTTCCCGGCTTCCTCCGGAGTCACCTTTACGCCGAGGCTTTGGGCTGCAATTGCCAGCACAGGATCGCGGTTGGTCGAGATAGCGTATCCGTTCGGTACCAGGAAACGGTCGGGCACGACGCCCGCGTGCTCCAGGCTTTTTCCGTCTTTCATGATCAAGTCGTATTCCGTGATTGATGTTCCGTAGAGAACGACCGTGTCGGTACCGACTTTCTCGTCGTAGTGCCGTGCTTCCATCACAGCCCCGGCAGTTACGTCGCCCATGACCTGGCCCCGATTCTCGAGCTGCATGATGCGCGCGAACAGCTCCGCGCAAGAGGCGGAGCGCGAATCCACGAGCACGACCAGCTTTCCGAGGAAAGGATTGTGCATGGGCCTGGCGACCTCGGGCTTGGTTTCTTTGCGGCCGATGCGGTCGGCGATCTTGATTTCGTGGTCAAACATGCCGCCCACGAGATATTTGAGCGTTTCCACCGCGCCGCCGGGATTGCCGCGCAGGTCGATGATCAGGTTCTGATGCTTGCGCGCTCTGGCGAGCATGCTTTCGACTTCCGTGGACGTGAAGGCAAACTCAGGAACCTTGAGAACCGTGAGGTCGCCATATTCCGCATAGCGCGCCCGATTCAGATGGTCCACATTCTCTTCACCTCGAATGACGTCCCAAATGTCTCCGCCGCCATCGCTTCCGGTGAGATCGATGACGCGTTTCTCGGTTTGCATCTTCGCCGTGACATCGAGTTCGCGCTGCGCGCCAGTGGGATCCTGAATTTTCAAGTGCAGCCCGGACTGGGGACGAAGCGCGCTGAACACGTATTGCATCTTCCATACGCCGCTGCGCGTCATGCCGAAGCCATTGAGGGCCAGAATCTCGTCGCCGGGTTTGAGGCCCTTACTCTCACCGTCGCTCTTCGGGCGAACCTGCGTGACGTAGCAGTGATTGCCGACCATCTGGTACTGAAACCCGTAGCTATGTTTGTAAGCGTGCTGCGGGGGCAAAAAGAACGTGTGCGTGTCGTCGAGAGAGTCCAGAGCGGCCGCGATGTGCGACATCGACATGTTGAATGAGTTAGCCGTCTCGATCTGTTTCCTTGCCTCCGCAATCTTGGCGTCGAAGTCCACGCCGTGCATCTTGGGATCGTAATAATGCTTCTTTACGTCGCTGGCGACGACTTTGAGGATGTCGAGGGCGCGCTCGCGTTCGAGGCTCGACATCTGCTGGGCGCGAGCCGAACTCAAGAAAGCGAAGAGAGAAAACGCCGCCAGAGCGACGGAACGAGAAACGGCATGCATGGCCAACCTCCATGGGATCGACCGGGCCTAAAACAGAAAGCCCCGAATCACCGGGGCCCTGGGGATGAATTCTACAACCAACCGGGAGGCAAGCGCGCGAACGCTTCAACTTGCCCCCTCATGCTTCTCGACTTCCAGCGAAATCCGTAACTCACACGAAACAATCTGTTTTCCCTTTAGCACGAAGGTAACCTTGTGGGCCGAGTACCCATGACGGTAACGTTACTGCGGATTACTTCAGTGAATTGAACGGCGGGTTGGGAAAGGCTAACTTTGATGTTGGGTACCAGAATAACCTTCGAGCCGCTGCAGGCGGCCGGAGCTTGAAACGCCCTCTCCAATGAGCTTCGAGAGAACTAGACAGCTGTATTACGTGCTCTGGCTCGCGCATCCTCTGCTGCTATCAGGGGTCTGTAGCCTCATGCTCTGGAGAAAACAGCACAGGAAGTTCAAGATCTTCTTCGCGTACATCCTGACGCAGATTGCTTCGTTCGCGCTGATTTTTACCGCCTGGTGGT
>Ga0335083_10004267_pt1 | contig 18259 bp, 15 predicted proteins | sample Lox_Sample_42_FD_206716 | JGI IMG/M metagenome (GOLD analysis project Ga0335083, IMG submission 206716) | Soil microbial communities from Loxahatchee National Wildlife Refuge, Florida, United States - Lox_Sample_4.2 | ecosystem: Environmental > Terrestrial > Soil > Wetlands | place: USA...
GCATTCGACGATTCGGGGGTGGGTCGCTATTCGACGCTGATCACCCCCAAAGCCGGGTCACTCTTCCACGCTGCTTTCCAAACACCTGATCGGCGACCTTCTTCTGGGCATCGGGCATCGCGTTGTAGAGGGTCGAGAACGCGGAGGTCAGATTCTTCAACCCGTCCACGTGCGCTTGGGCGAACTGCTGGTAGTTCTGCAGATCCTGCACCGCCGTCATGTTCTGCGGCGGCGTTGTCCGGCCGGTCGCGACGAGCTTGTCCATCGCGGCGGCATTCTCGCGCATCGCCTGGGCAACGCCATTCCACTGAGCTTCCTCGGCGGGCGTGATCTTGAGCGCAGCGTGCAGATTGGTGATCCGCTGCTCAACAGTCTCGCCCTTCGTCTCAGCGGCGGCCGAGGCGACCGGAGTGGCAGCGGGGGCAGCCTGCGCCAGCGCACGGGTCGCGGCCAGCGGGGTGGTGAGAAACGTGGCCCCCATCAATGCCGCAATCGCGACGATGCGGGCGAATGGAGCGGTAGGAGCGTGTATGGAAGGGAACATGGTGGCGTCCTTTCGAGACGTTGCCGGCGGCGACGCGATTGCAGATTGTCTTCAAGCGGGCCACCAGCGGCGATCCAGAGATGATTTTTCCAATCATCACCCGAATAGGCTGGTAATATTTGCGAGTTTTCTTGAGAAGGCTCGTATGAGCTGTGTAAAAATGGCGATCAATTTTGTAATTACAATGATTTATAATTCTCATCGAACAAATATGTTTTACCAGGAAAATAACTGACGCATGTTTGTCGCACTGCTGCAGACGGCCATCCGGGGCAATGACCTCTTGCCGGTGATGCTGGAGCAAGCCGGTCGAACCACCGCTCGCCAATCGAACCCGGCTGATCTGTTATCGGCGCGTCTCGCCCACTGCGTGCGCCCAGGCGAAGGTCCCTTGATTGGGCCGACAGCAGTCGCTCAGGCAGGGTGGCGGAAACTGGTCTTCATGCTCCCTTTAGTACATTCGAGACCGCGCCGTGAGCCGGGGCGGGGGAAACGGGCACGATTGATCTTTGCCAGCGGCAGCGGCCCGAGAGCGGACGTTCGTATGGTTCGGGCGATAATCCTTAAGCGAAATGAAGGGGGGACTTTGACGGTTGGCGCAAAGGTCAGCCGAGCCGCACCTGGACGTTATGGGTGCGGCTGTCGTCCAGCAGCTTCAGGCTTAACGGCCGCTCCATAACTGCTTTCCCGTCGCTCGTGGCGGCGACGACGCCTCGGCAGACACCGTCGGGGTTTTCAACCACGATCTCATAGCGCGCAGAGCGGAACCGCACCGTCATCTCGAACCAGGGCCAGGCCTTGGGGATGCACGGATTCAGATACAGCGTGTCGTCTTCCAGATGCAGCCCGAGAATGCTCTCGACACCCGCGCGCTGCATCCATCCGGCCGAGCCGGTGTACCAGGTCCAGCCGCCTCGTCCGGTATGAGGAGAGGTGGCGTAAACATCCGCGGCAATGACGTAGGGCTCGACCTTGTAGCGGTGGACATCGGACCGCGTGCGGGCGTGGTCGATGGGATTGAGCAGGGAGAACAGCGCGGCCGCCTTGTCGCCTTCCCCCAATGCGGCGTAGGCCATTACCGACCATAGAGCTGCATGGGTGTATTGCCCGCCGTTTTCGCGGATGCCTGGCGGATAGCCTTTGATGTAGCCGGGATCCAGCGGTGTTTTGTCAAAGGGCGGCGTAAAGAGCAGCGCCAATTGATCCCGCGGCCTGATCAGTTCGCGCTCCACGGCCGTCATGGCGCGCGCCGCGCGTCCCGGGTCGGCCGCGCCCGAAATCGCCGCCCAGGATTGCGAGATGGCGTCGATCCGGCATTCCGCGTCCGTCGCAGAGCCTAGCGTCGTCCCATCGTCGAACCAGGCGCGGCGGTACCAATCGCCGTCCCACGCCTCGCGCTCAAGCGCGGCTTGCAGTGCATCGGCGTGGTTTCGCCAGGTAGAAGCCCTTGCCGTCTCGCCCCGTGCGTCAGCATGAGGGGCGAATGCGCTGAGCGCCGCATAAAGCAGCCAGCCCAGCCAGACGCTCTCGCCCCTGCCAAGCTCGCCGACCCGGTTCATACCGTCGTTCCAGTCGCCGGTGCCCATCAGCGGCAGCTCGTGACCACCGACCTGAAGGCTGGCATCGAGGCCGCGGGCGCAGTGCTCGAACAGCGTGCCGACATCGTCTGACACCGTAGGCTGGAAGAAGCTGTCGTGTTCCCCCGGCTGCAAAAGCTGACCTTCGAGGAACGGCACCGCCGCATCCAGCACCGCGGTATCTCCGGTTCCACGGACATATTGTGCGACGGCGTAGGCGAGCCACGCCCGATCGTCGGAAATCCGCGAGCGGATGCCTTGCCCCGAATGGGGCAGCCACCAATGCTGCACGTCGCCCTCGTGGAATTGCCGACCCGCCGCCCGCAATAGGTGCTCGCGCGTCAACGCTGGCAGCGCGCTCGTTAGCGCCATACCGTCCTGTAGCTGGTCCCGAAAGCCGTAGGCGCCGCTTGCCTGGTAGAACCCGGAGCGGGCCCAGATGCGACAGGCCAACGTCTGATAGAGCAGCCAGCCGTTCAGCATGATGTCCATCGCCCGATCGGGCGTCTTCACCTGCACCGCGCCGAGGATGTTGTCCCAATAGCTGCCGACCTCGGCCAATACGGCATCGAGGTCGGTTTGGCGATAGCGCTCAATCAGGTTTTGCGCGTCCTGCGCGCTGGCCGCCTCGCCGAGGAAAAAGACAACCTCAACCCGCGTATGCGGCGGCAGAACGAAGGCGCTCCGCAACGCGCCGCAAGGATCGAGGCCGGCGCCGACGGTATTGGAAAGCGGGGCTCCGCTGGTCAGCGCTGCCGGATTCTCCAACGTTCCGTTGCGGCCGATGAATTCTCGCCGATCGCCCGTCCAATCCGTCTGGCGCCCGCGAAGATCGGCGAAAGCGACACGTGACCCAAAGGACGCATTCCATCGATTGCGCGCGAACATCGCGCCGGTTTCGGCGTCTATGTCGGTCGTGACGAACGCCGCCGAGGCGCCGCGCGACGACCCCAACACCCACTCTGCGTACGCGGTCACCGACAGGCGGCGGACGCGACCCGATGTATTGCGCAGTGTCAGGCGCGAGACCTTGATCGGATCGGTGAGCGGCACGTACTGCACGAGTTCGGCGGTGATGTGGTGCGCCGCGTGCTCGAACCGACTATAACCCCGGCCGTGTCGAATCGTGTAGGTCCCGCCATCATCTCGGATCGGCAGCGCCGTCGGGCACCACAAGTCGCCGGTTTCTTCGTCACGCAGATAGAATACCTCGCCGGGGCGATCGCTGACCGCATCGTTGGACCACGGCGTGAGTTGGTTTTCACGGCTGTTTACCGACCAGGTAAAGCCGCCGCCCTCCGTCGCCACCTGAAACCCGAAAGCAGGATTGGCAATGACGTTGATCCACGGCGCCGGCGTTGACTGGCCCGGCGCGAGGACCGTGACATATTCCTGCCCATCCAGTGCAAAACCACCCAGACCGTTGAAGAATTCGAGCGCCGGAGGAGGCGCCACCGACTGTTCACGACGAGTAGCCACCCGGGTTTGCTTGGTCCGTGCAGCTTCCTTAGGTTCCGGCACACGGTCGAGCTGCTCGGCAAGCGAGCCGCGCTGTCCGACGAGCACGACCCGCGCCACCGACGCGAGCAGCGTGCAGGCTTCGGGGGAAATGTGGTCTGTCCGTAGCACGAAAACACGCCCTTGCCGCCGCTCAACGCCTTCCGGCGACGACGACTGGCTCGCCCGGGCGAGAGTCTCCAGCGCGATCTGCAGATCCTGGATGTAGGAAGAGGCGCGCTCGTTCAGGATCACGAGATCCACCGCGAACTGCTTCATCCCCAAGTATTCGTGCGCTCGCAGCAATTGCCGCGCGAGGTCGACGTGTTCAGCATCCGCGATGCGCAGCAGCACGATCGGCAAGTCGCCGGAAATGCCCATGGGCCACAGCCCTTGCTGTGCGCCACAGCCCCGAAGGATATTATCGGAGGACGGCCTTAGCGCTGGGCCGGCATACCGCAGGTGGCCGGCGACACGCTGAAACAGCGCGGCCTCGCCCGGATCGATGCCGAGGTGGTGGAGCTGAACCTGCGCCTGGGTCCACGCCAAGGTGCGCGCACGCTCGAACGCCGTGACGTCTCGATGTTTGTCGACGATGTCGAGCAGAACTGCTCGTGTTTCAGCAACGACTGTCCAGAAGGCGAGGTTGACGATCGCGCCGGGCGCCACCCGCACGCGGTGACGCAGCGCGAAAATCGGATCGAGCACGGCGCCGACGGTATTGGACAATTGTTGACCGTCGATCATGGCGATTGGCCGGTTGACGGCATGGCCGCGGCCGAGGAACCGCGCTCTGTCGGTTTCCACTCCCAGCTTTCCCAGGACCTCCCCGTCCACGATCACCAGATGCGCAGCCCAAATCTCCTGTTCCGCGGGAGCACGGCGGCGACGTGTCGCCAGGATAGCGCCGAGCTCCGGGAGATACTCAGTAGCAACGAACAGTTTCAGAAACGCCGGATGGGCAACGTCGTCGGCCTGCGGCGCCAACACGAGCTCAGCGTAGGACGTAACCTCGATTTCCCGTGTGTGCGTGCCGGAATTGGCGATCGAGACGCGCCGGACTTCCGCATCGTCCTCGGCCGAGACTAGAACCTCGAGCGTCGTGGTGAGTGTACCGTCACGTCGGGTGAACTCTGCGCGGTCCTCGTTGAACGAAACATTGTAGGAGTCGGGCTCGACCCTGCTCGGCTGGAAGCCGGCGGACCATAGGGCACCGCTCGCGACATCGCGCAGGAAGATGTAGGAGCCCCAATCGTCACAAGTCGCGTCCTCGCGCCATCGCGTGATGGCTAGGTTGCGCCAGTGGCTATAACCGGACCCGCCGGCCGTCAGCATCACCGCATAGCGACCGTTCGACAACAAATGGGTGGCGGGTGCCGCAGCGTGCGCGGTGCTGAGCCGCCAGCCTCCATGCGATCTGATCTCCCGCACCCTGGCGTCGGACTTTCCGTCCACGGCCCACGGGCGGACCACGGCGACGTCACGCGGCGTACCTTCTTGCAGCAGCAGTTCGGTCGCCTGAACCATCGGCTCGGCATGGAACCGCTCCCGCATCAAGCCATCCAGCACCGCATCGGCGATCGCCACGATGGTCATGCCCTGATGATGGGCCATAAAGGCGCGGACGATCGCCACGTTCGCGTCCTCCGGAAGCCGGGCCGGCGTGTAGTCCAGGGCCTCGTAGAAGCCGTACCGACCGCGCGCGCCGATGCCCGCGAGGCGCGCGAAGTTGCGGACCGCCGCCGACGGATCGACCATGGCCGCGAGCCCGGTCGCATAAGGCGCCACGACCGCGTCGTCGCCCAACCCGCGCTTCAATCCGAGGCCGGGGACGCCGAAGTTGGAGTATTGGTATGTGAACTCCAGGTCGCGCGTGCTGTATGCGGATTCCGAAACACCCCAGGGCAGGCCGCGCGCGGCGCCATAGCCGATCTGCCGCCGCACGATCAGCCGACTGGTTTGTTCGATGAGGCTGCCGGCCGGCGCGCGCATCACGAGTGACGGCATGAGGTACTCGAACATCGATCCAGACCAGGAAATCAGCGCGGCCCCATTCGCGATCGGCGTCACGGCACGACCGAGATGAAACCAGTGACGACCGGGGACGTCGCCTTTGGCGATCGCGATAAAGCTCGCCAGCCGCGCTTCGGAGGCGAGGAGATCGTAGCAACTAGGGTCGAGGGCCCCATCCTGAACGCGATAGCCGATGGAGAGCAGTTTGCGGTTGGGATCGACCAGAAAGCCGTAGCCCATGTCGAGCGCGGTGGCTCGCGCGGTCGTTTCGAGGACGGCGAGGCGCGTCGCCAGCGCGATGGCGGTGTCCGGCGCCAGATTGATGTCGCGCCGATGGCCGTCGATCGAGTGGCGCACCGCTGCGACCCAGAACAGCATATCCGTTACTGTGCTATCGTCGCCTCGTTCAGTGGCGAACGCGGCTGCGATGTCGATTAGCGTCTCGGCCTGTGTGGCCAGATCGGCGAGTCGCACCGCAAGGCCTGCACCGTCCAGGTCTTGTGGCCGCATCCCGGCTGCGAGCGTGACAAGCGTCTGGTCAAGCTGCTGCCACGTGACCGTCTGGGTGCGTCGGCCGTCGCGCAACTGATCCGTCGCTTCCCGCGCCAGATCAAGGGCATCGGCAATGCCACCCAGGCGCTGCGCGGGGCTTGGCGACCGGAGGGACCATTCCCGGCAAGTATTGGCCAGCGCAATCAGGTGGCCCGCCAGATTTCCGCTATCGACGGTGGAAACGTAGGTTGGATCAAGCGGGCGTAGGTCGCTTGTGTCGTACCAGTTGTAGAAATGTCCGCGGAAGCGCGCGAGGCGGGCCATGCTCGCGAATGTCGCTTCCAGGCGTTCGGTCGCTTCGGTGGTTCCCAGCCAACATAGATCGCGAGCGCTCGCAGCGGAAAGAAGATACAGGCCGATATTGGTCGGCGAGGTCCGATGGGCGATTGCGGGAGCCGGGTCTTCCTGAAAATTATCCGGCGGCAGCATATTGTCGGCTGCCGTCACGAATGTCTCGAAGAACCGCCAGGTGCGCCGCGCGATCAGCCGCAATGCCTGAGCATCGGCAGCGGAAGCGCGACCCGCGATCGAAGGAGACCGGCTGGTCCAACGCGCGATGATCGGCGAGGCGATCCACAGGGCGGCTAGTGGAACCGCCAAGGGCCACGTGCCATACCCTGGCGCGCCGTGCTCCGATAGCCGCGACACCAGCAGCGTCAGAATGCCGAGTCCCACGCCGCCTGCCATCACGCGGTAAAAGCCAAAAAAGTCGAGTCGAGGACCGATCGTCGCCTGCGCCGCCGGAACCCACTCAAGCAGATGCCGGTGGGTGACAAACAGCCGCCACACCGTGCGGCCGATCGCATCGCCCATCAGCCAGGCCTGATGCGCCATGAAGGTGACGACGAGTCCCATCTGGGCCAATGCCATACCAAGATCGCTGCCAAACGCGCCCCAATGGCTGCGCGGCGTGATCCCCCCGCGGCGCGGCACGACAGTGGCTGCGACGGGCATGAGCATCGGCAAGAGGGGCGTTAACAGGACGAAGCTGATCCACACGGACGCCACGCCGAACGGCAATGTGAGACCAACCAGCAACGACAGCATGCAAGCCGGCGCCGATAGCGTTCGCCGCAAATTGTCGAGCATCTTCCATCGGCCCATCGCGGGGATGGCGTTATGTGCTCGATCAATGCCGGCGATCGGCCCGCACCCCATTATCCATGGCAGCAATTGCCAATCGCCGCGCGCCCAGCGGTGGTGCCGCCGTGCGGCGACGTCGTAGCGGGCGGGAAATTCCTCTACGACTTCGATATCGGTGGCGAGAGCCGCGCGGGCGAAGACGCCCTCGAACAAATCGTGGCTGAGCAGGGTCGAATCGGGCGCGCGTTGAGCGAGCGCAGCTTCGAAGGCATCGATGTCATAGATACCCTTGCCGGCGTAGGAACCTTCGCCGAAGAGGTCCTGGTAAACGTCGGAAACGGCGGCGGCGTACGGGTCGATGCCGTTCATGCTGGAGAAGATGCGCTGGAACAGCGAGCCCTCGCGCCCGACCGGCAATGACGGCGTGACCCTGGGTTGCAGCACGCCATGGCCGGCCACGATTCGACCCACGCCGGCGTCAAATCGGGGCCGGTTGAGAGGATGTGCCATCTTGCCGATCAGCCGGTGGACCGTGTCGCGCGGCAACCTGGTGTCGGCGTCGAGCGTAATGACGAAGCGGACGCCGTCAGGTGCGTGCGGGGCTTGGCCGCTGATTTCGAGAAAACTGGTATCGGTCGCCCCGCGCAGCAGCCGGTTCAGTTCGTGCAGCTTGCCGCGTTTGCGTTCCCAGCCGATCCAGCGCGCCTCGCCGGCATTCCAGACCCGCTTGCGGTGCAGCAGCATGAATCGAGCACCGCCGGGCGCCGGACCGTAGCGATGATTGAGCCGCGCAATGCCGACGGTCGCCGCTTTCAGCAAGCTCGCATCGCCGTCGACATGCTCCGTCGCGGCGTCGACCCAGTCGGACAGCAGCGCGAAATACAGGTCGCCCTCGCCGCTGGCAAGGTGGTGGATTTCCAGCCGCTCGATTTGCGCCTCGATCGCAAGGTCGGTCGTCAGCAGCGTCGGCACCGCGACAACCGTACGCAAGGGCGCGGGCACCCCGCCGCGAAGCTCCAAACCAGGCAGCAATGTCGCGGCGAAGCCCCGCGTCACCCCTTGGTTCACCAGCGCCACCGCCGCATCGATCGCAGAGATCGCCCCGAGGAGGCCCAGCATGCTCAGCCATATCGGGCCGATGCCTTGTGTATGCAGGACAAACAGCGGTACGGCGAGGAGCATGGCGCCGACCGCGCTGCCGGCAGCGACGTAACCGCCGATACCCCAGGACCGAATCAGGCGCCCCGGCAAGCTGGCAAGCGGTGGCCGGAAGCCGATCGACCTTTCGAACGCCGTGCGTCCGCCAGCGAGCAGGTAATAGCCGGGATCGCCCTGCCGGTCCTGTTCCACGCCGGCATGAGCGCATTGCGCCGGTTTCGTCGCCAGGACCGCGCGACCCGCGACGTCGAGCTCGGTGCGGTCGGCGCCGCGCGCCAATTCCTCGATGGCGCTGCGGTAGAGGTTTCGCGTCGGGAAATCCATGTCGCGAAACGCGCTACCGGCCGAAAGCAGTTCGTCGACCAAGCTGACGCGCTCGAACAAGTCGGGCCAATCGACATCGGAGATCAGGCGCAAGCTGGTGATGATGTTCCGCACGGTGACGGTGCCCGCACCCTGTCGTTGGTGTTCGGCGTGCACCGCTGCATCGGCCGTCGTACCTTGTGCTGACAGGCGATGGTCGAGCCAATTCAGCGCGGGGGTAACGCTGGGATCCTGATCGCGCAACCGGTGCACCAACTGCACGGCAAAGGCGTCCGCTAGCGTCGTGCCTTGATGCGCGGTGAGCACGCTCGAAGCTGGTTCCGCGGTGCGGCCCCCGGCACCCAGTAAACGGTTGGCGAGATCATCCGCCTCCTGTCGCGCGTCGCTACTATACGTGATCAGGTCCGCCAGGCGCCGGAGGTTTTCGACGAGCACGATCCTCAGTGTGATCGCAACAGCCCAGAGTTCGCCGATCGTCAACGGCTGCACGGTCTGGTAGGCGCTAACGAACCGGCATAGCATATCGCTGTCGAAACGGCTGTCGGTGTGCGCAACAAAGGCCCAGGCGAGACCAAATACCCGCGGATAACCCCTGAACGGCCCGCCCGTCAGCTTCGGCAATTGTCGGTAGTAGCCGGGCGGCAGGGCGGATTGAATCTCCCGGACCTGTCGCTCGACGAGATAGTAATTGTCGACCAGCCACTCGGCGGCTGGAGTGATAGCACGGCGTTCGTCGATGCCTTTGACGATTCGGCGGTAGGCGTTGAGCAGGACTGCTCCGTTATCCCTGAGGCGGCCACCCAGCGGATACCCCCCGGTTGGCCTCGGCGCGACGGGTTGCGCGGTCGCGAGGGTACGCGCATGCTCTTCCAGCCGCTCCAGGCTGAACAGCTCAGCGCGTACAGGTTCGGTGCTACGCCAAGGCGAGGTCGACAGTCCACGCCAAAAGACGCGGTGGCTGAACGATATCAATTCGATCTTTCTGCGGCGCGATAAGCGCGCGTGGTGAGCTTTGTCGAGGCTGGTGGCCCGGATAGCCAACGGACTTCAACGGCTCAATGCCCACTTTAGCACGCAGAAGCTGCCGCTAGCCCGGACAAACGGCAGTCCACGCTTCGCTCTCTTGAATGCGGCTTAGAAACATCACCACAGATGGCGCCAGTCGTCCCGAAAGACCTCCATGACGGACTTCAACGGTCTGATCGCGATGTTGCGAACGACCGGAAGCGGCGCGACGGAGACCCTTGACAAGCAGCCCGGAAGGTCCGGTTTCACCGGCGGCAGCGGTCGTTAGCAGCACCACGCCGGCGATTTTCCAGAAGCAGCCCGGAAGGTCCGGTTTCACCGGCGGCAGCGGTCGTTAGCAGCACCACGCCGGCGATTTTCCAGAAGATGGGTTGATTGCCGCCGTCACAGCGACCTTCAAACTGCAGAAAGGCGCGACGAGGGGTTGGGCCTGCGCAGCATGGAGGGCGTGATGAGGTATTTCGCTGGCTTGGACGTATCACTCGAAGAAACCGCCATTTGCGTAGTCAACGATGACGGCGAAATCGTGTGCGAGAGCATCGCCGCATCGGAGCCCGACAGCCTTATCAGGTGGTTTGTTGCGACGGGGCTGACATTCGATCGCCTCGGGCTCGAAGCCGGGCCGCTCTCGCCGTGGCTTCATGCGGGGCTGCGGGCCGCAGGATTTCCGGCGATCTGCATTGAGACACGGCGCATGAAAGGAGCCACCAACGCCATGGCGGTCAAGACGGACCGCAACGACGCGCGAGCGATCGCGCATGCGATGAGAGTTGGCTGGTTTACGATGGTTCACGTTAAATCTGCGGAAAGCCAAGAACTGCGCTTGCTGTTGAACAATCGCCGCACGCTCCAAGAGAAGCGGGTGGCGATCGACAACGAGATTCGTGGGACGCTCAAGGCTTTCGGGGTGAAAATCGGCGTAGTCACCATCGCTGGCTTTCGGGCCAAGGTGATTGAGCTGCTCGCCGACAAGCCGCGCCTAGTGGCGATGGTGCAGCCGATGCTCGACGCTCGCGACGCACTGCGGCAGCACACCGCGTCGCTGCACAAAATGGTGCTCAAGGTCGTGCGCGCCAGCGCCGTGTGTCGACGCCTGCTCTCTGTACCAGGCGTCGGGCCGATCGTGGCGCTGACTTACGCGACCGGCATTGATGATCCAACGCGCTTTGCCCATTCGCGAGATGTTGGCCCGCATCTTGGTCTAACCCCACGCAAATACGCCTCGGGAGAAATCGACCGAAACGGGGCAATCACTAAGGCCGGCGATGGTGCCGTACGCGAAGCATTGGTTCACGCCGGGCGGACTTTGTTGACGCGCGGCCGGCGCTGGTGCGCGCTAAAGGCCTGGGGCGTATCGGTCGCAAAGCGGCGGGGTTTGCAACGTGCCGTCGTCGCCGTCGCGCGCAAACTCGCGATCATCTTGCACCGGATATGGGTCGACGGAACCACTTTCAATTGGTCGCACGAGGCCGCTAGCGCAGCCTAAGCGCACGTCGCGACGCAAACAGTTCCGCACAGCGGAACGAAGTCCCGCGAGGACGAGGCTTGGACGATTGCGGATAACGGGTCGCACTCACGCCGGTTTGGTGACCGAAGTGCGCCCAGAAGATTGCAGCGCCGGCCTTCGAGCCCATCATGAGGCGGTTTCGCCGACCTCGAAGAGAAGCGCGCGAGCCTTGCGGAGATGGAGACCGGTATAAAAGCAAAGATGAAGGTTGGTTGACGGGGAAACGGCAATCAGAGAAGACCCGTTACGCGACTTTCTGATGATGACTAGCTTGCGTGCTGCGCGAGCGGACACAAGATGTTGAGAGTTAGCGATCATCGGACCGGGGTCCGAAAATCGAATCCCTCTCGTTTGCTGTCAGCCCACAAAGTTCGTCGCAAGTCCGCGCTGATGACGGCGTAGCGCGAAATCGCGGTGACCACTTCATGGAAGTGTTTGTTGAGGTTGTCATAGGTCGCCGGGCGTAGCTCCGCGACGCTGATCACGATCTCGCCGCCGAGGTCGTAGGGATGGACGCGCGGGCGACGGACTTCGCCGAAAAAATTATGCAATGCGGTGCCATCCCAGCCGACAACGATTTCGTAGCCGTCGTGCTCGGGCTTGATGGGATCGAGGGTATAGCGGCTCATGTGCTCTCGACTTTGGTGATGCAATCCATCTCGACAAAGCGGGAGTGCAGAAAATCGACGAGGGTTGCGCCAGCCATGGCTCGGGCCTCAGCCTCTGTCGTTGCCATCACGACCCGTTCCTCAACCGCCGAACCATTCCTGCGGCTGTAAAACAGGAACCGAAACTGTCGCATCGTGTTCCTCTTGTCGTTTTCTATATCGGCTTGATCGCCGAGGGGTAGCATAGCGGGTCGGCGTCGTGGCACTCAGTGCTCAGACAGCCACATCCTTGCTCGCCTGACCAATTCATCTCGGCCGAACGGTCGCTCAGAAAGACTCCAGCGCGCCGGTCGCATCGTTACCCACCTCTGGCCGAGGCCGCCCTTGTTCCCTAAATCCTCTCCCACGCGAAAGGCATCAGGGCCATCGACGACGATCGTGACCGATTGGCCCTCAGGGGCGCGCATCGTGATGTGGTTTTGATTGAACGAAAGTGTCACGCGCTCCGCGCTCTGCCCTTTATTTAAAAATTCACGCAGGTCCTCAAATACCTGCCGGGCGAGTTGCTGAGGTTCGACCTCAACGACATCGAACATGCCCATTTTGCTGTTTTCCCCGTGTTTTCGGACCTGAAAATTCGTTCTTCAGATGGGTGGTAGTTCTATGGCATCAAGCCTTTGTTTCTTTCTCCCGACTTGCCGACCGCCGCGATCCGCGTAAAGCTGGCAAAGGCGCCAGATCGGCCGTATCCTCGTTCAGCGGTCATTTTCCGCAAGACCCGGTTACGCGACTCCCGGCCCGCTTGCGCCTTACGCTAGCTGACACGAGATACAGGAACGGAATAAGGCTGCGGCGTAGGCTCGGGCGTGAGCTGCCGCGTTTCCGTCGCCGCTACATAGGATTCTAAAACACCCTCTTTGGATGATCTTGCTGTGCCTATCGACTTGAAAAATCGCCCGCGCATGCCGGTACGCGATCGTGGCGGCATGTTCAGCATCAACAACCCGGATGATGGCACACCCATCAAAGAGGCGTTCAAGCTCCATGAGGAGCTGCTATTGATGGTCACGGAGAAGTGCACCTACGGCGTGCAGGTCGCGGATCAAATCGACCGCGAGCGCACAAATCCGAGTCTCCCGCCTCAATTTCAGCAAAAGCTATTCGATTACGGCACGGCGTCGGTGTTGCTGCGCCGAACGCTGTTGCACGCAAAGGTGATGTTCCGAAAGGAATTTCAGCGGATCGATGTCGAGCAGGCAATGCAGCTCGCATACGAAGCTTTCAGTAACCTCGCCGCGGCCGATGAGGCCGCGAAGGTGTTTAAGGCCGACGAGCAAGCCGAGATCGATCGGGTGCAAGCACTCGAACGAAAAGACTCCTCGCTCACGCTGCCTGCGGTCGGCAATGTGCGTGCTCATTGCAAAGGGTTTATGCAAAAGGCCGATCACTTCGGCGGCGCGTTGCTAAATATTGCGCGCTTGTTTTATCCAGAGTTCAAAGGTGATTGGGAGCAGTTTCACGAACTGATCGGGAAGCTCTACGGGACGACTGACAATTTTTATAAAGTCTCCGAAATCACGACGCCGGCCCTGCTTCTCGTGCGCAATGCACGCAATTGTCTTGAGCACCAAGCGACAGCGCACGGGGTGAAAACCTCCGATTTTAAGCCGTTGGCTGACGGCACGATTATGCCGCCAGCGATCGAAGTAGATTTTCGCGGCAGCAAACAAGAACTGTGCCCGATTTCATGGCTAATGGAGCAGATCGTAGCGAACACGGCTGACATATTTGAAATGTTGACGGTGCACATGTGCGCAAAAAATATTCAAGTTTTCGCTGGGCTGCCTATGCTTATCGAGCCGCTTCCAGATCAATACAAAGAAGCATGGCACGTTCGCTTTGCGTATGGCAGCTATTTTAACAGCCAATTCGCCCCTTGCGGTTGACTAAGGACCAGTTCGAGAGCATGCCGGAAGGGTATGCCGGATCGGCCCCCTTCCCTCTTTGAGACCGCACGCGTAGAGCTGCGCGCGATTTGGCGTCGATCTGACAATGCACCACGAAACGTGGTGCGTGAATTTCGCCGGCGGTGATGCGACGACCGCTTACCCGGCTCGCCCGCGCCGCAATTTTCGTGTGCGCACCGCCGAGGCGGACGGTCGCCGTGTCGGCCTGGCTTCCTTCGCTTCGGGTCGCGCAAGCGCTCCCCTCAGCTCGGGCGCTGCGGCCGACCCGCGCCACGCCCGCCTCGCCCTCTCCCCTCGCCTGCCGGCGTCGCCTGTTTCCCGCCTGCCGGCGGGCTGGCTTAGGGGCTTTGCCCCGTCGGCACGCGTCAAGCGGCTTCCATCCCAAAAAGACAGACGCGGTTTACCATGCCGAGATCGGCCGCGATGTTGAACGGCGTCCGTGGCCGCGCCGCGAGGGCAAAGGCCGGACGCGCACCGACGAGCTGGCGGAGGCGCTGGAATTGTGCGTCGAGTGTTTGAGCGAATTTTCGCGGCTTGACGATGGGACGCCCTCGGTGAGCGCGTTGCTGCAGGCCCGCGCGGCGCTGGCGAAGGCCGGTCGGTAATCCCGCGCTGACCGAACCGCCTATAAAATCGCCTCGATCCCCTTGCGCCGGATGACGTTGAGCAGCGCCAACGCCGGGCCTTTCGGCCGCTTCGCGCCGCGCTCCAATTGCGACACGTAGCCGGTTGTCAGGTTGAGGTGACGGGCAAACACCGCCTGGCTCATATGCGCATCCTCGCGCAGCTTGCGGATGTCGGGGCCGGAGATTGGCTCGACGAAGACATCCGCCTTATCGCCAAGGTGACGCATGGTGATTTGGGCATGCGTCGCGGCATCCATGGCCCCTGCGCGGCGCGCGTCGTCGGCCATTTCCAATATCGCCTTGACCATGCGGCTAGGCTGTTTCGTCGTCTTGCTCATTCGGCACCTCCTGCAAACGTCCGTCTTCAAGGGCTTGCGCAATCGTCCGGGTGTCCGCTTTCAACCACGCTGTGCCGATCTCCCGAAACGTCAGCAGCTCATCAGCGTCAATATTGTCGCGGTCGTTTTGGCAAACGCGTAGAGAAACACCGCGCGGTCTCCCTCCCGATAGGCGACCAGCATACGATAGCCGCCGGAGCGCCCCTGCCCGCTGCGCGCGACCCGTTGCTTGATAAAGCCCGCCGCCGAGATCGGCATCGATCAGGCCCTGCGCGGCGCGCTCGACGGCCTCCTGCAGGCTGTCATCGGCGATTCGCTGCCGACGCGCGTAACGCCCCAGCCACCTGGTTTTGAAGATACGCACGCGTCCCTCATCGCCACGAACTATAGTTCATGGTATTATATTTGTCAAGGATTCGGGTTGCACCCGCAACCCTTGGCCTCGCCGAGAGCGCGGGGTAGCAAGCGTCTCTGCGGCGGATCGAAGGCGCAGCCGCCGCACCCGCGAGGGTGCTGTCGCGCGCCCGTCTTGATGGCATTCGCGTCGGGCACGGAAACCTGAATGGAAACAGGGTAGCTAATATCGACCGCGCTGCCTGTTAACTTAAAGCCGCCAACGCCCCCTCAAACGGGCGACATCATGTCGGCGCACGAACCCAAAACACGCGATAAATAAATTGCTTTTGAAGTGATGGAGTCCGGTATGCGGGACTTCATCGATTTTTCTCCTTCGTCGTCGAGGTGAAACTTGAATTATTGCACCTAAACGGTGATATTTTAGACCATGGCTAGGCTTCCAAGAAACCCGGGTGCGGTATTCGGCTATAGTGAGCTCGCGCTTGCCGGAAACATGACCAGGCGCGAGTTTCAGCATCTCGCCGATGCTGATCTTCTACCGCCCGGCCGCGGCATTGGGCCGTTCAAGCGGGTCGCCACCATTGGCGCCTTTATGGCGGCCGGACTGCCGCTTATCGTAGCCGGCCGAATTGCAAACGCTCTATTGGTCGAATTCGATGAACTAGACGGCGAAGCGCCGAGCGGTCTCAAGATAGCCGCCGAACGTCGGGCGGCTAACGGTGAAATAGACTCTATTCGTGAACCAAATGACTTTGAATATCACGCATTAATTGTTCGATCTGAACAACGCTTACTGCGAAAAGCGCTCGAATCTGGTTATCAGACTTTCATCGGCGGCGTTTTAGTTATCTCTGAAGATTATTGGAAGCATGTGGCCCGTATCCGGAATAGTGGCGAATATTATGAGGGTTTGGTCCCGGCTATGGAATCGGACGTGCGAATTGATATCTGCGATCGGCGCCATGTCTACATATCCCCGAACGGCTTGCTTAAACGGCTGAGCCAGTCTGTCGAACCTGAGTCGCTCCGCAATCTTTATATCCAGAAGCCCGGTTTTGTTGGTTGGATTGACGGCTGGGAACGTGGGATGGAACCACGGCTGAGGCACGTCTCAGAGGACATCCCGTTGGATCACCCTGCCGCCATTGCCGCCGCCGTGCGATTAGAGCATAGGGCGGAGCAGATATACGACAATCCAGTCGGCAAGCTGACGGTCAACGTCTCACTCGCGATTCGCCGAGCGTTCGACCGTATAGCTGAGCAGCGTGCTAGCCGCGCTAAGCCTAAAGAGCTGGAGTGACATGTCCCGCGGCCCGGCAACTTTCCGCCAGCGCGATGTGACCGCCGCCGTTAAGGCCGTAGTTGCTGCCGGCTGTCCCGTGATGCGGGTCCGGATCGGCAAGGATGGCGAGATTACTGTCGAGGTCGGCCAGGGCGTGGTCATCAACGAAGCACCGGACGGTTTGGAACAGCCCGCAGCCGAAATTGTCCTTTGAGGGGTCTCTCACATGCCGCGCCCCCGACCGCCACATCTACAACATGAAAAAACCCGGCACGGCCGATGGAATTGGTACGTGCGCAAGGGCCATGGGCCACGCGTACGGCTCAAAGCAGAATACGGATCGGACGAGTTCTGGGCGGAGTACCGGGCGGCCCTAGAGGGTGCGCCGCGGCCCGCCAACGTGCCAAAGGCACATACTCTGGCCTGGGGGCTCGCCCGCTACCGGGAAAGCTCGGCCTGGTCGACGCTCTCAAACGCAACGCGCCGGCAAAGTGAGAACATCTATCGTGCGGTCATCAAAACGGCCGGTGACGTGCTATTGCGGGATATCACCCCCGACACCATCACCGCCGGCCGAGAGCGCCGGGCGGCGGCGCCGCACGCCGCGAACAATTTCTTGAAGTCTATGCGCCGGTTCTTCAAGTGGGCTGCTGATCCTGGCGGTGGGAAGCTCATAGCGACGAACCCGACCATCGGCGTGAAGCTGCTTAAGGGCAAGAATAAGGATGGCTTTCACACCTGGTCAAATGAGGAGATTGAGCGGTTCGAAAAACGCTGGCCGCTCGGAACGCGCCAACGGCTGGCCCTCGATCTCTTGCTCTACACCGGGCTAAGCCGCGGGGACGTCGTGCGGCTCGGGCGGCAGCACGTCAGCAACGGCGTGATCACCTTCCGCATGGAAAAGGGGCGCGGCGATGGTGTCGTGTATCCGCCCGTGTTGCCGATCTTGGCGGCGACGATCGCCGCATCCAGAACGGGCGATCTTGCCTTCTTAGTGACCGAGCGCGGGACGCCGTTCGTCAAGGAAAGTTTTGGCAATTGGTTCCGGGAAGCGTGTCGAGAGGCTGGGTGTCCTGGGTCAGCTCACGGCCTCCGCAAAGCTGGCGCGACCCGCGCCGCTGAGAATGGTGCCACGGTCAACCAGCTCATGGCGCTGTTCGGGTGGAAAACTGAAAAGATGGCCCTGCTCTACACGCGCAAGGCGGATCGCAAGCGCCTCGCGTTTCAGGCAGGGCCTTTGCTGATGCAGCAGGCACAACCGCTGAACGGAAGACTCCCGCACCTTGGGTCCGGTGCGGGAGTTGCCACAAAAACGCAGGCAAAAACAGGAGTATAGAAAATGGATGGTGCCCAGGAGAAGACTCGAACTTCCACGACATTTCTGCCACAGGTACCTGAAACCTGCGCGTCTACCAATTCCGCCACCTGGGCATCCCGCGGGACACCAGCCCGGCGAGATAAGCCCGGTCTCTGGCGATGTCAACCGCCTCGGCGGAAAACCACGAAGCAGTGGGTTGAGCCGGCGGTGATGGCGGGCGCATGATGGCCTCCGGGAGGGCGCGCGGATGAAGATCACCAAGCTCGAAACCCTGCATTGCGATGCCGGCTGGCGGGTCAATTCCGTCGTCAAGGTCTCGACCGACGAGGGCATCACCGGCTGGTCCGAGTTCATGGAGGGCTATGGCGCCCAGGGCCTTGGCACCGTCATCGAAAAGCTCGGTGCGCGATTGGTCGGCCAGGACCCGCGCCCGGTGGAGCGTCACAGCAACTTCCTCTACGCCGCGACACGCCAGGCGGCTG
>Ga0335083_10004270_pt1 | contig 18250 bp, 12 predicted proteins | sample Lox_Sample_42_FD_206716 | JGI IMG/M metagenome (GOLD analysis project Ga0335083, IMG submission 206716) | Soil microbial communities from Loxahatchee National Wildlife Refuge, Florida, United States - Lox_Sample_4.2 | ecosystem: Environmental > Terrestrial > Soil > Wetlands | place: USA...
TTACTCCGGCGTGGAATGTTGTCCAGCCCTGCCGATGAACCGGTCGCCGCGCACCCAGGGCTGGGACCGGGTGCTCGGCTGTCTGGTCGTGCACTTCACCGGCTGACGATCGGGCGAGCCTCGGGCGCCGCCTCGGGCTAGCCTGGCCAGCCGATGAAGAACAACGGCAAGCTGAAGAACAAGGAGTACCTGGGCGAGCTGCAGGAGCTCCAGCGCGAGCTCTGCCACCTCCAGGCCTGGGTGAAGCACAAGGGCCTGAAGATGATCGTCGTCTTCGAGGGCCGGGACGGCGCCGGCAAGGGCGGGACGATCAAGGCCCTCACCGAGCGGGTGAGCCCGCGCGTCTTCCGCCTCGTGGCCTTGCCCGCTCCCTCGGACCGGGAGAAGACGCAGATGTACTTCCAGCGGTACATGGCGCATTTCCCGGCCGCCGGCGAGATCGTGATCTTCGATCGCAGCTGGTACAACCGCGCCGGCGTGGAGCACGTCCTCGGCTTCTGCACCAAGGACCAGTACCAGCGTTTCCTCGAGCTGGTGGCGCCGCTGGAGAAGCAAATCGTCGAGGCGGGAATCCAGCTCGTCAAGTACTGGCTGGAGGTGAGCAACGAGGAGCAGGCCCGCCGCTTCGAGGCCCGCATCGACGATCCGTTGCGGCAGTGGAAGCTCAGCCCGGTGGATCTCCCCTCCCGCGAACGCTGGTACGACTACTCCAAGGCGCGGGACAGGATGCTCGACGCCAGCGACACCAAGCACGCCCCCTGGTACATCGTCCGCTCCGACGACAAGAAGCGCGCGCGGCTGAACTGCATCGCCCACTTCCTGAGCCTGGTCGATTACAAGCGGGTCCCCCGGGAGAAGATCGTCCTCCCCGACCGGTCGAAGAAGGGCGCCTACGACGACCAGCGGTCCCTCAAGGGCCGGCGCTTCATCCCACAGAAGTACTGAGCCGCCTCGGCGCGTCCGGAGCGCTCAGTGCGCCCCGGCCGGCGCGTGCGCCGGCTTGTTCCGCTTCAGGACGAGCAATATGAGCGGGACCAGGACCGCGGTGAGGACCGCGAAGTCACGGATGATGTCCACGTAGGAGAGCAGCGCCGCCTGCTGGAGCACCGTCTGGTAGATGCGCCCGTAGGCCTGCTGCATGGCCTGGGCCGCGCCGCCGGCGCCGGCGGCGAACTGCTGCAGGGCGGAGAGCCGATCCTGGAGGATGGGATTGGACGCCGAGAGGTGGTCGACCAGGTAGGCCTGGTGGACCTGGGAGCGCCGGGCGAGCATGGTGGTGAGGAAGGCGATGCCCACGCTCCCGCCGATGTTTCGCGCCAGGTTCATCATCCCGGAGACCTGGTTGTTCTGCTCCGGCGGCACGCCGAGGTAGGCCACGGTGTTGATGGGAATGAACAGGAAGGCCAGCGAGGCCGCCTGGAACACCCGGTAGAGCGTCGCCGTGGTCATGTCGATGGAGAGATTGATGCCCGTCATGTGGAACAGGGCCAGCGATAGCCCGGTGAATCCGAAGGCGATGAGGTACTTGGCCGGCACGCGGCTGACGAGCAGTCCCACCAGCGGCATGGTGAGCATGGTGGTGAAGCCGCCCGGACTCAGCACCTCCCCCGCCCTCTCCGCGGTGTAGCCCATCAATGTCTGGAGGAACTGAGGGATGAGGACCGTGCTCCCGTAGAGCACGGCGCCGATGACGAACATCAGCGTCGTGGACACGGCGAAGTTGGCTCTCCGGAGCAGGCGGACGTTGACGATGGGGTTGGGGTGCGCGTTCTCCCAAATGACAGTCGCGATGAGGCACACCAGGGTGGTGAGCGCGAAGAACACGATGAACGGCGAGGCGAACCAGTCCTCCTGCTGCCCCTTGTCCAGGGTGACTTGGAGGCTGCCGAAGGCGACGGTGACCAGGACCAGGCCGATGAAGTCCACCCGGACGCTTCGCGACGTGGCCCGCTCGCGCTCGAGGTAGGGCGGATCCTCGACCATGATGCTGCTCAGGACGAGGGAGACCAGCCCGACCGGGACGTTGATGTAGAAGATCCACCGCCAGCTGGCATGATCGACGATGTACCCACCCAGGGTGGGGCCGATGGCCGGCGCGAACACCACCGCCAGACCGTACATGGCGAAGGCCATCCCCCGCTGCGCCGGCGGGAAGGTGTCGGCCAGGATGGCCTGCTCGCTCGGCGCCAGGCCCCCGCCGCCCACCCCCTGGAGGACGCGGAAGAAGATCAGCCAGGGAAGCGACGGCGCGAACCCGCACAGAAAGCTGCTCAGGGTGAAGAGCACCACGCAAGTCATGTAGAAGCGCTTGCGCCCCACCCGGGTGGCGAGCCAGGCGCTGATCGGCAGCACCACCGCGTTGGAGACCAGATAGGAGGTGAGCACCCAGGTGGCCTCGTCCTGGCTCGCCGAGAGGCCGCCGGCGATGTGCGGCAGGGCCACGTTGGCGATGGCCGTGTCCAGCACCTCCATGAACGTGGCCAGGGTGACGGTGAAAGCTACGAGCCACGGATTGTGGCGCGGCCGCCAGGCCACCGTGCTCGCCCCGCTGGCGGTGTCCGCCATCCTTCGCTCTCCTAGTGCGTGGCGGCCGAGGCCCGGTCCAGGGCCACCCGCGCCACCGCGCGCTCGTAGCGGGCCCGGGCCAGGTTGAGCCGGGCGGTGGTCAGCGCCGACTGCGCGTCGAGCAGATCGGTGGTCGTCCCCGCGCCCACCCGGACCTGGGCGTCGGTCACCCGGTAGGCCTCCTCGGCGCCCTTGATCGCCGTCTCCGCCACCTCCACCGCCACGAACTGCGCCTGGAGCTGCGAGTAGCGGCTGGACACCTCGTAGGCGGCCTGGCGCCGGGCATCGTCGGAGAGCGCCTCGGCGGCGTCGGCCTGCCGCTCGGCGCTCTTGGCGGCGTAGAAGGTGCTGCCCCAGGTCCAGAACGGCCAGCTGACGTAGATGCCGAGGTAGAAGCTGTTCTCCGGGAAGAAGACCTGCCCCCGGGTCCAGGCATAGGAGGCCTGGAGGTTGACCTCCGGGAGCAGCGCGGCGAACTGGGCGCGGTCATTGTCCCGGGCCGCGTCCGCCTGCTGGCGGGCGCGGAGGACCTCCGGGCGCTGCGCCAGCGAGCGGTTGATGAGCGCGTCCACCGCGTGAGACACGGGCTCGGCGCCGTGCCGCTCGAGGTCCTCCGGCTCGACGAACTCGATGCTCGGGTCCTCCGGGTTCCGGGCCAGGAAGGTGAGCAGACCCTGCCGGGCGATGAGCCCGTCGGTGTGAGCCTGGATTTCCTGCTGCCGGGCGTTGGCCGCGGCGGTCCTGAAGCGAAGCAGGTCGGCGTTGGTGATCGTCCCGGCCCGGAAGCGGGCCTCGGCATCCTGGACCTGCTTCTCCAGCTGCTCCACCGAGGCGCGGGCCACACCCTCCTGGGCCCGGGCCTCGAAGAGGCGAAGGTAGGTGGTCTGCACCTGCTCGGTGAGGGAGGCGGCCACCGCCTGGGCGTCGGACTGGCTGGCGTCGGCGGAGCGGTTGGCGGAGGCGTAGCCGTACCCCAGCCGGACCAGCCCGAGGATGGGCTGGTTGGCGTTGACGGTGAGGGTGTTGGCGTTGATGTTCCGCGCCAGGACCCCCTGCCCGGGCTGGCCGCTGAGATTGATGACGAACGGCTCGGTGTAGTGCTGCCACAGCTCGGTGGCGCTCAGGGCGGGGAGGAGCTGCCCCCTCACGCTCTTGGCGTTGTCGCCGGCCGCGTCGGCGCGGGCGCGGGCGGCGCGAAGCTGCTCGTTGACCCGCAGCGCCTCCTGGACGGCCTGGTCCACGGTCAGGCGGGTGACGGTCTGGGCACTGACGGATCCAGCGGACCCGGCCGCGGCGGCGACCAGGAGGAACAACCAGGAAGGATGGCGCATGGGCTCACTCGTTGACGTGAACGGTCGCTTCGACGGACTGACCGGCACGGAGCACCATGCCGGAGGGGACGGCATCCAGCGCGATCCGCACTGGGATGCGCTGGGTGACCTTCACGAAGTTGCCGGTGGCATTGTCCGGAGGCAAGAGCGAAAACCGGGCCCCGGTGCCCCCGGAGAGGCTCTCCACCTTGCCGGTGAGCGTCTTCCGGTAGCCGTCCACGCTCAGCTCCGCCCGCTGGCCGGGACGCATCTTCCCCACCTGCGTCTCCTTGAAGTTGGCGACGATGTACTTCTGGTCCGGGACGAAGCTGCCCACCGTCTGGCCGGCGGCCACCATCGCCCCGGGATGGGCGGTGAGCCTGCTCACCACCCCGTCACCCGGCGAGGCCAGCCGCGTCCAGGCGAGGTTGAGATTGGCCAGCGCCGCGGCCGCCTCGGCGCTCTTCACCCGCGCGTGCTGGTAGGCGGCGTTGGCCCGGGCCGCAGCGATGAGCGCGTCCACCGGCCGGGTGACCACCACCCTCCCCTCGGCCTCGCTGACCTGGGCCTGGCTTCTGCGCAGGAGCTCCTCGGAGGCGATGACTGCCGCCTTGGCCGCTTCCACGGCCGCCCGCGTCGAGTCGTAGTTGGCCTGGTACTGGTCCACCTGCTGCAACGGGATGGCGTTGTCCTTCTGCAGGCTCCGGGCTCGTTCCAGATTCGCCTGGGCGAGCTTGAATTCGGACTGCCGGCTGACCAGCGTGGCCCGCGCCTCCTCCACCTGGGCACGCGCGTTGGACACGGAACGGGCCGTGCCGACCAGGCCGGCCTCGGCCTGGGTCAGCCCGCCCCGGGCCCCGGCCTCGGCCACCGCCGCCTGGGCATCGGCGGCGTCGGCCTGCGCCCGGGCGGCGGCCAGCTCGGCCTCGGCCTGCTCCGCGCGGGCCCGGTAGTCCGTGTCGTCGAGCTGGAGAATAACCTCGCCCTTCTTCACCGCCTGGTTGTCGGCGACGAGCACGGCCGCCACCTGGCCGCCGACGCGCGGGGCGAGCGGGACGACGTCGGCATCGACCTGGGCGTCATCGGTGGATTCCTTCCCCAGGCCGACCAGGACGAAGACCAGCGCGGTGAGCACCACCACTCCCGCGACCAGCGCGATGAGCACCGGGGGCCGCCTCAACCTGCTCGCCAGGCCGGGTTCGGGGGCTCGCGCAACTTCCTTCGGTTGAGCCAGGGCGGCCTGGGCCATGTCCGTGTCTCCGGTCCTCGGGGCGTCTGGCCGCTGGTCTAACGGATTTGGTTTAGCGTTCAACCAATTCTCCGTGAAGTCTTGTGTACCTGGCTGTGCTGTCGGGCAGGGGGTGGAAGGGCGAGCCGAGGCAGCGAGGCGTGGAGCTTCCCGAGCGCCAGGGTGAGCGCCTGCCGCTCGGGCTGGGAGAGCACCGACATGTAGGCGGCGATGCGGCGGCTGTGCCCGGGCAGGATGCGCGCCACCATCCGCCGGCCTCGCCCGGCGAGGGCCACGTAGTACTTCCGCCGGTCCGTGGGGTGCGTCAGGCGGCGCACCAGGCCGGCCCGCTCCGCCCCGCGGAGGAGGCCGGAGATGGCCCCCTTGGTGACCAGGAGGCGCGAGGCGAGCGCCGAGGGAAGGAGCTTCCCCCCCGGCGCGGTGTGGAGCTGCATGAGGAGCGCCCACTTGGCGTCGGTGAGGCCGTCGCGAGCCAGGTTGGACTGGATGGCGGCGTAGGCGTCCCTGCCGACGCGCAAGAGCTCGAGCAGCGTGACCACCGCCTCGGCGCGGTCCCGGCTGGCGAGGACCCGCGCCACGGCGTCACGATCGGGAAGCTCGCGGAGGAGGAGGTCCACGGCGGCCAGACGTTAACTGCTTCCTCCCGGGCGCGCCCTCCCTAGAACGCGGTACAGCCGCCTCCCACCGGGCAGCTGCCCGAGGTCAGGGCGTTGTAGGTCTGGGCGCAGTTGTCGTTGTTCTGGAAGACGTTGGTCGCGGTCAGGTCGGGCGCGTTGAAGGTGGGGGCCTGCCACATGGCGTCGATGCCGAACCCGGCGCTGTTCTGGATGAGGCTGTTGGTGATCAGATTGGCCGGCGGAACGTACTGGGTGCTGAAGTCCCCGACGAAGAGTGCGGCCTGGTCCGGTGCACCGCTCAGCTTGCAGTTGGCGGAGACGATGCCGCTCGGCGCCCCGGCGTACTCGATGACCACGTGGTCGAGCTGGGACCCGGTGGCGGTGTTGAGCCACAGCCCCACCCAGTCGCCCGCGGCGGGCGTGGCCTCTCCCGAGGTGAAGACGATCGGAGCGGCGGCGGTTCCCAGGGCGACTAGCCTCCCCACCTGATTGTTGGGCGGATTGCCGTTGGTCCCGAAGATGACCCGGGCCCCGGGCGTGGTGGGAGAGGGCTTCGGGAACCGGATCTCCACGCCTGCCTCGACGGTGAGCGTCACCGGCGTGAAGGGCCCGGCCGGGGGCGGCGCGACGGTCAGCCCACCGGTCGGGATCCTGACCGGGAGCCGGTTGTGGATGGTCATGTCGGCGAAGACGTTGGCGTTGGGCCCCACGTCGACCTGCACCACCGGAAGGGGATTCCCGTTGGTGTAGGAGCCGGAGGGAACGCTCCCCACCGACATCATCGTCATCTCGAAGACGTAGTCGGGCGCGTTCTGGATGGTCAGGCTCTGCGAATCGCTGGTGAAGGCGGCATTGCCATCGAAGTAGACCCCCACGCCCTGCGGGCCGTCGATGACCACGTTGTCCACCCGGAGCATCGGGGTCGGCAGCGAGGAGTAGCCGAACCCGGCCATGGCGATGGCCGGGTTGTGGTACTGGCCACCGAAGGCTCCTCCGCCGGAAAGCGTCGTCCAGTGGAGCTCGATGAAGCCGGTGGCGGCGGTGGTGCTCGTGCCGCGCAGGATGCCCCATGGCTGGTTGCCGACGGAGCGCTGGAAGGTCACCGAGCGGGTGGCGCTCGTCCCGGCGGAGAGCAGGGTGCCGCTGGCATTGACGGTGATGGAGGCGTTCTGCGCCAGCGAGACGATGGCGCAGGGCTGCACGGTCACCGTCGCCGGCCCGTTGATGCTGATGCTGTTCGGCACGGAATGAGTCACGCCGTCCCCGGCCCAGGTCTCGCTGGCGTTGATGTTGGCGCTGTGGACGACCACCGTTCCGTTCGCCGGCCCGCAGGGCGTCCCGCCATCGACTCCGCCGTCCGGGCTTCCACCGTCCGGCCCCCCGCCCGTCCCGGCGTCTCCCCCGTGATTGAGGGTCAGCGCGGCGATGTGGTTGTTCGTCCCGTCGAGCAGGTACAGCTGGCCGAGGTCCGAGGCGCCGAAGAGCCGCTGGGCGGCGGGCGCGGTGAGCCGCGGGTAGAAGTAGAACCAGCGCGGCTGGAGCCCGGGGCCGAAGGCGAGGACGCCCACGCCGAGGGGCGCTCCGGAGAGAAGCACGGCCAGGCTCCCGTCCGCGGCCGCGACGATGTTGCGGCCGAGGCTGGGCAGGGCGGAGGAATCGTCGTACTCGTACAGGCCGGGGATGAGGGCCACGGCGTCGGGCGCCGTCTTGCCCAGCGACCAGAGCTTGAACACGCTGTAGGGTGCCTGGTTCTCCAGCGTCACCACCCGTCCGTCGACCAGCGCCGCCACCACGTTCGGCCGGACCGGCGCCGGGGCGCCGCGGGCCACGATGTAGCTGCCGAGGATGATGCCGCCGGCCGAGACACGCAGCACGGGGAACTCGTTGGTCCCCGGCCCGGTGCAGAAGGAGGTCAGGGCGACGACCACCGAGCCGTCGCCCAGCGGGAACTCCCGGTCGACGGACTGGAACGCGCACACCCTAACGGTGGCGTTCGGGTCCGGGTCGTTCCGGGACTGGAAGGTCATCGTGCCGCTGGCGAAGGTGCCCATCACCCAGGCCATGTCGCATCCGGCCGTGGCCGGGGCGAGGTAGGTCCCTCCCGCTCCCGCCACCGCCCCGGTGGCCGGCGGGTTGAAGCCCACGATCGGCCCAGAGGTTCCGGACATCGTCGGGCGGCCGAGCCCGGGGTCGATGCAGAGCAGCGAGTCGGCGTTCGGGCACCCGGTCTGGGAGACGCCGCTCACCGAGTCCGGGAGACAGAGGAAGGCGCCCACCGGGGTGAGGGGCGTGAGCACGGTGGTCGGGAACGCGGCGGGCGCGAGCGGCGCGTGCGTTCCCGGAACGGGAGCCAGGGCCACCTGGGTCAGGTTCCGGATGCCGGCGGCGAACAGCGTCTGCCCGGCGGCGTTGATCCCCGAGGCGAGGAATCCCCCGTCCAGGCCTCCGGGAAGGATGCTCGGGTCGAAGGGGGTGTACACGCCGTCGGCGGCGCCCATCAGCCCGGGGATCCATCGCGACGTGGGCGTGGGGTTGAGGTCATCGGTGGCCAGGGGAAGGACCAGCCCTGACAGCACCGGAACCGGGTCGGCCACCGAGGCCGAGCTCACCGAGGTCAACGGCCGGCCGGGGATGGAACGGTCCCACACCACGCGCGACAGATCGACCGCGCGGTCCAGGTGGGTGGGGTTCCCGTTGAGCGCCTTGGCGTCGATGGTGAGCTGGGCCGTCCGCGACGTCTCGGTGAGCACCTCGATGGGAAGGGGCGGCTGGCCGGTGAGCGGGTTGGGAAACGGCCCCCGGTACTGGTCGATGCCCAGCCCGGGCGCGCTCTGGAAGACTGCCCGGTAGCTCGGGCCTCCATCGCCGAGGGTCTGGAAGGTGACCGAGTCGGCCGGCGTGCCATCCAGCGCCACCTCGGGATCGGCCGCCAGGGTCCGGTCGATGGGAACGACCACCACCTCGAAGCGGGAGAGCGGCTGGACGGAGGGTGGATAGGTGACCAGGAGGTTGGCGGCGCTGGAGTCGAGGAGGACCGGTACGTCGACCTGGGCCTTCGGGCCGCCGGTGAGGAAGGATTCGACGTGGAGCTGCATCGGCCCCGTGCCGGCGTCCGCGCTCTGGCCGGCGAGCTTCTCGCAGCGGGTGAAGTCGACTACCGCCTGATAGGGCGGACCGACCCAGGTGTAGACCTGTACCTGGGCCGCGGCGCCCCCGTCCGGCGGACGGCAGTTGAGCGTCACCGTCGGCGCGCCCCCCACCGAATCGGACGCCACGGCGACGATGCTGGTCAGGGTGACCGTGTCCCCGGGCTGCGGCGCGAGGACCTTGAGACTGGGCGGGACGCCGCCGTCCGGGGCGTAAGGCAGATCGAGGTTGAGGCACCCGCCCGGAGCCAAGAGCAAGCCGGCCAGCACCACGGCTGCCAGCCGAGGCCACGGCGCCGTTCGAGGTCGGTCGAGCAGGACTGGCATCCTCGCCGCCTCCTACGGCGTCGTGCAGCCGTTCCCCAGCGGGCACCCTCCTCCCGTGCCCCCCACCTGCTTGTTGTAGGTCTGGGCGCAGCCGACGTAGTCCGAAATGATGTTCCCGTTGGTGAGGACGGGTGTGTTGGTGCCGGCGCTCGTCTCCCAGATGGCATTGATGGCGTGCGCGGCACTGTGCTGGATGACGCTGTTGGTGATGAGATTGGAAGGAGGAACGTACTGAGACTCGGTGGCGGTCGTCGCCCGATCGTCTCCGACGACGAGGGCCGCGTTGTCAGTCGAGTTCGTCGGCTTGCAGTTCGTCGAGACGATGCCGTTGAACGCGCCGGCGTATTCGATGACCACGTTGTCGAGCTGCGATCCGGTCGAGGTGAGGAGGATGAGCCCGGTCCAGTCGCCGGCCGCGGGAGACGCCTCGCCGGAGCTGAAGATGACCGGATCCGTGGGAGTACCCTGCGCGACCAGCGCCCCCACCGCATTGTTCGGCGCGTTGCCGACGCCGCCGAAGTAGACCCTGGCCCCGGGGCTGCTGACCCCCGCCTTGGGGAAGAGCAGCTGCACACCGGCCTCGAGGGTGAGGGTCACCGGCGCGGGCGAGTTTCCGGCCCCCCGAATTGTCATGCTCCCGGTCTGGATCCGGACCGGCAGTCGCTTGTGAATGGTCAGGTCCGCGGTGATGTTGGCGTTGGGGCCGATGACGTTCACCACCGGTTTGGCGTTGCCGGTCGAGAAATCGCTGCCTGCAGGAATGGTCCCCACCGCCATCATGGTCATCTCCAGCACGTAGTCGGGCGCGTTCTGGACGAACAGGTTCTGCGAGTCGGCGGTGAATCCTGCGCTGCTGTCGAGGTACACGCCGACGCCCTGCGGCGTATCGATGACGACGTTGTCGATCTTGAGCACGCCCACCGGCGCCACTCCGTAGCCCGGGCCGGCCACGGCGATGGCCGGGTTCCCGTACTGTCCCCCGAAGGCTCCGCCGCCTTGGACCACCGTCCAGTGGAGCTCGACGAGCGACGTGTCGGCGGTTCCGCGCAGGATGCCCCAGGGCTTGGTGTTGTCCGCGCGCGCGAAGTACACGAAGGCGGTGTCGCTCGTCCCGGCTGCCAGCAGCTTGGCGCCCGCGTTGACGGTGATCGAGGCGTTCTGACCAAGAGCGACGATGGCGCAGGGCTGGACAGTGACCGTCGCCGGTCCGTTGATGGAGATGCTGTTCGGCACCGAGTGGGTGACGCCGCCGCCGGCCCAGGTCTCGCTGGCGGTGATGTTCGAGGTGTGGGTGACCACCGTTCCGTTGGCGGTTCCACAGGATACTGCCGCGCCGACGGTGACCGTCGCCGATCCGGACTTGGTCGCGTCGTCGGTGCTGGTGGCGGTGATGGTGTAGCTGCCGGTGGTGTTCGAGACGAAGGTGGCGGTGGTCCCGCTCGGGGAGAGCGTCCCCCCGACCGGTGTCGCGCTCCACGACACGCCTCCCGAGCATCCGCTGGAGGTGACGGTAGCGGTCAGCGTCGAGGACTGACCCGGGCTCACCGTGACCGGGTTGGCGCTCACCGCCACTCCGGTCACCGAGCAGGTGCCTCCCCCACCGCTGCTGCTGCACCCCGCTCCCAGCCCGACGACGGCCAACAGCCAAAGCCCGCGTCCCAGCCCCGACGACGTGTGCATCGTTCCCTCCCCTGCGATGGACGGCCCGAGCCTAGGAAGGCGACCGTCATCCTCGCAATGCCACCCTGGAGGGGTCGTCTCGACCCGGGGCGCCCTGACGCACTAGCCTCGGCCCGGGATGGACCGGCGAACGTTCCTCAAGCACGCCGCAGCGGCGTCCATGCTCCCGATCGGCAAGGTCCTCGCCGGTCCGGCGCCGGCCAGGGCGCGCGTGGTCCTGGTGAAGACGGACGACCGGTCGGCCGGCGTCGCCCGGGCCATCGATCTGCTCGGGCTGGCCGGCTTCGGTGGGGCGGAGGTCTTCCTCAAGGCGAATTACAACAGCGCCGACCCGACGCCCGGCTCCACCCATCCCGACGTCCTGGCCGCCGTGCTCGCCGCCCTCCGCCAGAAGGGCGCCGGCCCGGTCACCCTGGGCGAGCGGAGCGGGATGGGAGACACCCGGGCGGTGCTCAAGACCCGCGGGGTGTTCGACATCTCCGGCCGCTTCGGTGCCAAGGTCCTGGTGCTGGACGAGCTTCCGGCCGAGGGCTGGGAGAAGGTCCGGCCCCGCTCGTCACACTGGGAGCGTGGCTTCGCCGTCCCCCGGGCGCTGCTCGGCGCCGGCGCGGTGGTCCAGACCTGCTGCCTGAAGACGCACCGCTACGGTGGCCACTTCACCCTTTCGCTCAAGAACTCGGTGGGCCTGGCGGCCAAGACCGTCCCCGGCGACTCCTACAACTACATGCGCGAGCTCCACGGCTCGCCCGACCAGCGAAAGATGATCGCCGAGATCAACACCGCCTACGCTCCGGCGCTGGTGGTGCTGGACGGCATGGACGCCTTCGTCTCCGGAGGGCCGGACACCGGCCAGCTGGCCCACCCGGGTGTCATCGTCGCCGGCGTGGATCGGGTGGCGGTGGACGCGGTGGGCGTGGCCATCTTGCGGACCCTGGGCACGACACCCGAGGTTCGCCGCGGAGCGGTCTTCGAGCAGGAGCAGCTCGCCCGGGCGGCCGAGCTGGGCGTCGGCGTCGGGCGGGCGGACGCCGTCGAGCTGGTCACCGGGGATCGCGCCAGCGACGAGACGGCGAAGAAGGTGCGCTCGCAGCTCGACCAGGTGCCCGGCGCGGCCGGCTGACCGGTCCGCCTCCCTACCACACCCGGCAGGCCACCTCGCGGACCATCGCCTGGCCCTTCTTGCAGCCGAAGGCCTTCTGGAACTCGGGCAGGTTCTGCACCACGTTGTTCACCCGGTATTTGGGAAGGGAGTGGGGATCGGTGGTCACCAGGGTCCGGGCCAGCTCGGGGCGGATGTTGGTGCACCAGACGAACCCGTAGGCGAGGAAGAAGCGCTGGCGGTCGGTGAAGCCGTCCGGACCTGGCGTGTCGAGCGACTTGCCCTGCGCGGCGGCGGCCGATTCCAGCGCCATCAGCGCGATGCGCACGCCCCCGTTGTCGGCGGTGTCCTCCCCCTGGGTGAGGAGCCCGTCCTGCTTCACCCCCAGGTCGCTCACCTCCTGGGTGTACTCGGCGACGATGCACTTGCCTCGCTCGTCGTACTGCTTGCCGTCCTCGGGCGTCCACCAGTCGCGCAGGTTGCCCTGGCCATCGTACTTGCGGCCCTGGTCGTCGAACCCGTGGACGATCTCGTGGCCGATGACCGAGCCGATCGCGCCGTAGTTCGCGGCCTCGGACTGCTTGGGGTCGAAGAACGGCGGCTGGAGGATGCCGGCCGGAAAATTGATGGTGTTGAGCTGCGCATCGTAATAGGCGTTGATCGTGGGCGGGGTCATCGTCCACTCGCCGCGGTCCACCGGCTTGCCGATCTTCTTCAGCTGCCGGTGCAGCTCGAAGGCGGACGCGGCGTGCATGTTGGCCGCCAGGCTGTCGCGGCCGATGGTCACCGAGCTGTAGTCGATCCAGCTCTTGGGGTAGCCGAACTTCTCCTCGATGGCGGTCAGCTTCTCCTGGGCGGCCTTCTTGGTCGCGGCGCTCATCCAGTCCAGGCCGTCGATGTCCTTGCCCAGGGACGACTCGATGGAGCGAACCATCGCCTCGGTGCGCTGCTTGCTGTCGGGGGGGAAGGCGCGCGCCACGTACGCCTGGCCGAGCGCCTCGCCCAGGTCCCGGTCGGCGAAGGTCACGCACCGTCGCCAGCGCGGCCTGAGCTCCTTGGAACCGAAGAGGACCCGGCCGAAGAAGCTGAAGTTCTCCTCGACGAAGGGGGTGCTCAGCGCGGAGGCGTTGCCGTGCAGGGTCCACCAGCGGAGGTAGGCCTTCCAGGCCGAGAGCGGCTCGCTCTTGATCAGCTTCTCCATCCCGGTGAGGAACTCCGGCGCGGCGACGATGTAGTGCGCCGGCGCAGGCGCGCCGATCTCGGCCAGATAGGTCTTCCAGTCGAAGGACGGAGTGGCCGCCTGGACTTGGGCCAGGCTCCGCACGTTGTTCAGGTTCTTCGGGTCGCGCCTCGGGACGACGTCCATCGCCGCCCGGGCGAGCGCGGTCTCGATGCGGAGAACCGCCGCCGCGTCGGCCGCGGCCTGCTTCGGCTTCTCCCCGGCGAGCTCGAACAGCTTCTGGACGTGCGCCAGGTACTTCTGCCGCACCTCCTTGGCCTTCGCATCGTCGGAGAGATAGGACTCGCGCCCAGGCAGCCCCATGCCGCCCTGGTCGATGGCGGCCACCACCAGCGCTGCGTTGGAGAAATCCTGGGTGGGGCCGAAGCCGAAGAGCGCTGCCGGGGTGTAGTTGTCGTAGGCGTTGTAGCCTCCGGTCACTCCCGGGACGCTCAGGTGCAGCCGGGCGATGGCCCTGGCCAGCTCGGCCTTGCTCTTCATCTCCGCGATCCGGTCGAGGTCCGCCCGGATGGGCTGGAGGCCCTGGCGGTCCAGGTTGGCCACGTCGATGCACGCCTGCCAGTAGTCGCCGATCTGCTGCTGGAGCCGCGCGCGCGTCGGGTCCGGCGGGGCCGCCAGCTCCATCGTCTCCCGGAGGATGGTCTCGTTCCAGATCTGGAGGTTGGAGGCGGTACCCCAGGACGACTGGTCGGCCGGGATGGGGTTCTTGCCCAGCCAGGTCGAGCAGGCGAAGGCGTAGAAGTCGGTGCACGGGTCGACCTGGCGGTTGGCCAGGCTGGCATCGAAGCGGCTGAGCGGGACGGCATCACCGGCGGCAGTCGCCTCCCGGGCAAGCCCGAGCGCGGCGAGCACGCCCAGCGCCAGGCGGGGAATGGCACGGTTCATCGCTGATCCTCTCGGAGCGGACGGCGGACGACTCGCCCGCCGGCGGAGAGACAGCGACCGGACCGCGTCGTTGCACGGCCGGTGGGGCCCCGGCTCAGGCCAGGGTGAGCGGGAGCGAGCGGAGCCGCTGACCGGTGAGGGCGAAGACGGCGTTGGCCACGGCGGCGTTGATCGGCGCGGTGGCCGGCTCGCCGATGCCGCCCATCTTGGCCGTGCTCGGAACGATGTGCACCTCCACCTTGGGCATCTCGTTCATCCGGAGGACCTTGTAGTCGTTGAAGTTGCCCTGCTGCACCTCTCCCTCCTTGATGCTGAGCGCGCTGCTCAGGGTGGGCCCGAGCCCGTAGGCGATGCTCCCCTGCACCTGTGCCTCGAGGGAGAGCGGGTTGACCGCCGTCCCGCAGTCCACCGCGCACACCACGCGCTGGACCCGGATGCGCTTGTCCTTGTCCACCCGCACCTCGGCCAGCTGGGCGACGATGCTGCCGAACGAGGCGTGCACGGCCAGCCCCCGCCCCACGCCGGCGGGAGCCGGGCTCCCCCAGCCTCCCTTCTCCGCCACCAGCTCGAGCAGCTTGAGGTGACGCGGCTTGCCGGCGAGCAGCGCACGGCGGAAAGCGAGCGGGTCCTTGCCCGCGGCGTGGGCCAGCTCGTCGACCATGCTCTCCATGGCGAAGGCGGTGTGGGTATTGCCCACCGACCGCCACCAGAGGACCGGGACCAGCCCCTGGGGAGTGTGGAGCATCACCTTCTTCGCCGCGATGGGGTCGAGGTAGGGCGAATCGACGACGCCCTCCACGGAGGTCTCGTCGATCTGGTTCTTGACCATGGACGCGAAGGGCGTGCCGGCCAGGATCGACTGGCCGACGATGGTGTGCTTCCAGGCCACCGGGCGCCCCTTGGCGTCCAGCCCGGTCTCCACCCGGTGGACGTACATCGGCCGGAAGTAGCCGCCGTGCATGTCGTCCTCCCGGGTCCAAACCACCTTGACCGGAACCCCGCTGGCCTTGGCCACCTGCACCGCCTCGGAGACGAAGTCGGAGTTGGGGTTGGCCCGCCGGCCGAACCCGCCGCCGAGGAAGGTGGTGTGGATGGACACCTGCTCCGGCTTCAGCCCAGTGATCTTCGCCGCCGCCATCTGGTCACCGGTCTGGAACTGGGTTCCGGTCCAGATCTCGCAGCGCTCCTTGTCCAGCTTCACCGTGCAGTTGAGCGGCTCCATCATCGCGTGGGCCAGGTAGGGGAAGTCGTACTCGGCCACCAGCCGCTTGGCCGCCTTCCCCAGCGCGGCGTCGGCGTTCCCCTTGTCCAGGGCCACCGCCCCTGGCTTCTGGGCCAGGTCACGGTAGCTGGCCAGGAGGCGGGTGGTGTCCACCTCGCGGCCCGGCCCGAGATCCCACTCCACTTGGAGTCCGTCGCGGCCCTCCTGGGCGGCGAAGAAGTGGCTGGCCACCACCGCCACCCCGGATGGCACCTGGACCACCGCCTCCACCCCGGGCACGGCCTTGGCCTTGCTCGCATCGAAGGACTTCACCGTGGCCCCGAAGACCGGCGCCCGGGAGACGAGCGCGGTGCGCAGGCCGGGGAACTTCACGTCGATGCCGAACTCGGCCTTGCCGGTGATCTTGGCCAGGCTATCGAGCCTCCGGGTGGGCTTGCCGATCACCGTCCACTTGGACGGCGGCTTGAGCGTCACCTCGGTGGGCGGGGGCAGCGCCTGGGCGGCCTCGGCGACCGAGCCAAAAGACAGCCGCTCCGCGCCGTTGAGGATGACGCCCTTCTCGACCTTGAGCTTCTTCGGATCCACCTTCCACTTCTGGGCGGCGGCGCGGACGAGCATCTCGCGCGCCATCGCCCCCACCTTCCGGTAGCGGTCGAACTCGGACCAGGTGGTACTCGAGCCCCCGGTCATCTGCGCGCCGAAGCCGGTGTGGAAGTAGGGCGGAGCGGCGGGCGCGTTCTCGACGCGGATCTTGGACCAGTCGCACTCCAGCTCCTCGGCGACGAGCATGGGGAGGGTGGTCCAGATGCTCTGCCCCATCTCCGAGTGGGCGAGGACGATGGTGACCGAGTCGTCGGCGCCGATGCGGAGGAAGGCGTTGGGCGGCGGAAGGGCGGGAACCTTCTTCCCCGCGGCGAGGAGCAGGGCCTCCGCCCGGCGGGGGACGTGGAAGGCGATGACCAGGCCGGCGCCGGACATCGCCGAGGAGCGAAGGAACTCGCGGCGGCTGAGAGAGCTCATCGCTGTGCCCTCAGCCCTGCCGCCCGGTGCACCGCTTCGCGAATGCGCTGGTAGGCGCCGCAGCGGCAGAGGTTTCCGGACATGGTGGCATCGATGTCGCTGTCGCTGGGGCTGGGATTGGCGGCCAGGAGAGCGGCCGCGGCCATGATCTGCCCCGACTGGCAGTAGCCGCACTGGACCACGTCCACCTCGGTCCAGGCACGCTGCACCGGGTGCGAGCCGTCCGGGGAGAGGCCTTCGATGGTGGTGATCTTCCGGTCTCCCACCGCGGCCACGGGCACGATGCAGGACCGCACCGCCTCGCCGTCGAGGTGCACGGTGCAGGCACCGCACTGCGCCACCCCGCATCCGAACTTGGTCCCGGTCAGCCCGAGCAGATCCCGGAGCACCCAGAGCAACGGCATGCCCTCAGGGGGATTGACCTCCACTGCCTTCCCGTTGACCACCAGCTTCATCGAGAGCGCCTCCGGTCGAGGCGCGCAGGTTAGCGCCAACCGGGGATTCCGTCGTGGGTGGAGCGAGGAGGGAATCCCCAGGACCGGCCTCGCGGTGGGGATTCGCTCCGCAGCGGCGCGGCGCAAGTCTCGCAAGTCCGCCCGTCCGCAGGTGGCATGGGCGGTGCCTGCCCTCTGCCGAGCGCGCGGGCGCGGTGCTCGCCGCCCGGATTTCCACCGTTCAGCAGGAGACGCCCCCATGAAGAACCTCGTTGCCGCCGCCGCCCTCGCCGCCTCGGCGGTGGCCTTTGCCCAGGCTCAGCCCGCAGCTCCCTCCAAGGTCGACACTGCCGTGCAGAAGGCCGGCGAGACTGCAACCTCCGGCAAGGACACGGCCACCAAGGCCGCCGACACCAAGGCCGCCGGCAAGGACACCGCGGCGAAGGCCTCTGACACAGCCAGTGCGGCAAAGAAGGGGGACATCTCCGGCGCCGCGACCAAGGCCGGCGAGACCACCACCTCCGCCAAGGGCACCGCGGGCAAGGCGGGCAGCACCAAGAGCTCCGCCAAGACGACGACCAAGAAGGCCGGGGAGACCAAGGATGCGGTCAAGGACGCGGTGAAGTAGCCGTCCGTTCAGGGTGGCCCTGAGCAGGGACTACCCGGGAGGGGAAGGGCGCCTCGAGGTCCGGGGGCGCCCTTTTTTTCGAGCGCCGCAATGGGCTATCCGGGCACACCGTGTTCGCCCCGGCCGGCCGACTCCGCCTCCGGCTCCCCCTCGCCCTGGGCACGGTCCTCGCGCTCTGGCCGGCCGCGGCATACGCCCAGGACACCTTCGAGATCCAGGTCTATGACAGCGAGACCGCGGGGCCCTGGCAGGCCGGGCTCGAGACGCACCTGGTCTGGATCGCCTCGGGCACCACCGTCGCCTCGACCGGGGGTGAATCTCCGACCGACCACCAGTTCCACCTCACCCTCGAGCCGCATCTGGGCATTGGCACCTGGGCCGAGGTGGGGATGTACCTCCAGACGGCGGTGGTTCCCGACCAGGGCTTCCAGTACGCGGGGGTCAAGCTGCGGGGGAAGGTCGGGCTCCCGGAGAGGATCGCCGGCCACCTGGGGCTGGCCGTCAACGTGGAGATCTCGGCCATTCCCCGGCGCTTCGAGGCCACCGTCTGGGGGAGCGAGGTGCGGCCGATCCTCGACGGCCGGTGGGGGCTGTTCTACGCGTCGTTCAACCCCATCCTGGTCGTCGACTTCACCGGGGCCGACGCGGGCATCCCGCAGTTCGAGCCGGCGGCCAAGGTGGCCTTCGACGTCATCCGCTCCCTGGCGCTCGGGGCCGAGTACTACGGCGCCTTCGGCAAGGTGACCAGCTGGCTTCCTCTCTCCGAGTCGACGAACCGCCTCTTTGCCGTGCTCGACTTCACCAGCGACTACTTCGACCTCAACTTCG
>Ga0335083_10004271_pt1 | contig 18247 bp, 21 predicted proteins | sample Lox_Sample_42_FD_206716 | JGI IMG/M metagenome (GOLD analysis project Ga0335083, IMG submission 206716) | Soil microbial communities from Loxahatchee National Wildlife Refuge, Florida, United States - Lox_Sample_4.2 | ecosystem: Environmental > Terrestrial > Soil > Wetlands | place: USA...
TGCCTGAGCGCCCCACGTCTTGTCGAGCGCCTGCATTTGTCCGACGGTCAAAGGCATTTTGCCGTCTTCCAAATCCCGAATGGTGCGCTTGATGTTTTCGGGCAACAGATCATAAGCGTGACTCGCCTGTGGGGTATCCAAGGCATCGCGGATGTTCTGCGCCGCCGTGAATTGGTCCATGGTCGCGGGCTGTCCTTGGGAATTGCGCACGGCGGTATAGAGCGCATCCTTTTTGGATTGGACCTGATCCCAAAAGGATTGGACCTTATCGGCAATCGAAGTACCCAAATCAACGGGGTCCTGTGCGCCTTTCGCCCCCAATGCATCAAGATTCTTAATCATCGCCTGATTATTTTCGACAATACGCTGGGTTATGGGCTCTCCAACTCCTTTGATCGCGGCGAGCGATTGTTCATTGGTGAATTGCATGCCGTTGTTGCTCGCAGCGCCTTTGAGTAGACGAATCGGGAAAGGCAGCGATTCTGCCCGCGCGCGACTGGCAATCATTTCCGGACTGGGATCAACATCGTGCGCAAGCGCGTCTTCGGCCTCCTGCTTTAAGCCGGCGAGGACGTTTACATCGAATGATGCGGGATCAAACCCCTTTTCATTCAGAGCGCCATTGACTATCGCATCAGCCGCGGGACTGGCAGATGCCGCTTCATTTCCCAATACATTGCGGGCCGCATTAATCCCCATGTTGATGAGGGGGACAGCTCCCTCGATCACCGAGGAAATGCCCGCTCCCCAGATAGCGCCAATCGATCCGCCTTTGATCTTGTCCCACCAGAAGCTGCCGGGTGTGGTGGAAGGCTGAGCGGCGCCGATGGCGCCCCCTTGCAGGGCCGCCGAACCGATACGGCCTGCAACGGTCGCGGCGGCTCCCGTGCCCAAGTAATTCAAAGGATTTGCGGCCCGTCCGCCCAAGCGCCACCAGTCGATGCCGGATTGCTGCGCAGCGTTTCGGGCCTTTTGATAATCGACCTCGCGTTGATGCACGATCTGATCAAAATCGGTGGTCTTAACGGGATCGAAAAGCGAAGCGGCATCAGAAGCCCCCGCCGCATTCAATCCGCCGCGAATGACTGAGCGAATGGCATTAAGTGGCGTTTCGGCCACATGCTCGGCAATTTGCCCCAATCCCGTGGGTAGGTCCATGAGACCTTGGCCGAATCGGGAGGTCTTAGAAAGCGGCGCAGCCGAAGGGGCTATCGTTGGGGAAGACGTGGGAGCGAGCCCCCCGCTCGCGCGCTGCGCCAAAAGTGAATCAACATCGCCAGCAGGAGCGGCCAGCGCCCTCTGGCTCAAAAGCGTACCGACATCGGCTTCGGATGCGCTCACGGGAGGGTCACTCCAAGGGCTTTTAGCGCCTGTCGTTTAGCCGCAAGGCTGGCCGCTTCTTTGGGGTCCAAGCCCTTGACCATCTCGATGCGTTCTTGCGGGCTTGCGGCCTCGAGCTGAAAGAGCACCGGATCGTAGGCGTTGCGCCATTCCGTCTCGAATTCGTGCTGATTGGTGATGCCATGGCCCGCCTGCTTTAGCCACGCATCCTGCGCATTGCCCTTGGCTTGCATGGCGAGAGTTTGCGCCTCTGCATATTTCAGGACTGAATGAATGGCCTGCGGGGTATAGCCGATCTGCGCATTTTGATGCGCAATGGAATCGCGCTGCGCATCCGTGGAGGCATTCTGCCCAAGCACCTTGTTCGAATCATTCGTGATGCGCGTTAGGAACTTATCGAGTACTTGAATCTTGCTGGCATCGTCCTGTGCGGTCTTAAGCCCTGGAATGACGGTCGATAGATTGGCCTCGATCTGCGCACGCTTCGCGGTCCAATCTCCGCCCGTATTGGCGGTTGCGGAAATATCCAATGCCTTTCGGATTTGATCCAACTGTTGCGGCGCCAAGTTAGCTGCTTGACGATTCGCATTCACGTTAGAGAAGTTTTGCTCAGTCTGCGCGTGGATAGCCTCCACATCGCCCGTATTGAAGACCGCCGGCTTGTTCGGAACATTGGCGGGACCGGCCGCAGCGTTATTGCTGGTCTTTCCTTGTCCCGCTGGCGGAGAAGCTCCGCCCTGACCACCTCCGATGCCCCCACCACCGCCGGTCGGTACTGTTCCGCCCTGACCGACCAGCGTGGCTTGTCCCGGAGCCTGCGGATTAAATGCCCATGTATTCCCAGCCTTGTCCTGAAACGTCTGCATTCCGGGCGGCACGGACGTGCCAAGCCGAGGCCCCACCTGCCCCACAGGAAGTGTTGCTCGAAGGTTCGTCTGTGTGGGCACAATCGCCGCGCCCGTGTTCGGAAGCGCAACTTGGGGCGCGGTACCCGCGTATTGCTCGCCGACATCGATGTAGCTATCGCGGATATGATCGCGAAAGGCCGCAAACTTAGAAGGATCGTTAGGGTCTTCTGGGAAGCTCGGCAGCCGAGACTTGAGCGCCGCAACGGCCGCTCTTGTCTGTGGGACCTGTTCGGCCAATAGGCTCAAATTCTTGTCCGCATCCTCACGATTGGTCGAAGTCCCCAACGCGGCACCTACAAGCTTGCGCGATTGATTGTCGAGGCTTTGAACGGCGGAGCTCAGCGCCACCCGATCCGCACTCGCTTTGACCACTGCGGGGTACACGGTTTCAAGGGCGGTCGGTGCCTTGGAAGCTAGAGCCGATGCGATCTTGGCAAGGTCCGGCTGTCCCGATTCGTCCTTCATGGCAGGATCGGAGACGATCTGCCGCGCAGTCATCAAGTCTTGAGTAATCGCCTGCTTTTTCTGAACATCGGCCGCGCCACCCGCGAGGGCCTGCTGTTGCTGTTGAAGCCCTAATTGGCTGCTCTGTAGGCCAAGCTGCTGCTGCTTCAACCCCAATAGGCCCGAGAGCGTCTGAATGCCCTGCGCCGCCGGGTTGACGTTCTGAGCGACAGGTGAGCCGAAGTCAGCCATTAGGCGCTATAAATTGCATTCAGATCGGCATCAGTGAACTGTCCGGCGGTTGCTCCGCCCGCGAACAGATTCCCAGAATTCAAGCCGCTGCCAAAAAGGCTCGATAAGCTTTGTGCGCCACCCCCTTGATTGAGGTAATAGGGAAGGCCGCCCAGATTATTGGACACGCCAACGATACCGCCCGCCAAGCTTCCACCCGCCGCGGCCTGCGCCTGTGCAATGCCGGTCCCCAACTGCGTCCCTGCGGTGCCGAGATTGCCCGCAGCATTCTGGCCCAACTGCGCGATGAGCGACAGGCGATTGAAGATGTTGCTTTGCTGCGTCTGAAACTGGTTGAAATAGTTCTGGTAGTTCGAGGCCGCCAAGCCCTGATTAAAGCCCATGAGGCTCTTAAGCGCCGGCCCCGAGACTGCCCCGACCCCGGGCGTCATGGAATTCGTGAGCGCCTGTCCGCCCTGCTGCAACTGGAATTGATAGCCCGGATAAGACTCAAGCTGCGCCTGTGTCGGCTGAAACGTCTGGGTCAGATACCCACCGGGTAGCCCCGTCGTGCCGGCCGTTCCGCCGGCTCCCGTGGGTTTCGATGTCCCCAAAAGCTCATTCAAGGTCGATTCCGCGCCATAACCACCCTGTAGGAACGGCTGTTCCTGGCCGGTAATGGTGTTGAACATCTGCAGTTGCGTCGCTGCCGCATTCTCTTGCGCGCTCGCTTGCGTGTTCGCCGCCTGATTCGAGCCAATCGCCCCGATAATGGAACTTACGATAAAGGTCATGGCTGCTCCAGCGCGGGGGCTTTTAGCTCGTTTCTGATGTCAAAGGCGGATGATTCATCGGGTTCCAAAAGCTCAGCCTCAATCGCATCTAAATCGGTTTCCGATGTCCGGTGGATGGTCAAGCAGCGGGTATCCTCATGGGCGAAGACGGCCCGTTTGGTGCCCGGCGCGCTCACCATAATGGCGGGTGCCTTGATGCGCTTAGGCCCGTCCGGCCCCGCAATCGTCACTTCGCCCTCGAGCACAATGTAGAAATGCTCCTGCTTATGGACACGTCCCACGATAAGCGTACCGGCCGGCCTGAATAACTCCCGTGCATACATGCCATTCGCGAAATAGTGGTGCGTCTCAAGGCCCTTGGTCGATTGGGGAAGCTTCAACATCGCCGCCTGCAACCGTTCGATCGCCGCCAGGTCAATCGGCTGAATCGCTTGGCCGCGAATCACATCGCTCATACGATGGTGAGCCCCGAGGCGGTAAAGGTGATGGCCGAGGCGGTCCCGGAATAGGCATGCAATTGAGAGCCTGCGGGCAGCACAGCGCCTGCGAGCTCGGGCGACACATACGCCTCCCCAGGGGCTAAAGAGCGTGCGGATATCATGGTGGTGGCTGCGGCGAGCGCTCCGCCGGTCGTGATTCCGGCCGTGATCGTGGCGGCGCTCGCTGTGGTATTCGTAAATACCGCCCGGCCGATTTTGACCGTGGTCAGCGTAGGGACTTGATACACGGAAGTGTCTGAATTTGCAAGTTGGGCCGGGGGAACCAGCTGCACTTGGGCGACGGTGGTCATGGGATATCCTTAAGTGGGCAAAAAGGTCATGGTCGGCGCCATGGAATAGGTCACAACGAGTTGATCGAGCCTTGAGAGCATGAACTGGCCGACCGTAACCCCGGTTTCGATGCTCGTGCCCTGCCGGACAATGGCGATATCCGAGACCGATCCCGCCGTCACGATCACGCTGCCATTGAAAGGCGCCGTATAGGTGAACGGGGAACCCGAGGGGCTGATGGCGGCGGAGGGCTGCGCGGTCGCTATAGGGTCGGCCAATAGGCCATCCTGAGCCAATAGCAGGGCCGGGACCAAATCGACCGTTCCACCCAAATCGGGGATATCAACGGCCAAATTGGCAATGGGCTGCCGAAGCGCAATCGCATCGGAGTCGATGGCATCGGCATCGGCGGATTCCAAGTCGATCAGCGCATCCGCCGGCAGTCCCGCGCCTGTGCCCAACGTCTGCTGGCAGAGGTTATAGAGCAGCAGCCACCAGTTCTTTTCAATGGTGACATCGCCATTTGAGTCGGTAGTGCCGAATTTCTCGGTTTGCGGCAGGATGCGGCCGGGAAGGAGGCTCATTGGCGCTCGGGCTCCGAAAAGGCCTTCAAGGTCGCCCCGACCATATCCCGGTTCACGGGATCGATGATTTCCACCTCGAGCACCGTATCGCGGGCAAAGGCGAGTCGTCGCCACATGGTGCGCGTCTTCGTCTGCCCGATCTGCCCCAAGGGCGCCGGCCACTGCTGTCCGAAAGCCCCACCATCGCGGGCAATCCGAAGATAGGCTTGGGGGTCGGAGCCCAAGCCTGAGGCATTGCCCTGGCCGGTCTTAAAGTCCAATTGCAGGCTTGCCATGAAGACGCGCGCGCGCGGGCCCTTGTCCCAGATGTGCGGGGCGCGGCGCCGGGCGAGGAGCGGCCAGCCGGCATCCGTATAGCTCGAGCGGGTGAGCTGATAGAGCGAGCCGTTTTGATAATCCCCCACAATCCGATTGCCCGCGAAGTTCATATAGCAATTCGAGCGGTGGCGGTGGAACTGCTTTGCGTAGGGGTCGTAGGAGAGCCGCTGCGTCCAGGCGAATTCCAAGGGCATAGAGGCATCGTAGACCCAGGTCCGATCGGCGGTCGGGAAGGTCAAGACGTAAAACTCGTGGGTATCCTCCTGGTAGGTATAGCCGATGGCGTCCGATGTGACCGAATATTTCGCGATTTGGTCCGAGACCGCAGGCGTTGAGACCACCTGAGCGGCAAAGCCCACGGTTTTGACAATGACATTCTCGCCACGATCTGAGCGACCGAACCAAATGAGGCCGTCCTGATTCTGAGAGGAAAAGCGGGCAATGGAATATCGAGCCTTGCACCCCACTTGCAACAATGTGCCGACCAGCCGTTGGAACGGAAAATACTGGCCGCCCGCGTTATACCAAATCTCGGTCGCCTTCTCCTTGATGAGCCAAAGTTCTTCTTTCGACTCGAAAAGCCCCATCAGCTGATCGCCAGAGGCATCGGCATTGGCGAAATAGGACGCATTGAAGGCCAAGGAATAGGGCTGTCCGTTCGTGTAGAAGGTTTGGGTCGCCGGGAGATTAAAGGCCCACCAGCCGTCGATAAAAGCGGCATGGCTCGAGCCTAAAAAACCGGGATCGGTGATTTGGGCAAAGGCCTGAGTTGCGACCGTGTAGAAATAGCCGTTCACGCCATCGACGATCACCGCGGCGCCGCCCAACCCGTTGTCCCGAATGACGACGGGCCCCGAACTTGTCGCCAAGGTGCCGACCTGGGTCAATGCCAATTGTGCGGGCAGAATCGAGGACCCGTAGGCCAAGATGGTCACGAGATAGCAGCCGTTCCCGATGACGGCGAGCGCTTGAGTCGCCCCGGGGAGCACCCAAAGCCCACGGACAGGCAGATTTGTGACGGTCGAGGGTTGGGGCCACGTGGAATCTAATGGCGGGAGCGTCGGCCCCGCACTCACCAATTGAATGAGGCCGGGCGCCCCTAGAAGCCCTGCGACTTCCTTGGCGGTCTTGGTTGGGGACAATTCGGGATAGAAATTGATGCACACCTGGTTATCCTGCCCAGGGTTTGCGGCCTGATCATCGCCGCCCACCATCCCAAAATCGCCGAATACGTCCATTTACCGACCATATCCGCCGTGGGTCACCCAACCTCCGTCTGGGCGATTCCCACGCACGAGCGCCCGGTCGTATTTCGACACGACGGCGGGTTCCGCATTCAGCGCCTTGATCTTCGCCCCCGCATCGGCGGCATTCGTCTTGATGGCCTCGGACATGGGATATCCGAACTCGGCGCAAATCTCCTTGGCGAGAAGCCACTTGATCCAGCGGTTGTACCCCTGCGGCATGTAAAAGACCTGATTCAAGGTCAAATTGCCCAAGATGTAGTCGGTGAATAGATGCAGTTCTGCATCGTTCCCGGGCGTCTGATAGACGTTCAGGATGCCGTAGGGCGTGCCCGCATTATACCAGGCGACGGTCGGCCAGGGCCCCGGCTGCGCCTTGTACAAAATCTCGGTAAATCGCTCCTGCGACATGTAGACATCGAGGGTGAAGTCGAGCTGGTTAAAGCGCGTATAGCCGCTCGTGATCCGAAGCGGGCGCGGGATCGCGAAGTCCCCCGGCACCGTGTACGTGATCGTATCGACACCGCCCGAGGGCGTAGCCGTGGCATTCGCGCTCATGGTCACGGTATTGGTGCCAATAGCCGCCACCGTGGTGCCTTCCGGGATCACCGAGGCCGTATCGGTCAAAGTGGCCCCGATCAAGAGATTGCTCGGGATATTGGTCACGCCGCTGATGGTCGGGGAATTGAGTGCCAATGTCCCGGTGAAGGGCGGCGAGCCCAAATCGGTGCAGAGGGGATTGCCGACCGTGTACTTATTCTGCCCTGCCGTCCAGGAAAGAATGTTCTCGATGGTGCCCGTGATCGATGAGTGATCGGTCGAAAGCGAATCGAATAGGTCGTTCAGGGTATCCAAGCAGTCCTGCGCATCCAAGGGCGCGATCTGTTCCCCGGACTGATAGGCGTTCACGCGCCGAAGTGCGCCTTTGATCAATTCAAGTGCTGTGGTGCTCATGGGAAAGCGACTCCGGTTGCCGGTTCATACACGGTCAACAGTATGGGCTGATTCACCTGTGCTTGCAGGCCGGCGGCCAAGGATTGGGCTGTGACGATGAAGTCCTGGGCGAGGTCTACGGGGGACTTTGGCAACTGCGGCTGCCACATGACCGAGATCGGGAACGTGCCGAAATAGCCGATTTTGGCCGGTACATATACCCCTGCTGTTTCGAGCGCTTCGATGGCCTCCCAGATGTTGAGGCCCACGAGCTCCGGCATGACAGGTCCAGTCGGCGTCGGAGGGGGCGGCGGCGTGATCGGGGTTATCCAGTAGATAATCCCGTTGGGGAAATCGTAGTGCTCTTGAGTCTTCGGCCCCCGCAAATGATTGTGATCGAAGGAACTTTGCACGAACGGGAAGATGAAATTCGGCGGCAAGTCCCGAATCAAGATATTCGGATAGACGAAGGGCTCCTGCGCCGGGTGCGCCTTCCACTGCAAATCCTCGGACTGGCGCTGAATGAAGGGGTTCGTCACCGGCTTATTGATCGCGAGAATATTGGGATACGTGTAGGTTTCCTGGGTCTTCTTCCCGCGCCACTGATGATCCTCATATTGCTGATTCACGAAGGGCAATGGTGTTGCCGGGATACCACGAATCACCACGTTCGGGAATAGATAAGGCTCCTGCGCCGTCTTCAATCGCGAAACGAACGTGTAAATCTCGTTGAATGCCGGCGGCACGCCCAAGGGGATGATCGCGCCTGAGCGTCCGTATTGGCCTGAGAGCGAATCGTGCCGATAGCCCTGCTCGGATTCGAAGATGGGCGACGGGAACGGCAAATTCGCCGAAAGGATGTCCAGCACCGGGTTTCGCGGCATCGCAGTGTCTTGCACCGGATGCTTGTTGAACACGGGATTGATCACGACCGAGCCCGGCTGGCCCGCCGAAGGATTGAAGATCGCCGAGACCACCAGGAAATTCGGGATATCGGCGGTCTGGCCCTTCATCGATTCGCGGTGACAAATCGGGTTCCCGCTCGTCACATCGTCGGGCGTGAAGAGCGACAGATTGATATTCGGGACTTTGTACAGAAACAGAAGATTCGGAACATCCGCCGTTTGGCCCTTCATCGACTCGCGATGATAGGGCTGATTCGCAATATCAAGATACGGGACTAGAGTCTCACTCGCCTCGATGGGTCCGAACAGGTGCAAGAGCAGATTTGGCAGAACGGTCGTATCCTGCCAGGAGCTATTGCGCCGGCTTTTGGCGTAGACCGCATCGAGCCCTGAGATGAGCTGAGCCATTTAGTCAGTCTTCGTGAAAATGCGTTCAGGAACGCCTTTGCGCCGATAGCGCAAGTCCTCAACGAGGCCCGGGCCGTCCAAGGATTGCAGGCTTCCGAAGGTGCCCGACATGATCGGCATATCCATTGGGGATTCGGGCATCAGCCGGTAGGAGCCGCGCACCTCACCGCGCGGGACGGGATTGCCGCCCCAAAGGCCCATGGTCGGAAGCCGGCGCACCCATTCGGCCTTTTTCTCCTCGCGCATGGCCTCGAATTCCTCCTCGAGTGTCACGACACATTCTCCGAGGGTCGGTCTCCCTTATCCTCATCGGGTGGCAAATCGCCTTTATCGGGCCACGCGCTTCGGGGATTCTCGCGCCGGCGCTTGCGACGTTCAGCAAGCACATAGGCTCCATAGATCGCCATAGCGGTCCAACTGAGATAAAAGAGATAGTTCATGGCTTAGAACGGCGGCTCATAAATTTGCCCCTTCGCTGCGGCATTAAGCGCCTCCTCCTTGACCTGTTTCCAGGGGATGCAAATGCCGGTCAAGTATACCTGCGCGGCGCAGTTGTCGCAGTGATAGGCGTCGTGCTTGCGGCAGTAGTGCCGCGGCCGCACGCGCTTCGGGTTCTTGATCATCTGGCAATTGCAGCGGTGACAGGTGATGGAGGCGGCCTCGAATAGCCCGCGCCCGGAGCCTGCCGGAAAGCCTGCCGCGACCATCAGAGCATCGGGCTGGGGGGCTCCGGCGTGCCGATGATCGACCATGACATAGTTTTCGCGGTCGGCTTTGCGCATATCACATCAGGATTTGGCCAAGAAGGGGAATACCCGGCGGGCCGCCGCCCGCAATCTGAAACGCGATCGCAAATGTAGCATAATGCTGGAATGCATTAGTGCTGGTAAAAGTGGCGGCTTGATTTCCCGTGACTGAAACCAATTCGTCAGCAGTGATACTCCAATTTGTTCCATTCGCTGTAAACACATCGCGATTTGCTGCCCAACCTGCCGTCGCGCTTAGCGTCGAATTGCCGTCAGTATTGGAGCCCCACCCGTAAAACATCGCTGGCGCCGAACTCACATTGAGATTACCACTCGTTACCGCACCGGCTCCCGTCCCTGGAGAAGTCTGGAATTGGCCAACCGCCCCGATATAAGTACCAAGGCCAGAATATTCCTCGACTCTGATTCCAACGTAGGGCGAACTTGGACTAAAAGAAGCCAGAAACGAAGTCGATCCGCCCGCTACGCTTTGAGCATAAAATACCTGGTTGATCTGTCCGGTACCTGTCGCATCCCCGTAAGGACCCGCTCCAGCATTGTAAGTGTTGCCGCCGCCGCTGATAGTCGGCGTTGAAGTCACATCATAGGTGACCAAAATAATCAGCGTGTTGCCAGCTGTGGGTGTATAGGTCGTTGAAATACTCGCCTGAGACACACCGCTCAGGTTCATATTCTCATTGCCGCCGACGTATGCGTATGCCATTTAGAAACTCGTTGCGTAGCCCGTGAAGTTCACGAGGCTGCCGTGAATAGGATCAAGGAACGTGTGCTTGCAGAACGTCGTGCACTGGCTCGGGTACCCGGCATTCGTCGTTGAGGATTGGCTCGATGAGTTGTTGTAGCGCATCCCCTGAATGCCGCCACCGTTCGTATCCGACTGCGGGGCCGCAGAGTTGAGCAGCCAATGGAAGGTCGGAACGCCATATTTCAAGTAAGACTGGTTCTGCTGCGAGGACGGGAAGCATGTCCTGAAGCCGCCGCCGCCGGTCCCGGTGCCGCTGCCGTCTCCTTGATCAGTCCCGTAGACGCCGATCTCGTCTGCGATGATTGCGCAGCCAGCGCTACTTCTCAGGGCGTTGAGAGGCGTCAATATGCCCGTGCCGCGTGGGTTGTAGGGTCCGGTAACCGTTCCAGTTCCATTTTCGAGGGCCTGCTGCGTGACGTTGTTGTCCTGGTTATCGTATTGATGATACGAGAAGATGATGCTCTTGAGCGGATCAGAAGCAGCGATGGTCGCTCCGTAAGTGACGATCGGCACGTAGCCCTCGCCGCCAGAGGAGTCGATCACGAGCGGGCAGTAGTACCCAGCCGCTCGCAGGATGCCGACCGCGCCGGCCCACACGGTCCCACCGCTCACATATCCGCTCGGGAATGTCCCCGTGATCGTGTTGGTCCCTTGGGTCGACACAGCGTACAGACCATCGTTGTTAGCGCCGCTCCACGTCGCGCCCTTGATGTAGACGAGGGTAATGCCGTCAATATTGATCGAGTTGAACGGCGAGGTGCCGGAGAACGTGAGCGTCGTGCCGGTAAGCCCAGTGATCGGCGCCGAGGCCGCAGCGTAAAGATCGCGGCAATTAGAGTTCCAATCGCTATACGGTCCAAACTCATTACCGATCGTGATGCAGATCTTGTTCATGATCGCCGAGTACACCGGAAGGTATGCCCACACCCATTCCCGGAGCAGCGTCCCCATGCCGACCAGTCCGTCCCCCGACTCTTGCATCCCGAGATTGGAACTGCCAGACACTCGACGACTTACACCACTACTATTGATCCCCCATGTGTAATGGCGAACGTAATCGATGAACCGGTGGGTGTTCGTTAGATACGTGGTGTAGAAGTTGATGTACTTGAGGTCATTGACATTGATGAATGTGAGGCCAGCCGGCGTTCCTGCAACCGTCGTCATTGCCTGCCCAGTGCCGAGCGACACACCGACATTGGTGTTGCCTTTTAGCAGCGTGCCCGTGGTCGATCCGTTGCCGGGCGTCGTGACGATGCAGACCATCGGGCTCGTGAATCCGGGGATGAGCCCATTGGTATCGGTGCCCGTAATGATAACAAGCGAGCCTGCGATGGGTTGCCCGGACGTACAGGAAAATCCGCCAGAGTTGTTTGTGATCGCGACGCTGCCCAAGACCGTCGAGGGGCTGTTTCCGCCTGATCCTGTGATGCCATTGACGAATGTGCGACTCGTCCCGAAGTTGAGCGCATCCATCCAAGGGTTCGAAATGATGTTGGTGTCGCCGTATTGATTGTTGGACGCACCCATCTGCCGGTAGAGTGTGCCATTCGGCTCATAGAGTTCGCCATTCGGGCGAACATAAAATCCGGGGCCACAGGAAATGCCCTGAGAGTTCACTCCGCTCGAAGGGTTATAACTCGGCCGCGGTGCGCCGGTCACGTAGTCGAACACGCCGACCGTATACACCTCAGTCGTGGTATTGGTCCCATCCGTGACCTGAACCGCTATCGTGTTGTACCCGGTATTCGTTGCGGTGCCAGTGATCTTGCCGGTGGTCGCATCGATCGACCACGTGTTTCCGGTCGACCCCGTGGTGAACGGGTACGTGAAGCCGCCGAGGCTCGTGATGAGCGACCAAGTCAGCCCGCCGAGCGCGCCTGCTGCCTTGAGCGTTGCGAGCGGGGCGCTCAAGGTATACACACTTCCCTGCGTGATGAACCCCAAATTTGCCGGCGTGATGATTCGCAGGGGATTCGCGCCGTTCTGGATGCAGAAATGCTGCTGATAGGTCGCGCCGAGGCTGTCTTTGTATGACACCAAGAGATAGTTGTTCTCTGCGGTGGCCGAGATATTCCCGGAGCTCGTAACGAGCCCCGTGCCAGAAACCGCAAAGGTATTGGCCGGCGTGTGTTGACTGCCCACTGTCGTCGACACCTGATCGCCGGATTGGTCGACCAGCGCGAAGGTGTTCCATGGCCCCGTGCCGAAAGAGGGCTGCAACTGATAACTGTATGCCGTACCAGCGACCGAATTGGCGAGGGCCGATACTCCACCGATTGCGAACTGCGCTGGGCCATTTCCGGCCCCAATCGTATACGTCGCGCTCCCCACCGCGCTCTGCGCATAGCCCGCCGCCGTCGCTATCGCTTTCAAGGTCTCGCTCACCGCGACATTCACTGGCATCGTGTAGACCGTTGAGCCCGTGGTGGGCGTGCTTCCATCCGTGGTGTAGTAAATCGTCGAAGAGGGCGTCGAGCAGGAAATCGTGACGGATTGCGCGCTGCCATAGCTTCCGCCCACAGGGGCAAAGGTCGGCGTTGCCGCCTGTGCGATCACTTGCAAATTGAACTGCTGGGCTTGTGGGACGCCCATGCTATCCGTCCCCAAAATAGTAATCGTGTCGGTCTCGGCGGATGTGGGATTGCCGATCAAATTCAGCCCCGACATCGACCAGGCATTCACTCCCGTCGATCCAATCACGATCGCGGAATAAGGCGGGGTGCCACCCGTGAATGAAATGCCAGTCGAATAGGCTGTACCCACCGTGCCGTTGGGCAGCGTCATGGTAACGAACGATAGCGGGTTTAAGACCGGGATGACGAACTGGGCCTGTGCGGTGTTCGAGGCCGCATCCTGGACCTGGACGGTTAGGGTATCGCTCATCCAATGTAGTTCACTGTGAGCGCTGTGCCGACGACGGTGGAAGGCGTGCGGCCTTGGGTCTCGACCATCACGAGCTGCCGAAGGCCGGTCGTCGTGCCCGTGCTGACGGGAACCGCGAGGGTGACGGTATTGTAATAGGCGACGCCTCCAGCCCCGGACCAGGTGGCATAAGTCTGCGTCAAGTCCTGGCTTTGAAGCTTGTAGCCCCAGGCACCTGTCACCGAGGCCGGCACGTAGAAAGAGGCGCTCAAGATCAGGGCATTCGCAGCAATCTGCGTCGGTGTACTGGTGCCTAAGTTGAGCGGTAGCGAGTCGTTCGCATAGCTCAAGGTGAGGGTGTGCGGCTTGATCTCACGGGCTGCCGTATACTGCCAGAGGTGATTCGAGTCGATAACCTCGAAATACCCAGTAGTTCCGGAATTATTGACGTTTTTGCAGTGAACGAAGTCAATTCGAGGGGCGCCCCCAGAGTTGGAGCCGCCATTTCCGCCATTCCCCACCCCGTTCCACTGAATGAAGCCGGCAGGGTCATTATTTTGGAGAAGCGTGACGTTTTCATACAGCGCGCCGCATTGCGTCTGGAAGTTATTCGTGCCGGTGACGTAGTTATGGATGCCCGCGAGCTGGCAATCCTGCCACGTATAGTTGGGGCCGCTCGTATTCGAATAATTGATCACCACATTGACGGTAGCCGCCGGGAAGCTTGCAATCGTCGGCGATTCGTCCAACTGTCGAAAACTCACATTGCCCTGATTCCATGCGCAGTTGAGTAGTAGCGCATTTGCCGAGGGCTTTTGCATGCGCAGTACATCGAGTGAAAACGAACAAACGCCCGAGGCATGGGCGGACCCCAACAAATTAAACAAATAGGTCGGGCTCGAGGGTGCCCAGCCCGAGACATCACCCGCCGTGATTCTGACATGGCCGCCGACGTTCAAGGTCACCCAGGAGCCGCCGCCGCTCGCCCAGAATTTACAGTCATCCCACCAGAAGTTTAAGAACTGATCCGAGCCGCCCGCCGCCGGCGTATAGAGCCAGTTCTGCAAGGCCGTCGCAAACACCGAGCAGTGGCTAATCTTCCACTCGCTGTTGTTGTTGGTGCCGGTGAGGGAAAATATGTTGTTCCACGAACCCGACCAGGTGCAATTGGTGAAGGTCAAATCCTGCACCGCACCGACCATGTTGGAGTCCATGAAATCGCTGGCGGAATCGCTACAAGAGAAGCTCATCCCCTCAAAACTCACGCCCTGCCAGTAACTATTTGTGCAGAGCGCTCCGGATACGGTCGGGATATAACGAATGGTCGTCACGAAGGCACCCGCGCCCACGAAGCGCAGGCCCGCCGTATTCGCTGAAATCCCGGTCGTCATCATCGCGCCGGCCGCGTTGATATAGAAAATCCCGGCACCCAAACGAATGCTGACCGTGCCCACCCGGTTCGATGACCAGGCCACCGTCACGATGCCGGCCACTGCCGCGGCATAAGCGGCCTGAAAAGCGGCGGTATCGGTCGCGCCTGTAGTATCGCCTGAAGGGTAAAGCGTGATGCTGCCTTGGCCCAAAAGGCTCGATAGGGGTGTTTGCTTGGTCACCCCACCCTGCCAGAGCGGCACAAGTTCGGCGCCCGTGAGGGCTGAGGCGGCCGGGAACTGCGAGTAATTCTTGGTCGTCATGTAATGAGCACGTTCCCTGATTCATCGACGATGTATTCGGAGGCGTTCGTGACCTGCACGGCCGCTGCGGCGGGCGTGCCCGTGATCAGGCCGCCGCTCGAGGTTGCGAACGTGCCATTGCCCACATCGGCGAGTTGGGAGAAGGTTAAGGGGGCGATACCGCCCGAGGCTTGGCCCAAGATATTCGCGCTGTAGGCCTCGCCCATGTAGGCGGCGGGCAACGTCGCTCCGAGAAGCGTCAGAGTCGCCGGGGGTGAGATCGACATGACGCATTCGAAGATGACGGGCATTAAAGCTTACAACTCGGTTTGGGCCCCTTGCCTAGCCAGTAATTCAGCCAGGCTAGGAAACAGTAAAACCCGAGGGCGGCTGCGGCACCCCCGTGATGCTAAAGCTCACCTCGGGACTCCATGCACTATCGGTCGGACCCACGGAACGGATCGCCGCCTCATAACTTCCACTCACGAGTGCGGGGCTAAACGCCGAGAGCGGCGCACTCGTAGCCGTGGGACTCGAGACCGAAATCGTCTGCGGATAGGTGCCCGCTGTGCCGCCTTGGCGCACGCCGATCTGATAGCCCGTGATCTCGCCCGCGACCACTGGGCCGCCGTCCGTATTGAGCGTCGGGTCCGTCCAGCTGAATGTCGTGGGATTCGGCACAAAACCTCCGGATCAGAAAGGCTCGTACACGACATGGCCGCCGATCGCGCCTGCGGTCGTCCCGGTGAAGGCCGAGAGCGAGAGCTCGCCCAGAGGCTGGGTATTGCCGATGAGATCGACCTCCTCCCAGTCCTTCGCAAGCCAGCGCGCGGCGCCACCGTAGGCGTTGAAGGAGAAGCAGAGGATGTGACCGCCCGCACCCGAGAGCCGCTGCGGCTTCGTGCCGGAGAAGGTATTGCCGACGATGGCGGGCGCCGCCAAGGCTGCGGTCGAAGCGCTGTTCGCGCTATCCACCGTGGTGGTCGAGCCCAGGGTAACCGCGACCGTCGAATCGCGAGACAGCAGGATGATTTGCGGCTGGCTGGTCGAGGCCGACTGCCCGCCCAACATCACCTCGAGCACGTTCACGCGCTGGGTCGAGGTACCGCCCTGGATCACCGTGCAGTAGGCGCCGTCCGTCAGGTTCGAGGTATCCGCGATCGCGGCGGTGGTGATGGAGGCAAAAGAAACCGTTCGCTTAGCCATGAAAACTCCTAACTAGTAAGGGATCTCGGCCCACATGAGCCCAATTTGGAAAACTCCGCTCGTCAATGTGGCCGAGGATGCGACCGAGGCCCAGGACCCCGAAGGCACCACAATCGAGCCGCCTAAATCAACCCACGCAAAATCGACGTTATCCAAGTTCAACGCCCCGGTACCGACCGAAATGACCGGCTGAAAGAAATTACCCGCTGTCGTAACGGTACCGATACGATAGAGATTGCAGAGCGGCGCCGAGCCGCCGACATAGGTGCAGGCTTGCGCATCGATGGCAGTTGTTGAACTTGGTGCGCTCGTCTGCCCCGAATTCCCGGTAATCCCGAGCGCACCCGCGGCACCCGAGGCGGTCGTGATGCTGACGCCCATGGCAAGGAGGACGGCCATCACGCGCTTGATGCCCGAAGCCCCTGAATTATTCCAAAGGAGCGGACCGCCCGTAGCGGCCGCGGTCGTATAGATCACGGGCGCTGTCACATTGGCGGTCGCGACGAAGACCTGACCATTTCGCGCTAAGTCGAAATAGCTTGAGCCGCCGGAGCCAAATGACATGTTCGCCATTAGGTGATCTGAGTCAAAACCGGATTACCGAGCGAGGTCAGGTTATCCGGCCGCGTCACGCCGACCATGTAGACTTCGCTTGCGGTCGGGGTCAGAGTGCCGGTTGAAAGATTCGTGAAGGTGATCGCGAGGGTATTGGCCGCGCTCACTCGGGCATTCCCTAGGGCAAGTCCTGCCTGGGAAGTTGGCTTCGATACATCCACGAAATCGCCCAAATTCAAGCCCTGGACCGTGAACGTCTGTTCGGATGTGGTGGTCGCGTGGAGAGCCGCGGGACTTAAAGTCACCGAGAGAATCCAATTCCCTGCGATATTGCCCTGGGGTGTGGTACTCGGATTAGGCATTCAAATATCCTCTCAAGCTGTTTTGAGTACGCCCGTACTCACCAGGTGTTCAAAGAGATTGCCTTCCCAGCGCTTATGGCCGAAGTGCCGAAAGTTCATATCGGAGTCGATCCAGATGTATTCGCCCAACGAGCGCACCAGCCGGCAAAAAAACACATCCTCGCCGAGCTTGCCGTATTTGGTGTTGCCCGTCTGAAAGTACGGGATATGCGGCCAAGCGAACTCGCCTTCCGTCAGAGCTTTCAAGTCGGGATGCTTGGCATCGATGTCCGCAAATACCTCGCGCCGGATGCTCATGAGGCCAGTGCCGGCGTATTCGGACTGGAAGAGGTGCCCTTCGATGACGCCCGTCAAGCCATCCGCATGAAACGCAAGTTCATCGCTCTTCTTTGGCGGGCAGGCCGCAACCACACGATGGGGATCACGCACGATGCGCTCGATCACGTTCGGGTCCCAGCCCTGATCCGAGTCGATAAAGACCAAATGTGTGAACTTCACCTTGTTATTGAGGAAATAGTCCACGCACTGATTACGCACCACATCGACCCATTGATGGCCCGCGACCATGTAGGAATCGCAGGCGATGCCCGCTTTCCAGAGCCTCGCATAGGTGCCGAGCATGGACGTGTGAAAGTCCACCGACACCGATTTGTCGAAGGTCGGAGTCGCGAATAGGACGATGGGCTGCATTCGTTTTACCAGTCGATCTGGTTCCCCGACGCAGGCGCCGCCCAGTTCGGCTGTACGCGAAATACGCCGACCTTGTAGACCTCCGAGGCCGTGGGGGTGAGCGTACCCGTCGAGATATTGGCAAAGGTGATGGCGAGCGTATCGGATGCGGACACCCGAGAGCCGCCGATCAGAATGCCGGCCTGCGCGGTCGGCTTTTGCACCAGAACCAAGTCGGTGGTCAAAAGCCCGATGCCGGTGGCGGCAAAGGTCTGCTCACCGCTCGTGGTCGCGCCGATCGCCGAGGGCGAGAGCGTGACCGAGAATACGCCCACCTTCCAGATATTGCCCGTAGGCATCTGGACTGTATCGGGCAGGGTATCCGACTGCGGTCCCGGGTTCGAGCCCGTGACGTTCGTAACTGCTGGAAATGCCATTGTTGCTCCTTACCCTGCGATCCGGTAGCCCATCTGCCGATACAAACTCGCGAATCCATAGGCGATGTCGAGGCGGGTGGGCTCGGCA
>Ga0335083_10004273_pt1 | contig 18247 bp, 18 predicted proteins | sample Lox_Sample_42_FD_206716 | JGI IMG/M metagenome (GOLD analysis project Ga0335083, IMG submission 206716) | Soil microbial communities from Loxahatchee National Wildlife Refuge, Florida, United States - Lox_Sample_4.2 | ecosystem: Environmental > Terrestrial > Soil > Wetlands | place: USA...
TCAGCTCTGCAGGGTTCGCGATGCGCTGTCGGGCGGCGCGCAATCGCGCCTGCTCCAGGAGATAACTGGTCGAACTGACTCCGACATCGCAAGACAAGAGCAGTGTCTCCAATTCCTCGTAGACGGCCTCGTCGATAGTCGCATGGCGCCCCAGGACCAAGGAGAGCTGGCTGCCCAGCTTGTCGCGCGTTGCGCTCAAGCCGGTCTTCAGGCGCGCAAGCCAGCCTGCGGCGGGGGTAGACGCAGATTCGGCGCTGCCTGTTTTGTTACCCTTGCGGAAACTCAGCATACTGCGGACGTGTCAGAGACCTGTACGCGGTCGGGCGGGGTATAGAACAGCCCCACGCCCGGGAAAAGAAGCATCGGAGGAAAACCTGCTGCACGCTACTCCGGGAGCGCATGCAACGGTGATTCTATCAGTCCGCGAAGCAATTTGAGCCCTCAACTAAAACCTCGAATCTATGTTCCGTCTAGCACACGTGCTCGCGACGCTGATGGTGTCCCTGTGTTCCGGTCCTCTATTTGCCGAAGTTCAAGAACACACACTCGGAAACGGCATGAAAGTGCTGGTCAAGGAGGATCATCGCGCGCCGGTGGTCGTATCCATGGTGTGGTACTGCGCCGGCAGTATGGATGAGATGAACGGGAGCACAGGAGTCGCGCACGTGCTCGAGCACATGATGTTCAAGGGCACGAAGGAAGTCGGGCCGGGCGAGTTCTCCCGGATCATCGCGCGCGCCGGTGGCCGGGAGAACGCATTTACCACCAAGGACAGTACGGCTTATCACGAGCAGCTGCACAAATCCCAATTGCCGCTTGCGTTGCGGTTGGAGGCCGATCGGATGGCGAACCTGCTGCTATCGGAAGGCGAGTTCGCCCGCGAGATCAAGGTGGTGATGGAGGAACGGCGCCTCCGAACCGATGACCAGCCCAGGGCATCGCTATACGAAGCGTTTATGGCCACTTCCTTTCAAGTTGACCCTTATCGCACACCCGTGGTTGGATGGATGACCGACCTCGAAAGCATGCAGGTCGAGGATGCGCGAGAGTGGTATCGGCGTTGGTATGCTCCTAACAACGCCACATTGGTGGTTGTGGGTGATGTTACTGCGGCGGAGGTTTTCGCCGAAGCCGAAAGACGGTTCGGTCCCATCGCAGCGCGACCGCTGCCGCCGCGCAAACCGCAGACTGAGCCGCCGCAACATGGCATCAAACGCCTCAACGTCAAGCTCCCGGCCGATCAACCCTATCTAGTGCTGGGCTGGCACGCGCCCAGTCTGCGCGACGTCGAGCGCGATTGGGAGCCTTACGCCCTCGAGATGTTGGCTGCAGTGCTGGCAGGCAGCGATGCCGCACGGCTGGAGCGTGAGTTGGTGCGGACAGCGCGCGTCGCTACAGCTGCCGGCGCCAGCTACGACGGCGTCAACCGCGGGCCCGCGATGTTCATCATGGATGCGACTCCAGCGACTGGGAAAACGGTACAGGAGCTCGAGCAAGCGTTGAGGCAACAGATCCAGCGGATTGTCGACCAGAGCGTGAGCGAGGAGGAGTTGCGGCGCGTGAAGGCACAGGTTCGCGCTGGCCTGGTATTCGATCTCGACTCGATGTTCTCTCAAGCACGGCAGATCGGTGCCCTGGACAATGCGGGCTTGCCTTTCGATTCTCTGGATCTGTTGGCGCGCAAACTGACCGAAGTCACCGCCGAGCAGGTGCAAGCGGTGGCCCGTAAGTATCTGGTAGACGATAACCTCACCGTGGCTGTGCTCGATCCGCAGCCGGTGGCGGTCCGCAAACCGACACCGCCTCCGCCCGCCGAACACGCTCACTGAGAACCAGCCCATGCCTTCCACACCCCTGGTGCGATTGTTACCGCAAGTCATGCGTAGATTGAATGGGCTCACGCTGATCGGCGTGCTGGTCACACCGTTGGGGTGTTTTGCCGCCCTGCCGATCGCGCATTGGGAAACCTCGACGGGCGCGCATGTGTACTTTGTGGTTAGCCACGATCTGCCTATGCTCGACGTCAGCATCGACTTCGCGGCCGGCTCCTGCCGCGATTCTCCTCAGACCAGTGGTCTCGCGAGTCTGACTCAGCGGCTGATGCGATTGGGCGCGGACGGGATGAACGAGGACGACATTTCCCGGCAGATGGCCGATGTGGGAGCCAACCTGGCCGGGAGCTTCGACCTGGATCGCGCTGGCTATGCGGTGCGAACGCTCTCCAGCGAAACGGAACAACGGCAAGCACTCGCGGTATTGGGGCGTGTGCTGCAGGCGCCGTCTTTCCCCCCGGCGGTGCTGGAGCGTGAGAAAGCACGGGTGATCGCGGGATTGAAAGAATCGGACACCAAACCCGACATCATTGCGGCGCGTGCATTCATGGAGCTGGTCTACCGCGACCACCCTTATGCCTTGCGAGGTACCGGCGAACCCACGATTGTCGCGAGGCTCACTCGGGAGGACCTGATAGCTTTCTATCATGCGCACTACACAGCCGATCGAGCCGTGGTGGCCATCGTCGGCGACGTGACGCGTGAGCGTGCCGATCAAATCGCGGAAGAACTGACCCGCAGCTTGCCGCGCTCGCCGCTTGCGTCGGGGGGAGTACCGCCCGTGGCACCGCTCATGGCCGCGGTTGAGCGCGAGATCGACCATTCTTCCACCCAGGCACACATCCTGGTTGGTCAACCCGGCCTCGACCGGGCTGACCCAGACTACTTTCCGCTGTGGGTGGGTAACTATGTTCTGGGCGGCGGTGGATTCAGCTCGCGCTTGTCCGAGGAGGTGCGCCAGAAGCGCGGGCTCTCCTATAGCGTCTACAGCTACTTCATGCCGTATCAGCAACCAGGTCCGTTCCAGATCGGACTCCAGACGCGCGGCGATCAAGCTCGGGAAGCGCTGGCGGTAGTGCGCGACGTCCTGCGCAAATTCGTCGCGTCGGGCCCTACGGAGATCGAGCTGGAGGCAGCGAAGCAGAACATCATCGGGGGGTTTGCGCTGCGCGTCGACTCCAACCGGAAGCTTCACGATTACATCCGGGTAATCGGTTTTTATCACCTCCCGTTGGATTATCTGGACACATTCACCGCGAAGGTGCAGGCCGTCACCCTCGATCAAATTCGTGAGGCCTTCCGACGTCGCATCGAGCCGGATCACATGGTCACCGTGATGGTTGGGCCGAAGGCTGCGCAGTAGCCCCGGCGTGTCGCCCATGTATCAGAACCGAGTTCGGATCATTGGCGGGGAGTGGCGGCGCCGATGGCTGAGATTTCCCGGAGTCGAGGGGTTGCGACCCACGCCGGATCGTGTGCGCGAGACGGTGTTCAATTGGCTGGGCCAGGACCTCACCGACCTTTGTTGCCTCGATCTGTTCGCCGGCAGTGGTGCGCTGGGGTTCGAAGCCGCCTCCCGCGGTGCGCGCGAGGTGGTTTTGCTCGAGCGCGATCGGCGCATCGCCGAGGCGCTACAAGCCAACGCCCAAGCATTGCAGGCCGGTACCGTCGTGGCTGCGAGCATAGAGATCGTGCGCTCTGATGCGTTAGAATTCCTCGGTCATGACCGACGGAGCTATGACGTGATATTCCTGGACCCGCCTTACGGGTTTTGGGGGCAGTCGCGTGAGCGACTGGACGCGCTGCTCTCGCGGCTTGCGCGGCGGGTGACCCCGAATGCCCGCGTGTACCTCGAGGCACCAGATTTCCCAGACTTACCGCCGGAGTGGCGGTCGGTGAAACGCGATCGCGCGGGGGCCGTCCACTATCAGCTGCTGGAGGCCGACGCCCAGTGAATAAAGCCGTCTACCCGGGTACTTTCGATCCAATCACCCGCGGCCATGAGGACCTGGTCCTGCGCGCTGCGAGCTTGTTCGATCATGTCGTCCTCGCGATCGCGGACAGTCCATCGAAGCGTCCGTTCTTCAGTCTCGAGGAGCGGGTTCAGATGGCCAGAGATGCCCTTGCCGGGCATCCGAATATAGAGATCATGGGTTTTTCCGGGCTGCTCATGGATTTTCTGCGCAGCCAGAACGCCCGTATCATCCTGCGTGGGCTGCGAGCGGTGTCCGACTTCGAATACGAATTCCAGATGGCAGGCATGAACCGCAAGCTCTACCCGGACGTGGAAACGATATTCCTGACCCCGGGTGAGCAATACATGTTCATCTCCGCGACGATGGTGCGAGAAATCGCGGCCTTGGGCGGCGATGTCAGTCATTTCGTCAATCCGGTAATTCTGTCCCGCCTGCGCCGCATGCAGAAGAAATGAGGCTGCGTCATGGCCCTGCTCATTACCGAAGACTGCATCAACTGCGACGTGTGCGAACCCGAATGCCCGAACCAGGCCATCGCGCAAGGTGAGGATATCTACGTCATCGATCCCAAGCGGTGCACCGAATGCGTCGGCCACTTCGCGCAGCCACAATGCGTGGAGGTCTGTCCTGTCGATTGTATTGTTACGGGGCAGGTCGAAACGCGCACTCAGCTAGAGCTCAAATACCGCGAGTTGATGGCCGTTGAAGAAGCCCTGAAAAGCCACACGTAGTGCCGATGGACGGGAAGTGCTGCGCGCTTCTCGTTCTCGCGCGCGTTCAGCGTTGACAGGTCGGGCAATAGAATGCCGAGCGCTGTCCGATGCGCACGGTCTTGATGGTGCTATTGCATCGCGAGCAGCGTTCGCCGTCTCGTCCATAGACCAGATACTGCTGCTGGAAATAGCCCGGGCTGCCATCCGCGTGCACGAAATCGCGCAGGCTGCTGCCGCCTGCCTGGATCGCAGCGCGCAGCGTCGCGCGTATCTCGCCGACCAGCCTTGCATAACGCGGCTCGCTGATACGGCCTGCAGCACGCGACGGATGGATCCCGGCGCGAAACAGCGATTCGTTCGCGTAGATGTTGCCGACGCCGCAGACGACATGATTGTCCATCAACAGACTCTTGATCGGAGCCTTGCGCCCTCGCGTGCGCTCGAATAACCAGGTTGCAGTGAATTCGCTCTCGAGCGGCTCCGGTGCCAACCCTTGCAACAGCTTATGTCGACCAGGCTCACCGGGTACCCATAAGACGGCCCCGAATCGGCGCGGGTCATGCAGGCGAAGCGCCATTCCAGTCTCGAGCACCAGGTCGACATGGTCGTGAACGCCAGGCAACGTAGCCGCAGGCACGACACGCAGACTGCCGGACATTCCGAGATGAAAGATGAGCCAGGCGCCGCCGCAGTCCACCAGCAAATACTTGCTTCGCCTCGACAGCCGTTCGATGCGACGACCCGCGACCAGCGACGGGAGCTTGCGCGGGACCGGCCAGCGCAACCGATGGTTGCGCACGATGGCGGTAAGAATGCGCCGACCCTCGAGATGCGGGGTGAGACCGAGTCGAGTCGTCTCGACTTCAGGAAGTTCCGGCACCTTCCTTGTCCTTGCTCGGCGCCGGATTCAGTAGGCGCCGCGTCATCTCGCCAGAGAACTGGAACTGAAGCTTCTCATCCGGCCGCGCCAGGATCAGTTCCGGCTCTCTGCGTACCACGACGAAGGTGATGGCCTTGCCGTCCGCGAGCTTCACTTCCACCAGGTCAGATGTCGGCTTTCCGCCCCACGGCTGGGTGACGAGGCTGGACGCGTAGTGCCAGTCGTCCGCCCAGCGATTCAGATCGTCCTGGCTCAGCTGCTCCTTGTCCGGTGAAGGCTGCGGGCTAAGAGTCCATTTACCGTCTTTTTGGACCGCGCTGAAACCCTGGAACTTAAAGCTGATCGCTTTCTCATTATCGTTGAACAGACTGTGAGTGAGCACGCGGTCTGATGCGCGTGGAACCAACGACGCGTAGTAGGCCGACACGAGATATACGGCGTCGCCGGTGCCAACGTACTGATCCTGAGTGAGCGGATTGGTGCCGCCGAAGGAAAAAGTCTGGCCGTCCATACTTACTTTCAGCGCGGGTGGATCGAGATCGAAGCGCTTCAGGTCGGTTGCGGCCAGCTTCTCCTTGCTGGCCGCGGACAGCAGGTCGAGCAGGCGATGCACCTGGGTCTGGTCAGCGCGCGCTTCGATGGGCGCACTCAAAAACCAGGTTTCTCCGCGTTTCTCAAGAGTGTATCCAGCGGTCGCGCGCGACACTACATCGATCTTTTTTACGCTCGCTATGGCCAGATTGGATAACTTGTAGCTGACCTCCTTGGGCTGACCTGCTTTGTTCCAGGCGTAGACGCCCAGACCAATCACGCCGATCAGAAGCAGCGCATTGACCAGCCAGCCGAGCTTCATCGCATCGCGCGGCGCAAGGTCAGGCCTTGCGCCTCCGCCACCAAACCATGCCTCCTGCCATCAGAAATGCGGCGGGAAGCAGGAGCAGGAAGCCGAAGCCAATCAATGAGAGCCCAGTCCGTCCGAGGTTCAGCTGGCTGTCAACGCGAGGTCGTGCTTGCACCGCGATGAGGTTATCGTCCTGTGACAGCCAGTTGAACATGTTGGCCCCGAGGTCGAGATTGGACAGCAGGCCGACGAACTGATTGGACAAAAACTGGCTCGTACCGACCACCACCACACGCTGCTCCTTGTCCTTCAACTTGCGTTCGAGCGCGACAGCCACCACCACCGGTCCGTGCACTTCGCGGTCTTTGTCGAAGCGCAGCTCCTTTTCCGGGTCTCCGGTTTCTACCCAACCACGCTGTGCCACCTCCACCAGCGGGGTTACGTGCCAATCACCATTGTCGGGCTTGGTAGCGATCTGGCGTACGAACGGAAACGCGGTGTTCAAGGCGAAATTGTCGGTGATCGGGTGTACCCCGTAGGAAGTCGCCAACGCAATCGTCGGCGCGACCCGCAGCTCGGCCGCGGTGGGATCCACGACCAGGCCAGGGGTGAGCTGCAATCCGAGCGCCTCCGCCAGCGGCTGCAGACCGCGTAACGGCTCTTGATCAATCAGCCACAGCATGTTGCCGCCGCGATCCAGGTAACGCTTCAGCTTGTCCACCTCGCCCTTGAGCAGCTCCGTGCGCGGAGTAGCGATAACCAGGAGGCTGGCGTTCTGAGGGACGTCTTGTGCAGATGCCAGGTTCAACGGCTGGATGCGGAACCCCTTGTTGCCGAGTTGGCGGCCGAAATCGCCGAGATCAAAGTTCGCCGGTCCGTCGAGCTTTGGCTCACCATGCCCATCGAGGTACACCACCACCCGCTCCTGGCTGCGGGTCAGACGCTGCAGCAGGTTAGTCATGCTCTGTTCGTTCAAGTTGGTGAGATGCTCACTGCGCTTGCCGTATTCGACGACCAGCTCGCCGTTGGCGCGTATGTTTGCGGCCTGCGTCTCCTTGGGGTGTTCACGGGGGTCGACGAAGGTCAACGTCAGATCGGGTTTGATGCGTTGGTATGGCTCTATGAAGTCGTGAATCGCTCGGCGAATGTCCCCTAGATTCGGATCCTGGGTGGTCGCGTAGGCTGTCGCTCTTATGGGGCCATCCATGTTCTTCAACACATCGACGCTGGCTTTCGATAGCGTGTTGCGCTGATTTTGCGTGAGATCTAATTGGGCGCGGCTGTCCCGTAGCAGCCACACGACCAGGAAAGCGGCAGCGATCAGCAGCACGGTGAAGACCCCGTTCTGAATCAGCAGCTGAAGCTGCAGTCGCGAGCTGGCTTTCATGCGCGCAGACGGTCGGCGTCCAGGCGCCGGATGGACAGCAGGAGGAACAATGTGGTGAGCACCAGGTAGTACACGACGTCGTTCAAAGCCAGAGTTCCCCGGGCGAAGGTCTCGTAGTGTTTGATCAAGGACAGCACGTTGACCACGCCGTCGGGATCGGCGGTGGCGATGTTGATCAGCCACAATCCGAGGAGCACTGCGTAAGTTCCCACACCGGCAACCAGCGGATGCATCGTCAAGGACGAAAGGTACAGTCCTATCGCTGCGAAGCTGCTGCACATCAGCAGCAGCCCCAGAAGATTTCCCGTCAGCAGTCCGAGGTCTAGTTTGCCGCCGCCGTAAAGCGATAAAGCCATCAGCACAAGCAGTCCCACCGCCAGCGCCAGGAACCCCAGCAACCCGAGAAACTTGCCGAGGACGATCTCAGTGATCGATACCGGCGCCGAGAGCAGGAATGGAAGAGTTTGGTTGCGCCTCTCTTCCGCGACCAGTCGCATGGAAAGCAGAGGGACAACCATCAGAAGCACGATGGTTGCGGTCCCGAAGATCGGCGCGACCACAATCTCGGTGAATCCTGGCGCCGCCGGCGACATGGCGATTTGTGGCTGCAGGTCGAGAAAGGTTTGCAGACGAGTCAGGAAGATCCAGGCCAGGATCAGCTGCAGAAATGCCAGAATCACCCACGCCAGCGGAGAGATGAAGAGGCGGCGCAGTTCCTTCCCTGCGATAGTCAGGATCATGACGGTCGTTCTGCGGTCGTCAGCTGCACGAACACGTCTTCCAGACTGGCGGCCTCGGGAGCGAGATAGTGCAGACCCCAATTACCCTCGACACTGGCGCGCACAATTGCGTCGGCCGGGTCTTCCCCGTCAGCAGGCAACACACGGACGAAATCACCGACGGCTTCGGCACTCGCGACACCGGGAAGTTGCGCGAGTTGCTCCAGCGGCGGCGCGCGGCGAAGACCTACACGCAACGCTTGTCCGCCGCGAAACCGCCGCAGCGCTTCGATTGTGTCGCTGTACACAATGGCACCCAAATGCATGATCTCCACCCGATCACATACCGCCTCGACTTCCGGCAGGATATGGGTCGAGAGGATCACACTGTGTCGGTCGCGCAGCTCGCGGATCAGAGTACGAATCTCGCGAACTTGGTTAGGATCCAGTCCGACCGTGGGTTCGTCGAGGATCACGACATCCGGTTCGTGAATGATTGCCTGCGCGATGCCGACCCGTTGTTGATAGCCCTTGGACAAGGTGCCGATCAGTTTTTCTCCCACGTCTTCAATTCCACAGCGGCGTTTCGCGAGAGTAATCGCTTGCTTTATAGCGGGGCGCGGAATGCGATGCAGGCGCCCGGCAAAACGCAGGTATTCCTCGACGGTCAACTCTTTGTACAGCGGCGGTACCTCGGGTAGATAGCCGATCCGTGCCTTCGCCGCGGTTGGGCGGTCCAGCAAGTCCACGCCGCAAATGCTGATGGTTCCCGTGCTGGGCGCGAGGTTACCGGTGAGCATCTGCATCGTCGTGGTTTTGCCGGCGCCGTTCGGGCCTAATAGCCCGAGCACTTCTCCGCGCCGTAGTGTGAGGTCGATGCCGCGCACCGCCCGATGGCCTCCGAAGGCTCGGGACAACTCGCGCGCAGAGACCGTCATCTCCGCTCGGTCTGAGTCAGGCATCGACGCATCTAACATCGCAACTCGTGGAGGGCAGAAAAATTGCTTTGGGTGGCCCTGGGCACATTCATTGTCTTGTGCTTCGACAGGGGCGCGGGCTTGAGACAGGCCGCCCGGCAGCTCTCCCTGCTCGGGGTACATCGCCGACTTGTGACGCGCCGCAAATATACCTAAACTGGGCCAGAGATAGAAGCTGCGGATGCCGAACCAATTACCCGCCTGCCCCTCCAAAAGCCGACCCGAACCGCTTCGATAGGGGCTCAACTATCGAGGGGCGGGCTTACCCGAAACTTAAGGCGTCACAGTCAGGGCCACACCATGTCGAAGCTGCACCTTTTCACTGCCGCTGCGGCGCTGCTCGGAGTTTGCGGCTGCGCTGAGCAGCCTCGAACCGCCAGCGGGCCGCTTCCGCTGCCTATGACGCAGACAGCATCGACCGACTGGACCGTCGCGGTACAGCCCGACGGAAGCTTGGGTGGGTCGGACGATGATGCGGATACCGCTACCTTGGAGGATCGCGCACGCGCGGTTCTGGGCGGCAAGCCGATGCGCGGAACCCTACCGGATAACGAACTCAGTCAGGATCTCCTATTTAAGTTCCTGCTCTCCGAAATCGCGGCACAACGTGGCGACCTGCAGTTTGCTGCTCAGGGCTACCTCGATATGGCCCGGAAGACGCGCGATCCGCGCCTCGCGAAACGCGCAACCGAAATCGCCGCCTACGGCCGGCTTCAAGCGCAGGCTCTGGAGGCCGCCCGCCTCTGGCTGGAGTTGGATAAAGACAATCCGCAGGCGCGCCAGACCCTGGCTGCGCTGCTCGTCAGCAGCAACAAATTGTCCGAGGCGAAGCCGTTGTTGGAAGCGTTGATCACCGCCGATGGCAACGTGGCGAACGGCTTTATGCAGTTGAACTCCATGTTGGCAAAGCATCCTGATCGCAACGCAGTGCTGGTCATCACCAAAGAGCTGGCCAAGGGCTACCCGCAGCTTCCCGAAGCCCATTTCGCCGTGGCTCAGGCCGCCTTCTCCGCGGGGAAGTACGACGAAGCCAGCGCCGAGATCAAACAGGCCCTCACGATCAAGCCAGACTGGGAAATCGGGGCTCTATTCAACGCCCAGGTACTGCAGCAGCGCGAATCCACTGCGAAGGCGATCGAGTACCTGCAACGCTTTCTGAGCAGTTACCCGAAAGCGCGTGAAGTGCGTGCGAGTTACGCGCGTCTGCTGATCAACAACAAGCAGTTGAAGGAAGCCCGCGGCGAGTATCAGCTGCTGCTCGAAGACCAGCCCGCCAACGCCGACATCGTCGTCACGATTGGATTGCTCTCGCTTCAGTTGAACGAGTTTGCTACCGCCGAGACCTGGCTCAAACGCGGGCTCGAGCTCAAATACCGGGATCCCGACTCGCTGCGCTTTTACCTCGGACAGGCGTGCGAAGAGGGTAAGCGCTACGACGAAGCGATGAAGTATTACGCTGCAGTTCAGGGCGGCGATCAGTTCGTTCCAGCTCAGGCGCGCTACGCGTTTCTACTGGGAAGGCAGAACAAGCTCGCCGAGGCGCGCGAATACCTACAGAACGTTCGCACCTCCAGCGACGAGCAGCGGGCGCTGCTGATTCAGGCCGAGGCTCAGCTGCTGCGCGAGGCGAAGGACTACCAGCAGTCATACGATCTGCTGAACCAGGCGCTGGAGAAACAGCCCGAAAACGTGGATCTGCTCTATGACTCCGCGATGGCGGCGGAGAAGCTGGACCGGATCGATGTGGTGGAGGCCAATCTACGCAAGCTCATTGCGCTCAAGCCAGATCACGCGCAGGCCTACAACGCACTCGGTTATACGCTAGCCGACCGCACCGACCGGCTGAATGAAGCCAAGGGATACATCGACAAGGCGCTCAAGTTGTTGCCGGATGATCCATTCATTCTCGACAGTATGGGCTGGGTGCTGTATCGGCTGGGAGACTACAAGGGCGCGCTCGACTATCTTCAGCGCGCCTACAGTTTGCGGGCCGATCCGGAAATTGCGGCTCATGTCGGCGAAGTGCTGTGGGTACGCGGCCAGCAGCAGGAGGCGGAGAAGGTTTGGCGCGATGCCTCCAAGGAAAGCCCCGACAACGAGTTGCTGCAGGCCACCATCAAGCGCTACTTGCGCTAGGTATCAGCGTAGAGCTTAGTTGCCCTTCGCTGCCCATCTAGCGATAGCGCCTCTTGCCGCGGCTGCGACGTGCGCGAGGCTTGCTCGCTTGGTCGCGTCATGGTTACGGTATGCGCGATGGACGCTGGTGTGCGTGGCCATCCTGCCTGGCTGCGCCACGACCTCTCGCGCTCCGGTCCCCGTCCAGCCCGACCTGGTCACGGCCTTCGATTTAACTGGCCGGGTCAACGTGCGTGTCGAGAACAAGGGCTACCCTGGCCGTATTCATTGGCAGCACAGTCCCGAATCCGACGAGCTCTGGTTGTATTCTTTCGTGGGATCGGGAGTGGCTCGGATGCGGCAGGATGCGTCCGGCGCCGTGCTCGTTGCTTCCGACGGAAAGGAGTACCGCGCACAAGACCTCAAGCTTCTGACGCGCAAAGTCCTGGGATGGGATTTGCCTCTCGACGGGTTGCAGTACTGGGTGAGAGGGCTGCCCTGGCCGGCCCTCGAGACGACGGAGACGGAGTACGACGCCAACGGCCGACCCAAGGTGCTGAAGCAGGGTGCCTGGCAGGTCGCCTATCTGGATTGGACGCCTGCTGGTGCGCCGGGGCTGCCCTCGAAGCTCGATTTGTCCGGGGAGAGATTGCGCGTGCGGCTGGTTGTGGAGAGCTGGAAGCTCGATGTACCCCGCAAGTGAACGTCTGATCTGCGCTGCCCCGGCGAAGCTCAACCTGTTTCTCCTCGTGACCGGACGTCGTGCGGACGGTTATCACACGCTCCAGACGTTGTTTCGGTTCATCGACCGCGCCGATGAGATCACCTTTGCGCTTCGCACGGATGGTCGCGTCCTACGCACTTTCGAGATAGACGGCGTAACCGAGAGCGATGATCTGACACTGCGTGCAGCGCGCCTGCTTCAGGCCGAGACAGGGTGTCGGCTCGGGGTCGAGATCAGCGTGCGCAAGGACGTGCCCGTAGGGGGCGGCCTCGGCGGCGGCAGCTCGGACGCCGCGACTACGCTGCTGGCGCTCAACCGCCTGTGGGGCCTGCGGCTTTCGCGCACCCGCCTCCAACACTTGGCCCTGAACTTGGGTGCCGATGTCCCAGTGTTCGTGTTCGGGCGCAATGCCCTGGCGCAGGGCATCGGTGAACAGCTCGAGGCCATCGATCTGCCGTCGGCCTGGTACGTCGTACTGGTTCCGCCAGTAGCTGTTTCTACCGCTGCCGTGTTTGCCGATCCTGAATTGACACGCTCTACGGCACCGGTCACAATACGCGCCTTTTCAGAGGGATGCGTTCCATCTGGGCTGTTCGGGCACAATGATCTGGAGGCGACGGTCTGCCGACGTTATCCGGAGGTCGCTCAGCATCTGAGGTGGCTGCGGCAGTTCGGCCCGGCGGCGCTCACGGGGTCGGGAGCATGCACCTACTGTCCGTTCGAGTCGGAGACATCGGCACGGTTGGTGTTGGCACAATTGCCCGCTGGCATGCAGGGCTTTGTCGCCAGAGGGTTGACGCATCACCCACTGCTGGACTGGTCAGATTAGGCCCACCGTCTGGAGCAGAGCCGGAAGATCTCTGGGGAGTCGCCAAGTGGTAAGGCACCGGATTTTGATTCCGGCATTCGTAGGTTCGATCCCTACCTCCCCAGCCAACCTGGAAGATGGAGCGTAGAAGCTGGAAACCGGTCGACGCAGCCGCGACGGCAGGAGCGGCTTTTTTTGTTTCCAGCGGAGCGATTCGAATTCGTTGATGTTGTGTGGTCCTGTGTCCTAGCAGCTGGTACTCGGTATGGCCTACGACAACTTGATGGTGTTCACCGGCAACGCGAATCCGAGCCTTGCCGAGGATGTGGTCAAGCACCTAAACATCCATCTCGGACGCGCGACGGTCGGGCGCTTCAGCGATGGCGAGGTTATGGTCGAATTGCTGGAGAATGTGCGGGGAAAGGATGTGTTTGTCCTGCAGTCCACCTCCACACCGACCAACGACAACTTAATGGAGATCCTGCTGATGGTCGATGCGCTGAAGCGCTCATCGGCCGAGCGGGTCACGGCAGCAATACCGTATTTCGGGTATGGCCGTCAGGATCGTCGCCCGCTCTCGGCGCGCGTGGCGATCAGCGCAAAGGTGGTTGCGAACATGCTGGTTGCCGCGGGCGTGGACCGGCTCCTCACCATGGATTTGCACTCCGATCAGATACAAGGCTTCTTCGATATCGCGGTGGATAACATCTACGCCACGCCGATTCTCCTGGGCGACGTGTGGAAGCATGGCTACCAGAACCTGGTGGTAGTCTCGCCGGACGTGGGGGGTGTGGTGCGCGCCCGGGCGCTGGCCAAGCGACTGGAGTCGGATCTAGCGATCATCGACAAGCGGCGCCCGCGACCCAATGTGGCTACGGTGATGAATATCATCGGTGAGGTTAAAGGACGCACCTGCGTGATCATGGACGACATGGTGGACACGGCAAATACCATGTGCGAGGCGGCGCAAGCACTCAAGGAGAAGGGTGCGGAACAGGTTCTCGCGTACTGTACTCACCCCGTACTCTCAGGGGAGGCAGTTCAGCGCATCGAGAGGTCGGTCATCGACGAGCTCGTGGTAACCGACACTATTCCGTTGCGCGCGGATGCGAAGGCGAGCAAGAAGATCCGCCAGCTATCGGTGGCGGAGTTATTGGCCGAGACTATGCTGCGCATCAGCAACGAGGAATCAGTCAGCTCGTTGTTCATGGAATGACTAGTAGCGTGATTCGTGGCTCGTGATTCGTGACGCGTTGCCGACCCGGTTACAAGGCTCAGGCGGAGATGGTCGCTGACTCGAACACGTACCGCGATTTTTAACCGCGTCGTCTGGTCGCGGACGGCGCTTTTTTGGAGATAATCATGGCGATCGAAGTGAATGCAACACCGCGTGCCACGCAAGGCAAAGGTGCGAGCCGCCGCCTGCGTCATCAAGAGCGCGTGCCGGGCATCCTCTACGGGGGTGGCAGGCCGGCGCAGAACATCGAGTTGAATCACAAGGAGCTGGCGCTGCACCTCAAGCATGAAGCGTTTCACGCCTCGATACTGTCGTTGAATCTGGAGGGCGAGAAGCAGCAAGTTCTGTTGCGCGACATACAGATGCATCCGTGGCGCGCCGCGGTCATGCATATCGACTTCCAGCGGGTGGCCAAGGACAAGAAGATCCACATGCGGGTCCCGTTGCATTTCATCAATGCCGAAATGTCCCCGGGTGTGAAGGCGAGTGGAGGCACCATCAACCACGTGATGACTGAGATCGACGTGCTTTGCTTGCCGGACGATCTACCCAACTACATCGAGGTAGACCTTTCCGGCCTCGAGCTCGGCCACTCGATCCACATCTCGGCTTTGAAGGTACCCTCGGGGGTGGTGTCCACGCAGTTGCGCTCTGGTGACGATGCCGTAGTGGCTACTGTCGTGGTACCCAAGGCCGAAGTGGAGCCGGAGGTGGAAGCAGCTGCTGCCGCCGATGCGGCCGCGGCCGCGGCTCCGGCCGGAGAGCCAGCTGCAGAGACAAAGGAAAAAGAACCCGAGAAAAAGCCGGGCGACAAAGACGGCAAGGACAAGAAGTAGTTCCGTGCTTGGCTTTGGTCATCGGAACCAAGCCAAGCTTTTCGAGGAAGCCAGAGCGAGCCTTCCCGGCTGCGTGCGTGATGCCGGGAAGGCTTTCTAGTCTGAGCGTCGGCTGGTTCTATGGCAGAGCAACTCGTAAGACTCGTCGTCGGCTTGGGAAATCCGGGTGCCGAGTACGAGGCGACGCGTCACAACGCTGGGTTCTGGTGGGTGGAAAATCTGGCCGATGCCCAGCGTGTACGTCTGCGCGCCGAATCGAAGTTCTTCGGCCGTATCGGTCGTTTGACAGATGCCGGACACGACTGCTGGCTGCTGCTGCCGACCACGTATATGAACGACAGTGGTCGCGCAGTGCAAGCGATTGCCGCTTTCTACAAGATCCCGCCCGATGACATTCTCATCGTCCACGACGAGTTGGACCTTCCGCCCGGCACAGCCCGGCTCAAGAAGGGCGGGGGCGTAGCCGGACACAACGGCCTCAAAGACGTCTCCGCCAGGCTCGGTCCGGATTTCTGGCGACTGCGTATCGGAATTGGACATCCCGGCAATCGCGACGAGGTCGCCGACTATGTTCTGCGCCCACCGCGGCAGGAAGAAGCCGAGCTCATATCCGGTGCAGTAGCGACCAGCCTCGAGGTATGGCCTCTCATACAAGCCGGCGAGATGGAGCAGGCGATGCACCGGCTTCACACAAAACCGTGACGAGTGATTCGAGGCTCATGGTGCGAGATCGCTGGCCCTTGCCGGTTCTGGTTTGCACTTACGCATTACGCATCACGCGTCACGGATCTAACCTATGAGCCTCAAATGCGGCATCGTCGGCCTTCCCAACGTCGGTAAGTCGACCCTCTTCAACGCCCTCACAAAGGCAGGCATCTCCGCCGAAAACTATCCGTTCTGCACGATCGAGCCCAACATCGGTGTCGTCTCGGTGCCCGACGCGCGGCTCGAGCAGCTGGCGCGCATCGCCAGGCCGCAGAAGATGATTCCGGCCATCGTCGAATTCGTCGATATCGCCGGGCTGGTCGCTGGAGCGTCCAAGGGCGAAGGGTTGGGTAACCAGTTTCTCGCCAACATACGCGAGACCGATGCCATCGCTCACGTCGTGCGCTGCTTCGTCGACGACAATGTGGTTCATGTCGCTGGCAAGATCGATCCGGTATCCGACATCGAGACGATCAACACCGAGCTCGCGCTGGCCGATCTGCAGGCGGTCGACAAGCAGCTTGCAAAGCATGGCAAAGCCGCGGGTGCTGGCGGCGACAAGGAGGCCAAGCGCCTGGTCGCCGTACTCGAGAAGGTGCGGTCTGCACTGAACGAGGCGCGGCCCGCGCGTTCGGTTGACCTCTACGCGGAAGAGAAGGAGTTGCTGAGGCCGCTGTTTCTGCTGACCATGAAACCGACGATGTACGTCGCCAACGTGGACGAGAAGGGGTTCGACCGCAATCCGCTGCTCGACCGCGTCCGCGACTACGCGCACCGAGAAGGTGCTCCGGTAGTGGCGATATGCGCCGCGCTGGAGGCGCAGATGGCCGATCTCTCGGACGATGACAAGCGGGTCTTTCTCGCCGACATGGGGTTGGCCGAACCAGGCTTGAATCGCCTGATTCGGACGGGTTACGAGCTTCTTGGTCTACAGACTTACTTCACTGCGGGGCCCAAGGAAGTCCGAGCTTGGACCATCCACAAAGGCGATACGGCACCCAAGGCCGCCGGCGTGATCCACACCGACTTCGAGCATGGCTTCATCCGCGCCGAGGTCATAACCTATGACGACTATGTCGCCAACAACGGTGAGATCGGAAGTCGCGAAGCTGGCAAGATGCGTCTCGAAGGCAAAGAGTATGTGGTTCGGGACGGAGATGTCATGCATTTCCGCTTCAATGTCTAACCGGTCGGTAACCTCGCCTCGCGTGACCGAGCTCCCACGGGGATAAAGCTCGCAACGCTAGCTCCTGCCCCCGACATAGGCGGTCCACGCCTGCTTGAATCCGATCAGATTGAGGCGACCCAGATGCGACGAGTCGGCGTTCGTGAATGCGGAGGCGAATCCCGGCAGCACGGCTACATCTTCCAGCGTTACACACCCTTTTCCAGTTCGGTCCAGCTTCTTGAAGGCGGCCTCCGCGCTGTCGGATTTGTCCGGCACGCTGGAATTGGCGTTGCCCTTCGTAACCTGACCTTGGGCGTTGGCATCGTCCGCCGCGATGCTTTGGAACGAACCGGTCGCTGACGCACACGCCAGGACGGCAGCGAAAATATGATATTTGGGGAAAGCTCTAAGAGCTGTGCGCACGGTATCTCCTCCATTTGGCTGGTTCTGCCATGCACGCATGGCAACTCGCCCTGTTGAACATGATGTGAACGGTTTTGGATGACCCTCACGGTACATTAGTCTGAGCCGGTCGGTGTCGATGTTCAAGCCCAGCCCACCCTGTTCCGGGATCTCCCAAAGCTTGGAGGCTGCTAGCCGAGCAAACGGAGGAATACGCAAATGGCGCAATATTCTGAACGCATGGCGATGCATCTTCGTGAACTCGTATTGCAAGCCGTGTCGAGCTCTCGATCGGCGCGAGGCGGTGTGCTTCGCAAAAGGAGGGCGCCAGCGTGCTTTTCGATCTTAGCTCCTACTGCTGGTCTGTCATCTCCATAATGGGCATGCAATGCAAGATATTGCGGTCAAGCAATGGCATGCCCCTCTGCTATCCTCAACTCCAGCTTCACCGATCGCGGTCATGGAACCATCCGCGGCCGCCAGGGACAAACCAATGTCGGAAACTTCAGTCATATGAGCTTACGTTTCAGCCTTGCCTTCATTCTTCCGCTTGCGTTGAGTAGTTGTGCGACGCTGTACACACCGCACAAACCGATGCCGATCGGCGAGGTCGTCAACCTGAGCAAGGCCGGCACCCCGCCTCCATTGATCATCCAGCGCATACGAGAGTCGCGTACGACTTACGGACTGCGAGGCTCCGATTTTGCCAAGCTCAAGGCGCATGACGTGCCCGATCCGGTGCTCGACTACCTGCAGCAGTCTTTTGTAGACGACCTCGATCTGCAAACGCGCTACTGGGTCACGGGGGAGGCGAGCCTTGGCGGCTGCGCCTGGTGTTACCCCCAACCGGTAGATGTCTCCAAATTGGAGTCGGGGTTCGGCGTGGTTCCGGCCATTCCTCCGGGTCGGTATCAAGCCGGTCGACCG
>Ga0335083_10004275_pt1 | contig 18242 bp, 14 predicted proteins | sample Lox_Sample_42_FD_206716 | JGI IMG/M metagenome (GOLD analysis project Ga0335083, IMG submission 206716) | Soil microbial communities from Loxahatchee National Wildlife Refuge, Florida, United States - Lox_Sample_4.2 | ecosystem: Environmental > Terrestrial > Soil > Wetlands | place: USA...
CGGCAGAGCCCGCGCGGCGGCCTTGAGCCGCGCGCGCGCACCGGATCGTGCGCCTGATCGCACCCCCCAAATAAAAACGGCGGGCCCGAGGGCCCGCCGTCGTTAGGTCGCGATGGTGTCTCGCGTGCGGTCTTAGAACTTCGCGCTGACGTGGGCGAAGATGTAGCGACCGAGGGCGTCGTACGTGCCAGCCCACGTGTTGTCGTTGCAGGTCGTGTTCGGGCAGTCCGAATACGTGCCGTTCAGGACCAGCGGCGGGTTCTTGTCGGTGATGTTGTTCACACCCAGCCGGAAGCTGATGCCGGTCGTGATCGGAATCGAAGCCGAGATGTCGATGTAGTTGTACGCCGGGATGTTGGCCGTGCCCGGGTAGTAACCATTCGTCAGCTGCGGATCCGAGCTCGAGCTGTCGACGCTCGACTTGCCGATGTAGCGCCACCGCAGGGTCAGGTCGAGACCCGCCCACGGGGTGCCCCAGTTGGTCGTGAACACGTGCCGCCACTTCGGGTCCGGCGCGTTGCAGGTGCTGCCCCAGTAGCCGGCGCAGTCGTAGGCACCGCCCGTCGGCAGCGGCTGCGTCAGGAAGTTGTTCGTCACGGCCCCGGAGAGGTCGAACGCCAACTTGCCCGCCGCGCCGATGTCCATGCGGTAGTGGCCGCGGACGTCGAAGCCCTTGGTCGAGACCTCACCGACGTTGACCTCGGTCGCCTGCACGTAGTTCGCGTTGGTGAACCACAGCGAGCCCGTGGGACCGCGATGAATCAGGCCGCAGAGGGTCGGATCACCCGTGTTGCCGCAGTTGCTGATGATCGTGTTCGACGACAGCGACTCGATCGTCTGCTTGATCTTGATGTCGAAGTAGTCGACCGACACCACGAGGTTCGGCACGAACTGCGGCTGGAACACGAAGCCCACGGAGTAGGTGTCCGCGACCTCCGGCTTCAGCGAGCTGTTGCCGCCGACCTGCGTGTTGATCTGCGCCGCCGGGTTGACCGAGATGTGGCCGAACTCCGCCGCCGTCACACCGGTGTTGGCGCAGAACGCCGCCGTGTGGCCGTTGACGAGGCCGGTGGTCGGATCCGCCGGACCCCAGCACGGGTCGGCCGTGCCGCCCGCACCGATGACCGCCGGACCGTAGAGCTCGGCGATGTTCGGCGCGCGGATGGCGCGGTTGTAGCTGCCGCGGAAGCGGATGTCCTGGATCGGCGCCCACTCAAGACCGAACTTGTAGGTGTTGGTGTTGAAGCCCGACGTGTAGGTCGAGTAGCGGTAGCCCGCCTCGACCGACAGGTTGTACGCGCCCGGCTTCTCGTCGATGAGGGGCATGTGCAACTCGGTGAAGGCCTCCGAGACGTGGAACTCGCCAGCGATGGCGTGATCCGCGCCGTTGCCGCCCGCCGCGAAGCCGTTACCGAAGATGTAATCCGGATCGAAGATGTACGTTTCCTGGCGGTACTCGGCGCCGACGTTCAGGACGAGGCCCGAGGCCGCGGCCGGCGACTTGACGCCGTACTTGCCGAGGTCACCCGTGACCGAACCCGACGCGATGTACTCCGACGTCTTCGTCTGGTAGCTCGACGGGACCGTCAGGTAATCGAGGGCGGCCTGCGTGACGCCGCCCGGCACCCAGATGTTCCAGGGTACGCAGTTCGGGTCCGTGCCGTTGATCTTCGAGACGCAGGTCGGCGTGCCGTCCGGGCCGGTCACGACGTTGAGCGCGTTCGCGATCTGCTGCGTGCCGAGGAAGTTGCCCTCGATGTCGGCAAAGCTCGTGACGCCGACCTGGCCGTACACGTCGTACGACCACGCGTCGTTGATCTTGCCCTTCATGCCGAGGACTTCGCGGAACGAGTTCGAGACGTAGTTGTCCTGGCGTCCGCCGCCTTCCACGTTACGACGGCCGATGTACAGCGACACCTGGTCGCCGGTCGTGCCGTAGAGCGCCTGGTTGGCCGCGAGGTTCGACGCCGAGCAGAGCGAGGCCACTTCGGCGGCGGTGAGCAGCGGGTTCGCGCAGCTCATCGTCGTGAGGCCGAAGAAGTCGCCCGACGGGCCGTACTGGGCCTGCGAGGTGTTGCGGGCGAACATGAACTCCGAGTAGACGTTGATGTGATCGTTGACGTCGTAGTTCAGGAACGCGCCGGCCGTGAAGCGCTCGGCCTGCCGCTGGAAGTAGCTCAGGGCGCCGTAGTTGTAGAGGTCCGAGCCGTTGAACGGACGGAACGCGCCGGTCGACGGATCAACCGCGTTGTCGACCAGGGTCGTGCCCGCGCCGTCGACGAGGCCGAGCTCGAGGAACTGGCCGTGGCCTGAGGTGCCCGAGCCACCGCACTTCGGCGTGAAGCCGGCCGGGGGCGGCAGGCTCGACGGACCGATCAGCGTGCAACCGGCGTGGTCGAACTGGTAGCCAATCGACGGGGCGCTGTTCAGGTACGTCATGTACACCGTGGCGTTGCCCTTGCCATCGGCGAAGTTCGAGCCGGCGACGAAGGACACGTCACGGTTCTGTCCGGTGTTGACGGTGCTCGGGGGCAGCGGCGCGCCAAAGTTGGACAGGGCCGTCAGGTAGCCCTGGTCGTCGTTCTTGTGGTTATAGAAGCCGTAGTTCGCATCGAGCTTCACACCCTCGTAGTGGGTGTTGAGCACGAAGTTCACGACGCCCGCGACCGCGTCGGCGCCGTACACGGCGGATGCACCGCCGGTCAGCACGTCGGCGCGCTCGATCAGGTCCGCCGGGATCTGGTTGATGTCCGGAACCGAGGCGAAGCCGATGCCGATACCGCCGCCCGGGTTCAGACGACGGCCGTTGACGAGGACGAGGGTGCGGTTCGAGCCGAGGCCGCGCAAGCTGACCGTCGCCGTGCCGTTCGAGGAGATCGACAGGCCCGAGCCCTGTTCCGCGACCACCTGAGGCAGGCTGTTCAGCAGGTCTTCCGTACGCAGCAAGCCGCTCTGCTGGATGTCGAGCGAGGTGACGCTGGTGACTGGGCTGATCGAGACGTCGTTCGGCTGCTGCTGAATGCGCGAACCGGTGACGACGACTTCCTGCTGCACGGACGCTGCCGGCGCCGTAGGCGTCGATGCAGGTGCCGTTTGCGCGAGCGCAAGCGGACCACCGACCGTGGTCGCGACTGCGGCGAGCGAAAAGCGAACTGCGTGTCGCAATGCGCGACTTGAATTCGTCATTAGTTAACTCCCCATTTTTGGACGCGTTGCCGTTATTGGACCTGAGGACGAACCCGTCCCCAGCTAACGGAGGTCCCGGCAATACGCCGGTCAACCTAGTGCGGAAATACTACATGGCCCCCTTCTCATCTGCAAAGACAGTTGGCATTCCGCCGGCCAAAAATTAACAAAATTCCTTGGCCAGGCGGGTTGTTGCACAACTCCAACAACGAAGAATCTGTAATGCTGCGTCGCAGCATCCGCCCGAAAAATGGCGTGACGCGCCCGCGCTACTCGAACCAGCAGTTGCTGGCGACGGTGATGCGCCGGTCGCGGCCGTAAAACGGCGCAACCTCATGGAATACATACGAAGGGAAGACCACGACCTGGCCTTCCTCGAGGTGCATTTCGACCGGACGGAGCGCGAAGGGGGCCCGCAACGTGGCGTTGGCGGGGTCGAGATAGGCCCCGGCGCCCTGCCGGGTGTCCAGAAACCGGAGCACGCCGCTCGAGGGGTGCGCGGGGACCCGCTCCCCCGCCCGGACGCAGTACACCGCGGACCAGGACGCGAGCGGGTGGTTGTGGGCGATGAAGGAACCGGCATAGCGCGTGACGTGAAACCACGTGTGGTTCTGGAACTTGAGCCGGGCGAGGTCCTGCCCGGTGACCCCGGTCGTCTCGATGACCATCCGGGCGACCGCTTCGAGCATGAACCGGCGCAATTCCTGTACGCAGGGCTCGGGCCACCGGAACAGGTTGAAGCGGCTCTCGTAGAGTTCGTCCTGCGGTATGTGGCTTGGCGTCGGGTTTCGGTTCTCGTCGTTCTCCCGGGCGAGGAACAATTCCTCGAGTTCCCGGTTGAGGCGCCCGGGCGCGGGCAGCCGGGCCTCGCCGAAGGGCACCGCGAAGCGCGGCGTGACCGTGACGCCCGGGCCTACCACGCCGACCACCCCTGCTGGCCGCTCGCCACGAACCGGCACCGCAGCGTCACGAGGACGAGGTCGCCGGGGGCGCGGAGCATCGCCACCTCGTGGGTGATCCAGGCCGGGAACACCGCGAGCTCGCCCGGCACCGGGCGCCAGCCGAAGTGCCCGGGCGTGTACGGCAGGCGCATCGTCGAGTTCGTGGCATCGGAGAACATCGTGCCGAGGCGCGATTCGTAGAGCCGCAGCAGCCCGCTGTCGCGTCGGCTCGTCGAGGCGGCGGGCGCCTGCACGCAATAGACGCCGCACCACGAGGTCAGCGGGAAGCTCCGCGCCGCGATCGCGCCGTCCGGGCGGACGATCGCGAACGTGCCGCGGGCCTGCAGCCTGAAGCCGTCGAACACCGCCGGCGCCATCGGATTGACGCTCGCGACGACGCTGCGCACGCCGCTCAAGAGCTCGGCCACGAGCGCGGGCACGGGCGGCGCGCTCCCCGCCGTCAGGTCGTCGCGGCTCTCGTAGCAGAGGGGATTCGGCGCGGCGCCGGCATCCGCGCGCGCCCGCTCCTGGAACAACGCGGCGAGGTCCGCGTTGAGCGCGAGCGCGCCCGGCAGCGCCACGACGCCAAAGGGCGTCGCGAGGATCGGCACGACATTGGGAGGCGAGGGGGTCATCGGCGGCGGGCGGTGGCCCTCAGGCGGGCGGCGCGGCAAGGTAGGCGCGGAGCGCCCCGAGTTCGGCCGCGTAGTTCGCCGCGCGCCCGGAGGAACGGCGGTAGATGGGCTCGCGCACCTGCCAGACGCTCGCCGTCTTGACCGCGCGGCCTTCCGCGCGGTCGTGGCCGCCCGCGCCGGGCTCGATGCCGAGGAAGCGGCAGAGCGCACCGACCGTCTCCTCCGGCGCCGCCACCAGCCGGTCGTAGTCGAGGTCGTAGATGTCCGCGCCGAAGCGCATTTTCCAGTGCCTCATGAGGCGTCGATACTCGCGGAAATAGTGCCCGATATCCATGAGGTCGAGGGCGTAACCCATGCCGTGGTCGAGGTGCAGGAAATAGATCGACAGGCAGGTGTCGAGGGGATCGCGGACGGTGTGCACGATGCGCGCCTCGGGGAAGAGGCTCTTGATCAGGCCGATCGCGAGGAAGTTGTCCGGGCGCTTGTCGGTGACGTAGCGGGCGCCGGGAAAGAGACGGGCGATCTCATCGAGGTAGCGCGTTGCGAGGACCTCGAGCGTGGCCGGCGTCACCGCCGCGAGCGAGGCCGGGTACGGCGCGAGCTCGAGCGCGGCGAAACGCGGCAGCAGATCGAGCTCGCCGCCCGCGGCGACGCCCGGCTGCGCGGCGAGGAGCTGCTCGATCAGCGTCGAGCCCGAGCGGTGCATACCGCAGACGAACACGGGCACGGGTCCCGCCCGGTCGCGCGGGCCGGGCGGCCGCGTCGGCGTCGGCGCCGCGATCAGCCGGTCGATCCACGCCTCCTGGCGCTTCGGATCGTAGGACGGAGTTCCGGGCGCCATGCTCGCGCGGCTGGCGCGATTCGCCTCGGCATAGGCGGCGAACGCCGCCCGGTAATCGCCCGCACCGTCCTTGAGCCGTCCGAGCGCGAAGCCGAGGCTCGCGCGCTCGGCCGCGGCCGTTCCCGGCGCCGCGAGCGCGCGCTCGAGCCGCGCGATGAGCTCGGGCGCGGGGGTGCGCGCATCGCGCGCGTTCGCGAGCCGCGCCAGCGCCTCGTGGCATTTCGGGTCGAGCGCCAGGATCCTCTCGTAGAGCCGGCTCGCCTCCTCGCGCCGGCCGAGGTCCTCGTTGAGGTTGCCAAGGTTGAGGAGCGCCGGGATGAAGCGCGGGTTGGCGGCGAGCGCGGCGTTGAGCTCACGCTCGGCGGCCGCGTCCTGCCGCAGGTAGTCGGAGTAGATCTCCGCGCGGTTGAGGTGGACCTCCTCGGGCCGCGCAATGCCGCGCGCGAGCGCCTCGGCGTACGCGGCGAGCGCCGGCTCGAGCTCGCGCTGCCGGCGGCGCAGCACCGCGAGGTTGTACCAGAGGTCGGCGAGCGCGGGCCAGCGCGCCAGGATCGCCTCGTACGCGGCGATCGCCTCCGGCACGCGACCGGCGCGGTCGAGGGCGAGCGCCGCGCGCACCGCGCCGTCGGGATTTGAGCTGTCGACCATGCCAGGCGTCTCGTCGGCCCCGGCGCCATGGTCCCACATTCGTGGTCAGCGCAAGCACCAGTGCGTGACGCCCTGGCCCTCCAGGAACTCCTCCGCGCCCGCGCCCTCGAGCATCGCGAGCGTCGCGAGCAGGCCCGCCTCGACGCAGGTGCCGGCGGCGACCGTCACCGAGCGCGGCGCGCCCTGCACCGGCCAGCCGGTGCGCACGTCGAGGATGTGGCCGTAGCGCACCCCGTCCCGCTCGATGAACCGTCGCGTGTCGCCGCTGGTCGCGAGTCCACCGCCCTTGAGGTCGAGGACCAGGCGCGCCTCGCGGTCCGTCCCCGGCCGCTCGACGCCGACCGCCCAGGGACCGGTGGCCGGGGCGCGGTTGGCGGCGAGGTCGCCGCCGAAATTGACGAGCACGGCGCCCGCGAAGCCCTGCGTCGCGAGCGCGAGCGCGCGGTCCACCGCGTACTCTTTGCCGATGCCGCCGAAGTCGATCTCCATGCCCTCGGGCACGGTGAGGCGGGGCGGCGTCCAGGTGAGGCGCCCGAAGCCGATCAGCGGGCGGAGCGCCTCGACCTCGGCGGCGCTGGGCACGCGATTGGTGCCGTCGAAGCGCCACAGCTTCCTCAGGACGCCCGAGGTGACGTCGAAGGCGCCGCCCGAGAGTTCGTGGCAGTGCTTCGCGAAGGCGATGAGCGCAGCGGTCTCGTCATCGACCGCCACGGGGCGGCCGCGGCTCTCGTTGAGCAGGGTGACGACGCTGTCCACGCGGTAGCGGCTGAACTTCCGCTCGATGCGCGCCGCCTCGCCGGCGGCGATGCCGCCGATGCGCGCCGCGGTCGCGGCATCGGCGGTCTCGATCAGGACCTCGCAGGGACTCGCCATCGCGACGAAGCTCGCCGCGAAGATGCCCTCGCCCCGCGGCTCGATGCGCGGTGCGGGCGCTGGGGTGTCAGAACCCGTGGCGCCACCCGATCTGGAACATGAACGAGCGCAGCGAGGGGTTGAGATCGAGCCCGGAGAGCCCGGCGAGCGAGCTCGTGTGCACCGTCGGGTCCTGCTTGTAGAGCTCGAGGCGCAGCGTCACCTCGTTCCGGTCCTGGAGCAGGAAGCCGCACTTCACGCCCAGGGTCTGCGCCGTGAACTCCGCGAGGCGCGTGTCGGGCGAGATGTACGCCGGCAGCGGTCCCGCGGCGTCCGCGTACAGCCGGTAGAAGCTCGCGGCGCTCTGGTGGTACCAGCGCAGGTGCGGCTCGAGGTAGATGTCCTCGCCGTAGATGTTGAACCTGAGGCTGCCCTCGATGGTGTTGGCGCGGATGCCCCAGTCGTCGCTGCCGTGGCGGAAGGAGAGGTCGAGCACCGTGCGCGCGATCGCGATGCGGTTGTCGAGGAACACCGCCTTCTGCGTGCGCGAGTCCGGCCGCTTCTCGAAGATGTAGTCGGTCGTGAGGCCGGCCGAGTCGATCACGCTCAGGATCTTGTACGGATCCGTGAGGTAGCCGTCCTGCTTGTCGAAGACGTAGTTGAGCTGCAGGTTCCAGTCCGGCAGCACGAGCTGCGTCAGGCTCAGCATGCCGCCCTTGGTGTTCTTGGTGCGATCGCCGCCCTTGTCGCTCAGCCGGTAGTCGCTGAGCGGCACCGGCGCGCCGCCCGGCGGCTTGAGGCTCTCGTGCTGGAAGTTCGCGACCAGCCCGATCGTCGTCTTGCGCTGGTTGAAGTCGTGGCTGATGCCGGCATTGACCGCCGACAGGAAGTCGTCGAGCTCGTGCGAAAGCCTGAGGCCCGTCGAGACGTGGTTCGCGCCCGCGAAGGGCTGCGACCAGCTCGCGTCCATCGCGATGCGCTGCTCGTGATAGTTTGGGTCGACCGGCAGGAAGCCCGGGTTGATCTGGTAGAGCGTCAGCGTCTGCAGCTGCGCCACCGTCTGGCCGGAGGGCGTCGTGTAGGTGATCGGCGTGCCGTCGGTGTTGTTGAGGCGAACGCCCGAGGCGGTCGCGAAGGTCTGCAGCTTCTTCGCCGGCAGCGCGCCGTTGGCGGACCCGCCCGACAGCGTCGCGTACTCGAAGCCGAAGCCGAAGACGTGCTCCTCGCCGAAGTCCTTGCGCAGCGTCACCAGCGGTTCGCTCGAGTTCACCCGGCCGTCGTTCTCCTTGTAGTAGAGGAGACCCGTGTCGAACTGCCACGGCTGCTCGTCGTCGGTCGGCGTGTCCGGCGTCGTCTGGGCGACCGCGGGGGTGCCGAGCAGCGAGCAGCTCGCCGCCATGAGTCCGAGGCGCAGGGCCCCGGGCGTCGTCTTCAATTGCATCCGCAACCTCCGCCGGCGGGCGTGCGGCCGCCGCTGGCCGCTTCCTTGCTGAGATAGAAGATCTCGTTCAGGCGCGCATCGAGCGGGTACGCGTCGAAGGCGAGCTCGGGACGCAGCATCCCGGGCGTCGGCGTGTAGACCGGCGCCTGCGCGGCCGCATCCGGCTTCGGCCGGTGCGCGTGGCACGCGCCGAGCGCGAGGGCACAAGCGGCGAGGCACGCCGCCCGGCGGAGCATCAAGAAGGACATGGACTCACTCCTGTCGGATCGTTCAAAGCGGGACGGTACGGAAAACGGGCACTCGCCGCGCGCCGACCGCACCCGTCGCAAAACCGGGCCCTCGCGCCGGCCGGCGCGGGGGCGACATGATAGCCCGTGCCCGTACGGCCAGCCGCACCTCTTCGGGCGCGCGACCTCGAGCTTGACCGAATGCTGACAGATTGATTCCGCCAAGATGTGCAAAGCACCCGAAGCCGGCGCGCCGTCAGCGACGGGCCTGCGCGAGGATCTGCTCGGCGAGCGCGCCGTAGTTGCCGTCGAAGTGGTGTCCGCCCGCCAGGGCGAGGGCGTGGACGTCCGGGGACTTGAGTTTCGGGCAGGGCGAGTCCTGCTCCTCCGCGCCGTACAGGCACAGCACCGGCGCGCCCGTCATCCGCCCGATCTCGGGCGCCGTGGGACGGCCGTTGTCGCTGCTCCCGGGGATCCATTCGGCCACGTGGAACTCGAAGGTCGCGGTGTCGCTCAGGCCGAGGAGGCTCACGGTGCGCACGGCCGCGCGAACCTCGGGGTCGAGGCGCGTGTAGAGGAACGGCATCACGTCGGCACCGAACGAGTACCCGACCAGGAGCACGCGCGAGCGCTTCCAGGCCGCGCCATAGCGCCGGATGATGCGCCCGAGGTCGGCCGCCGCGAGCTCCGGCGTGCGCGCGCTCCAGAAGTACTTGAGCGTGTTGAGGCCGACGACCGGCACGCCGCGCGCGGCGAGCGCGGCACCGACGTCCTGGTCGAGTCCGGCCCAGCCGCCATCGCCGGTCAGGAGCACCGCGAAGGTGTCCGCCACGTCCGCGGCCGCGGCCGCCGTCGCGGGCACCTCGACGAGCGGCAGGTCCCGGACCTCGGGCAACGTCGCGGGCGTCGGCGCCGCGCGCACGATCAGCTTCTGGTAGGCGGCCTTGAACTGCGGCAGCCAGTTGCGCTCGACCGAGAAGCCGTGCCCGACCTTCGGGAGCCAGACGAGCTCGCCCCTGCCCGTCGCCGCGACGAACGCGCGGGTCGCGGGCGGGTTGCACACCTGGTCGGCATCGCCCTGGAAGACCACCCACGGCGTCGTGTTCTGCGCGGATTCCTTGAAGAAGACGCCCTTCGCGACCTGAGGACTCTGCGACTTCGTGCCGTAGTCGATGTCGTACGCGAGCCCGCTGCCGTGGCAGATTTTCTGCGTCACCGCCAGATCGGGGCAGAAGCCGAGGCTCATCGCGCCGCTGAAGGTGCCCTTGGGCGCCTGCACGACGGTCGCGTACGCGAGCGTGGCGCCCGATGAGTAGCCGACCACGATCGGCGGCAGGTACTCCGGCAGCTTGAAGCGCCGCTCCACCTCGTGCGACAGCCCCTCGAAGTCCGCGCCGAAGTACCGGCAGGTCGAGGTCGGCGCATTCACCGCCTTCAGGTAGGTGCGAATGTCGATGCCGACGACGAGCGCGTCCATGTCGAGGAGATGGCGCGCCATGTCGACGACGCCCAGGTTCCAGCCGCCGTCGCCGGAGATGAAGAGCGCGACGCTCGTGGCCCTGCCCTTCGGCTTGTAGACGGTGACTTCGCCGAAGGAGCCGTAGCGGAACCGGGTCTCGCCCGCGAGCACGGGCGCGGCGGCATCGCCGCCGGTGCCGGGCCTCGGCGTCGCGGCAACCGTCGCGCCGGTCGCCGCGAACGCGGGAAACGCGACGAGCGCGACGAGCGCGACGAGCGCGGAAGCACGCCGCGCGGCGCGCGAGTCGGACGGATTCATTTGGCGATCAGCTCCTTGAGGCCACCCGAGATCAGCGTCGAGACGTCGAGCAGCACGCGCGGCAGGTGCAGGCCGCCCGGCGAGGCCATGTAACGCGGCTCCCACACCGGGTCGAACTTGGCCTTGTAACGCCTGAGTCCCTCGAAGTTGTAGAACGACTCGCCGTGTCGGAACAGGAAGCCGCCAAGACGGTGCCAGAGCGGCGCGAGTGCGCGGTTCTCGAGACCGGCGAGCGGCGCCATGCCGAGGTTGAACCAGTGATAGCCCTGCGCGCGACCCCAGAGCATGAGCTCGATGAAGAGGTAGTCCATGGAGCTGCGCGGTGCATCGGGATGGAAACGCATCAGGTCGATGGACAGTTCCTCGAGCGTCGCGGTTCCCCAGAGGTTGGCGAACGCGACGATCTCGCCTTCGCTGCGGACCACCGCCACCGGGAACTCGGCCAGGTAGCGTTCGCTGAAGGTCCCGAGCGAGAAGCCCTTCTCCGCGGTCGCCTTGTCCTCGAGCCAGGCATCGGATATCTCGCGCAGCCGCGGCAGGATCGCGGGCACGCCCGCGGCAGGGACCACCTGGAAGCTCGCGCCGTCGCGCTGCGCGCGCTTCCTCGACTGGCGCAGGTCCGCGCGGGCGCTGCCCTCGAGCTGAAAGTCCGCGAGCGGCACGCGCGCCTCCTCGCCGAGCTTAATGAGGGTGAGGCCGAGGTCTATATATAAGGGGAGCGAGTCTCCGCTCACCTGGTAGAACACCGTGCGCCCGCCCCTGAGGTCGACGAGTTCCCGGAACGACCAGACGAGCTCCTCCGCCGCCGCCGCATCGCCGACCGGATCACCGAGCGCGACCCAGCTGCGGCCGCTCACCTGGTACATCACGAACGCATCGCCCTTCGGCGCGAACAGGAGCCGCTTGTCGCCGGCGAGGGCCGCGTTCGCGAGGCTCGAGCTCGAGCGCGCGATCGCGAGGCGTGCGCGCTCGAAGTCGAGCGCCGCCGGGTCGTGCGGCTGTGCGGGCGCCGGCTTCATCAGATTGATGGCGACGAAGGTGGCGAGCGCGACCACGACCGCGAGCGAGGCGCGCAGCATGCGCGGCGCATCGCCCTTGAGCCCCACCGTCCACCACAGGTCGCTCGAGTACGGGACGTGGCGCTGGGCGAGCACGCCGATCCACACCGACAGCGCCACGATGATCGCGACGCTCGCGATCCAGCCCGGCGTGAAGCGCTGGCTCATGATGGTCGAGGGGCGGTGGAACGCGCGCCGCCCGAGCCACATGACCAGCATCACGAGTCCGAGGTACGTCGCCTCCTCGAAGTCGAGTCCCTTGAGGAGCGAGGCGACGATGCCGGCGACCAGCAGCCAGAAGGTGACGTGATAGGCGGCGGCGAGCCGCCGGAAGAGGCCGCGCGCCAGGATCAGGAGCCCGACGCCGATCACGCTGCCCGCGAGGTGCGAAAGCTCGAGGAACGGCAGCGGCACCACGTTGATGAGGCGGCCGAGGCGCGCATCGAGCGCGGGCGTGGCGCCGGAGACGAGGAGCACGGCACCGGCGATGAAGACCAGCACGCCGATCAGCTGCGGCGCGACGGGCCTCAGCCACGGCGCAATCACGTTGTCCGCGAAGCCGCCGGCGCGCCTCAGGTGCGGCGTCTGCTTGTAGAGCTCGTGGCCCGCGAAGGCGAGCGCCGCGAGCACCAGGGGGCCGAGGTAGTAGATGCCGCGGTAGGCGAGCAGGGCGCCGAGCAGCTCTGGCGCCGGGACGTCCGGCAGCGCGAGCGAGACGAGCGCCTCGATCACGCCGAGGCCGCCCGGGACCTGGCTCACGATGCCCGCGACGATCGCGACCGCGTAGAGCCCGGCGAAGGTCAGGAAGTTGATGCCGGCGCTCGCGGGCAGAAGCACGTAGAGGACGCCCGCCGAGAACGTGAGGTCGATGACCGAGACGGCGACCTGCGCGAGCGCGAGCGTCGCCCCGGGTGGCCTCAGCGCCCAGGAGCCGAGCGTCGCCGGCCGGCGCGCCCGCGCCGCCCAGATCACGTAGGCGCTCACCCAGCCGACCAGCAGGAGGCCCACCAGCTTCGACCAGGCGTGGCCGAGGTGCAGCACGCTCGTGCCGGGCGCGGCGACGACGAGCGCGGTGCCGGCAATCGTGCTGACGCCGATGGCGGTCGCGAGCGCGCACATCGACACCACCGTCGCGACGTCGACCGTGGTGAGGCCCTGGCTCGAGTACAGCCGGTAGCGGACCGCCGCGCCCGTGAACGCGGCCAGGCTCAGGTTGTGGCCAAAGGCATAGGCAATGAACGAGGTGAGCGCCGTGCGCCGGTAGCTGACGGGCTTCTGGACGTACTTGATCGCCACCCAGTCGTAGAGCGTCAGCATGAAGTAGCTCGCGGCCGTGAGGCCGGCGGCCGCGAGTACCGAGGCGTGCGGGATCGCCTTCAGCGCCTCGACCACGTCGCGCAGGTGGTAGGCCCCGAGGGCATGGTGCAGAACCGCCGCGACCACGCAGAACACGACGATCGAGAGCGCGGGCGCGAGCCAGCGCCGCCACGGGAACGGCTCGGGGGCCACGCTGCTGCTGGGAGTCGCCTCGTTCATCCGGTTGCTATGATCCCATGCCGCGCGGCGGGATCGCAGGTTCGGTTCGGGGCCGGCGCAGACCGGCCCTGAGCCGCTCGGGCGCCCGGCCGGCGGCCGTCGGGAACTCGGGGCGTACGCCCGGGTCCCTCCCTCCACTACCCAAAGCGGCTCGGATCGTTGAACAAGAATAGCGCCTCGCTGACCGAAGGACCGATCGCCCGCACCCTGGTCACGTTCACGCTGCCGATCCTGTTCGGCAACATCCTCCAGTCGGTCAACGGCTCGGTCAACTCGATCTGGGTCGGCCGCTTTCTCGGCGAGGCGGCGCTGAGCGCGACCGCCAACGCCAACTCGATCATGTTCCTGCTGGTCGGTGGCGTGTTTGGCGTGTCGATGGCCGCGACCATCCTGATCGCGCAGTACATCGGCGCCGGCAAGCCCGGCGAGGCGCGACGCGTCGTCGGGACGAGCGCGACGTTCTTCGCCCTGCTCTCGGTCGCGATCTCCCTGGCGGGCTGGGTGTTCGCGCCGGAACTGCTCACCGGGATGCGGACGCCCCCGGAGGCGACGCCCTTCGCGCTCGCCTACCTCAGGATCATCTTCGTCGCGATCCCGTTCATCTACCTGTACACCTTCGTGATGGCGGTGATGCGCGGTGCCGGCGACTCGGCGACGCCGTTCAGGTTCCTGCTGCTGTCGGTCGGCCTCGACATCGTGCTGAACCCGCTGTTCATCTTCGGCTGGGGCCCCGTGCCGCGCCTCGGCATCGCCGGATCCGCGCTCGCGACGCTCGTCGCGAACGCGGTCAGCCTGACCGCGCTGGTTTGGTTCCTGTACCGGCGCCAGGACGCGCTTTGCCTCAGGGGCGCGGAGCTTCGGTACCTGCGGCTCGACGGCTCCCTCGTCGGCGCGCTCCTCAGGAAGGGCCTGCCGATTGGCCTGCAGATCGTGGTGATCTCCGCCAACGCCGTGATGCTGATCTCGCTCGTCAACCGCTACGGCACCGACACGACCGCCGCGTACGGTGCGGCCTGGCAGCTGTGGAACTACCTGCAGATGCCGGCATTCTCGATCGGCGCGGCGGTTTCCTCGATGGCGGCGCAGAACGTCGGCGCGCACCGCTGGGACCGCGTGCACCGGGTCGCCCGTACCGGCGTCGCCTTCCACTGCGCGGTCACGGGCACGCTCGTGCTCCTGCTCGTCCTCGTCAACAAGCACGCGCTCGGACTCTTCCTCGTGCCCGGGCCCGCGCTCGACATCGCCGGGCACATCAACGCGACGAGCGCCTGGTCGTTCATCTTCTTCGGCGTCTCGATGGTGCTGTTCGGCGTCGTGCGCTCGACCGGGGCGGTGGTGCCGCCGCTCCTCGTCCTCTTCGTCGCGCTCTGGTGCGTGCGCATTCCGATCGCCGTCGGCTTCGCGCCCCGCTTCGGCGCGGACGCGATCTGGTGGAGCTTCCCGATCGCCTCGGCGCTGTCCGCCGTGCTCGCCCTCGCCTACTACCGGTTCGGTGGCTGGCGGCGCGCGCGGATGATCCCGGTCGCGGCCAAGTCCACGGCCGGAAGCGACGCCGGGACGCCAACGCCTGGCGAGGCCGCCTGATGCCGCACCGCACCCTAGGTCTCGGCACCCGCGCCGCCTTCGCGGCCGTCGTCTGCCTGCCGCTGCTGCTCCTCGCGGCGCCGGTCGCCTCGGCGCTCGATGTGTACGCCGCCGGCGACATCGCCCAGTGCCCGGGCGCCGCCGCCGACAGCGGCGCCGCGCGCACGGCGCGACTCATCCCGGACGGCGCGAGCGTGCTCGTGCTCGGCGACTCCACCTACCCGTTCGCGGACCGCGCGACGATCAAGGCCTGCTACGAGCCCACCTGGGGCCGGTTCCGGGCCCATACCTACGCCGCGCCCGGCAACCACGACTACGCCCGGGGCTCGCCGCGCGACTTCCTCGCGTACTTCGGCGAACGCAACGCCGGCCACACCTGGTTTCGGGCGCCGCTTGGCGACTGGTGGGTCATTGCGCTCGACAGCGATGTCGCGGGCGAGGCGCTCGCCGAGCAGGAGCACTGGCTCGACGGCGAGCTCAAGGCGATCGCCGGCGACGGCCGGTGCATCGTCGCGATCTGGCACCACGCGCTCTTCTCGACGGGACTGCACCGCGGCGACGGTGCGCGCATGCAGCCCGCCTGGCGCGCGCTCGATGCGGCCGGGGCCGACCTCGTGCTGAGCGGGCACGAGCATTTCTACGAGTCGTTCGAGCCGCGCGACGCGGACGGCAACGAGAACGGCGGCGGCATCCGCGAGTTCGTCGTCGGCACGGGCGGCGCACGACTCGTCGACTTCTCGATGTCCTCCCAGCACCGCGCGTACGCGCGCGTGCATGGCGTGCTCGAGCTCAAGCTCGAGGCGGACCGCTACGAGTACGGGTTCAAGACGGTCGACGGGGACGTGCTCGACCGCGGCGCCGCCACGTGCCGCCGCGCGGCGCGGGCGCCGGCAGGCCGCTAGGAGCGGTTCAGTCGGCGAAGCGGATCGAGCGGGCCGCCTCGGCGGCAAGCGCCTCGACGGCCTTGGGGTCGGTGCCGCTCTTCGACAGCACGGCCACGGCGCCGGTCCCGGCCGGCACGATCACGCCGTGGTAGCCGGACTCATCGATCGCCGTCGGTTGCGCGACGTGCTCGTGGCGAAGCGGCATCACCGTGACCGGTCCCGCGGAGGTCTGCACGACCAGGTGCGGAACGTACCAGCCGCGGAACATGCAGCTCTGTGCGTAGGTGATCGGTGCGCCGCCCTTTGCAAGCACGACCCCGGAGCGCTTCAGCACGTAGGCGACCGACTCGGGCGGCACGGCGGCATCGGTCACCGTCCAGGACGCCGGTTCGTTGATCACGTGGCCGACGAGCGCGGTCGCAAGCGCGTTGCGCGGGTAGACGGTGAGCAGGGTCGCCACCAGCACCGCGGCCACGACGCCGGTTGCGGCGAGCGCGAACCAGACCGGGACGCGGCGCACCCGCGCCGCGGCGCCGATCGGCGTCACGGTGGCGGCCGGCGCCGCCTCGAACTCGGCGCGCGTCGGCAGCGGGCGCGGCGGCACCGGGATCCCGAATGCGCGGCCGAGCCGGGCCTCGAACCGGCCGAGCTCGGCCGCGAACGCCTGGCACTCGGCGCAGCCGGCCAGGTGCGCGTCGATCTCCGGGGAGCGCCGCGTCGGCTCGGCCAGCAGCGCCTCGCGCAGTTCCGCGTGGTTCATGGCGAGGCCCCGGCGCCGATCGCGGCGCGCAGCTTCTCGCGCGCGCGGAACAGGCGCGTCAGCACGGCGCCCGGCTTCAGGCCCATGTGCTCGGCGATTTCCTCGGTCGAATAGCCCATCAGTACCTGGAGCGCCAGCGGCTCACGATAATCATCCTCGAGCGCGAAGATCGCGGCTCGGAGCTCCTGGACCTCCTGCGCGTCCTCGACGGCGAGTGCCGGATCCTCGAGCGCCGCGACCTCGTCGACGTCGACCGTCTCGAAGCGCTTGCGCTCGAAGCGCCGCGCGAACTCGCGCCGCGCGATGGTCAGGAGCCACGGCCGTGCCGCGCCGTCCTCACCGAGACTGTCGAGCGAACGCCAGGCACGCAGCAACGTGTCCTGGACCACGTCCTCGGCCACCGCGCGGTCGCGCGCCAGCCAGAAGGCGAAGCGATAGAGATCCGGCCGCAGGCTGCCACACAGCGCCTCGAAGCGCGCGTGACGGCGTGCCGATTCCGCAGGGTCGCTCATCTAGGGGGACCGGGCCTTGGATTCGATTATTACGGCGCGGGCATCCCTGCGCTCCCGGCGCATGGTACACGGGGACGGCGCCTGTGGCGGCGCACCAAGGGGGTGCGGTGGCGCCGGGCCTCCCCGGGCGGTAATAAACGGCCGTCCCGGCCGGTCTACGGGTCTGGGGTCGCGCCGTACACCCGTTGAGCGGGTCGCCAGAGCGCCATCTATTAAGAGTGCCGCGCGCCGCCGGAGCGGTGCTTGCCACGGCGTGCGGGCGCGGTGCAGGCTTTCGGCGCGGACAGTTTCCACTTCGACGACAACCCGATGCACAGCTCGCTCGGATTCGGTCTCGGCCTTCGACCGGTCCACTACAACGACGTCCTCGAGTCCGCTCCGGCGGTCGACTGGTTCGAGGTCATCACCGAGAACTACCTGGTGGGTGGCGGGCGCCCGCTCGACTTCCTCGACCGCATCCGTGCGCGCTACCCGATCGTGATGCACGGCGTGTCGATGTCGATCGGCAGCGTTGCGCCGCTCGATGAGGCCTATCTCGCCCGCGTGCGCGAGCTCGCGCGGCGCTGCGAGCCCGAGTGGGTGTCGGATCACCTCTGCTGGACCGGCGTCGACGGCCGGAACCTGCACGACCTGATGCCGCTGCCGTACACGGAGGAGGCGATTGCGCACGTCGGCGGGCGCATCCAGCAGGTCCAGGAACGGCTCGGCCGGACGCTCGTGCTCGAGAACGTCTCGAGCTACGTGAGCTACACGAGCTCGGCGATGAGCGAGTGGGAGTTCCTGACGCGACTTACCGAGCGAACCGGCTGCCGGCTGCTGCTCGACGTCAACAACATCTACGTCAGCAGCCGCAATCACGGCTTCAACGCGCTCGACTTCATCAACGGCGTGCCGGTCGGGGCCGTGCAGCAGTTCCATTTGGCCGGCCACCAGGACCACGGCACCCACTGCATCGACACCCACGATGCGCCGGTGCGCGAGGAGGTGTGGGACCTGTACGCGCACGCCGTACGCCGCTTCGGCGCGGTGAGCACCCTGCTCGAGCGCGACGACGCGATTCCGCCGCTCGATGAGCTCGTTCAGGAACTCGGCCAGGCGCGCGCGGTCGCGCGCGCCGCGTCGGCGCGGGCCGCCTGATGCGCCTCGCCGACCTCGAACGCGCCGTGCAGGCCCACGTGCTCGCGGGCGGCGCACTGCCCGAGGCACTCGCGGCCGCGGTCGCGCCGCCAGCGCGGGAACGCTGGGAGATCTACACCGACGGCTATCGCCTGAGGCTCACGGAGGCGCTCGGGCTCCAGTACCCGGCGCTCGCGGCGCGACTTGGCGCCGAGGCATTCGCCGCGCGCGTCGCCCCGTTCAT
>Ga0335083_10004276_pt1 | contig 18236 bp, 11 predicted proteins | sample Lox_Sample_42_FD_206716 | JGI IMG/M metagenome (GOLD analysis project Ga0335083, IMG submission 206716) | Soil microbial communities from Loxahatchee National Wildlife Refuge, Florida, United States - Lox_Sample_4.2 | ecosystem: Environmental > Terrestrial > Soil > Wetlands | place: USA...
GCCCCGTCCGGTGTAATGGCTTGGTCGGGTTTATTGCTCATCAATCACGATTGACTCGCGCGCCGGTCGGGAAACGGCCGAACAACCTCATCCGGCAGTGCCGCTGCAGCGCTGCGAGTGCGTCCTTCTACGGAAAGTGTCGCACGAGGACAAGGCAAATGTAGAATTCTCCATGCAAATCGTAGCATCATCCATTCCTGCACCAGAATATGGTTGAAATACTGCGCACCATTTTTGAACATGCCCTATACCCGGTGCTTCTGGCAGAGTGTAACATGAAAAAACCATCCGGCGCCAACCCGAGGATTTATACAAATCCCGCGCTGCCCGCCGCCCGGCGCGTCAAAGACCTCCTGTCCCGCATGACCCTTGAGGAAAAAGCGGCCCAGATGACATGTGTCTGGCAGGAAAAAGCCCGGAAACTGGTCGATGCCGACGGAAACTTCGATGTTCAGAAAGCCCAAACGGCGTTCAAAGACGGCCATGGCATCGGCCAGGTCGGGCGCCCGAGCGACGCCGGCAAGGGCAAGGACGCCCGCGGCATGGCCGAACTCACCAATGCCATCCAGAAATTCTTCATCGAAAACAGCCGCCTCGGTATCCCCGTCATCTTCCACGAGGAATGCCTTCACGGCCACGTGGGCATCGGCAGCACGAGCTTTCCCCAACCCATCGGCCTGGCTGCAACTTTCAACCCCGCTCTCGTCGAAGCGCTTTACACCCTGACCGCCGGGGAGGCGCGCGTTCGCGGCACCCACCAGGCACTCACACCGGTGGTGGACGTGGCGCGCGACCCGCGCTGGGGCCGGGTCGAGGAAACCTTCGGCGAGGATCCCTATCTGGTCACGCAACTGGGCATCGCCGCGGTCCGCGGGTTCCAGGGCGACGCATCGTTCCGCGACAAAAAGCGCGTCATCGCCACCCTGAAACATTTCGCCGCCTACGGCCAGCCCGAATCCGGCCAGAATTGCGCCCCGGCCGACGTCTCCCTGCGTCTGTTGCGCGAAATCTTTTTGCATCCCTTCAAGGAAGCCATCCAAAAGGCCGGCGCCATCAGCATGATGGCGGCCTACAACGAAATTGACGGGGTGCCGTCGCACGCCAGCGAATGGTTGCTGCGCGACGTGCTCCGCCGGGAATGGGGTTTCAAAGGCTTCGTCGTCTCGGACTACTATGCCATCTGGGAACTGGGTTACCGGCCGGACACGCACGGGCATTTCGTGGCGAAGGACAAGGCCGAGTCGTGCGCGCTGGCCGTGCGCGCGGGAGTCAACATTGAGTTCCCCGAACCGGACTGTTATCTGCACCTGGCGGATCTGGTCCGCAAGGGCGTGCTGAACGAGTCCCAGCTCGATGACCTGGTGGCGCCGATGCTGTACTGGAAATTCAAGCTGGGGTTGTTTGACGATCCTTACGTGGATCCCGAAGAAGCCGCCCGGATTGTCGGGAGCGAAGCGAACCGCAAGCTGGCGCTGCAGGCGGCGCGGGAAACCATCACCCTGCTCAAGAACGCCGACAACCTGGTGCCGCTCAACCCGGGCAAAATTAAATCCATCGCTGTCATCGGACCGAATGCGGACTGCGAGCTGCTCGGTGGCAACAGCTGTCACCCCAGGTTTTACACCTCATTGCTCGAAGGCATCCGCTCGAAGGTGGGTGACCGGGTGCAGGTGCCGTACTGCGAAGGTTGCAAGATCACCGTGGGCGGCTCGTGGAACCAGGACCTGGTCACCCCCAGCAATCCGGAGGAGGATCGCAAGCTCATTCAGGAGGCAGTTCACGTGGCGCAGCAGGCGGACATCGTGATTCTGGCACTGGGCGGCAATGAACAAACTTCGCGCGAGGCATGGTCGCTCAAGCACATGGGCGACCGGACCAGCCTCAATCTGGTCGGCCGGCAGCAGGAACTGGTCACGGCCATGCTCGCCACCGGCAAACCGGTCATTGTCTTTCTCTTCAACGGCAGCCCGCTGTCCATCCAGTATCTGAACGAATATGTGCCGGTCATTTTCGAATGCTGGTATCTCGGACAGGAAACCGGTCATGCTGTGGCCGACGTGTTATTCGGCGATGGCAATCCCGGCGGCAAACTGCCCGTCACCATCCCGCGGTCGGCCGGACATTTGCCCGCGTTCTACAATTACAAACCGTCCGCGCGGCGCGGCTATCTGTTCGACAGCGCATCGCCGCTCTATCCCTTTGGTTTTGGCTTGAGCTATACCACGTTCGCCTTCAAGAATCTCCGCTTGACGAAGAAAAAAATCCGCGTCGGCCAATCCACGAGTGTCCGGGTGGACGTCCGGAATACGGGCAAGCGGGCAGGAACGGAAGTGGTGCAGATGTATATCCGCGACTGCGTCAGCTCGGTGACCCGGCCGGTGAAGGAATTAAAAGGGTTCCAAAAAATTTTGCTGCGCCCCGACGAAAGCCGGACTGTTGAGTTGAAAATTACCCCCGAATCGCTCGCTTTTTACGACATTCGCATGAAATACGTCGTCGAACCCGGCGAATTCGAAATCATGGTCGGCAACTCCTCGAGCGCGGCCGATCTGCAAAAGGTGATTCTGACGGTCATTAAGTAAACGCTATCAACCCCTACTCCTATGGCAGAGCAAATTGAACAACATTTCCACCAAAAGCTCTCATTCATCGAGAAAGCCGGTTACGCCGGTGGTGACGCCGCCGCGAATTTCGTCTTCATGACGATGGTCTGTTTTCAGGCCGGCTTTTACACGGACGTCTTCGGCCTCAGCGCCGGCACGGCGGCGACGATTATTCTGGTCGCACGTCTCTGGGACGCATTCTTTGATCCGATCATGGGAGTCCTGGCCGACCGTACCCACACGCGTTGGGGCCGGTTTCGGCCGTGGGTGCTCTGGACTTCGATTCCCTGGGCGGTGGCAATGGTTCTCGCCTACTCGACCCCCCATTTCGCGAAACCGGCCATGATTGCCTACGCTTTCGTGACCAATATCCTGTTGATGACGCTTTATTCCTCCAACAACATGCCCTACTCGGCACTGGGGGCGGTCATGACGGGCGACGTCAATGAACGCGCCAAGCTCAATTCCTACCGCTTCATTTCCACCACGGTCGCCCAGTTCGTCGTTGTTGGCCTGACGCTGCCGCTGGTGTTCAGGCTCGGCGGCCCCGACCACAACCGGCAGCACGGCTGGCAAATGACGATGGGTCTCTGGGCCGCCATATGCCTCGTCCTGTTCTTTATCACTTTCGTCGTCTCCAAAGAGCGCATCCATCCAAAGGTCCAACAGAAGACACCCCCAAAACAAGACTTTGCCGATCTGTTCCGGAACGGTCCCTGGCTAGTCATGTGGCTCATGACCCTCGCTCAATTCAGCGTCCTGGCGCTCATGGGCAGTGCGCAGTACAATTATTTCCATTATTATGCCGACAAGGCGGCCATGTTTGATTGGCTGCAAAAGTTGGGATTAACGGCGCCGGCACTGGCCCCGGGTGCGCCGGCGCCCGGCGGCATTCTTGAATTCCTTGGTTACATCGTGCACGGCGACCGGGCGAATCTCGCCGGCTCCAACGTATCCGACGTCGGCTACAGCATTATGCAAGTGATAGGCAAAGTCGTCATCATCGCCGTCATTTTGAGCTCCCCGTTCTTCGCCAGGAGATTTGGCAAGAAAGCCGTTGTGGTGGCCGGGTTCACCCTCACTGCGTTCGCTTATTCGGCATTTTATGTGCTCGAGCCGACGGACATCAACGGAATGGCCTTGATGATGTTGGTCACCGCTTTGGTGTACGCACCGACCATCCCCTTGTGCTGGGCCATGTTTGCCGACGTGGCCGATTATTCGGAATGGAAGAACGGCCGCCGGGCCACGGGCATCATTTTCGCCACGATTGGATTTGCCCTGAAAGCGGGCTTGAGCCTCGGCGGGGCCTTGTTCCTGGAATTGATGAACCGGGCAGGCTACCAGGCCAACCAATCTCAAACGGCCCAAACCCTGGAGTGCATCCGTAAATGTTCCACCGTTTATGTCGGTATTTTCTTCGCCATCTGCACGGTTTTGGTGATCGCCTACCGGCTCAACAAACGGCTCACCATTCAGATTGCCGACGAACTGGCCGAGCGCCGCAAACAATTCGCGTCGGAGAACCCGGCAGGCACCTGAATCAGGTAAAATTCCATTGCTTCCAAAGCCAATCATGACAGGGACCGAGGACGTTCCGCAAAAACTCCGCTTCCGGGAAAAGGCGGGGTACAGCTGTGGCGACGCCGCCGCCAATTTCGTGTTCCAAACGATGCTGATTTTCCAGCTCGGTTACTATACGGATACGATGGGTATTTCCGCCGCGGCCGCCGGCACGCTGTTGTTGGTGGGACGTTTTTGGGACGCATTTTTTGATCCGTTCATGGGCGTCGTCGCCGACCGCACCAACACCCGCTGGGGCAAATTCCGCCCCTGGGTTTTATGGTCCGCCGTCCCGTTCGCGGTCATGTTCTGGCTCTCGTTCACCACGCCCCATTTTGGCGGCACCGGAAAATTGGTTTACGCCTACGTCACTTATCTTCTGCTGATGTCGGTTTATTCCGTGAACAACCTGCCGTATTCCGCCCTCAATGGTGTGATCACGGGCGATGTGAATGAACGCACCAGCCTTTCCTCCTTCCGCTTTTTCTCCGCCATGGTGGCCGCATTCTTTGTGCAGGGGTTAACCCTGCCGCTGGTCGGTAAATTTGGCCAGGGCAATAATGCAAAAGGCTGGTCCATGACGATTGGCCTGGAATCGCTGATCGCCATCGCTCTCCTGGCAATCACCTTCTTCAGCGTCCGCGAACGGATCAAGCCGCCGCCCGGCCAGATAATGTCGGTCAAACAGGACTTTCGCGATCTGCTCAGCAACAAGCCGTGGATTTCGATGTTCGTGTTGACCTTGTTTTTGTTCGTCACCCTCGCGTTGTGGGGCACCGCGATGTATTACTATTTTACCTATTATGTGGACAAAAATGCCGCGTTCGATTTTCTGCAATCCTGGGGGCTGGTTACGACGGCTTCGGGTGGGGTGCCGGTGGGCGGGTGGCATCAGGTGTTGAATGCCTTCGGGTTGCTCGCCCAGCAGGACCACAGCAACGCCGGCTCCGTGGGATTCAGCCTGTTCAACATGCTCGGCATGGGCGCCAACATCATCGGCGTACTCTGTTCCAAGCCGCTTTCGGAAAGGTTCGGCAAAAAAGCCGTGTTCCTGACGGGCTTGTTCCTGACCAGTATGTTCACCGCGTTATTCATCTTGTTGCCGGCCAACGCTGTGGGCTGGACGTTCATGCTGAACCTGCTCAAGTCGCTCGCCTACGGCCCCACCATTCCCCTGCTCTGGGCCATGATGGCTGATGTGGCGGATTTTGCGGAATGGAAAACCATGCGCCGGGCCACGGGCGTGGTATTCTCCGGCATCGTGTTTGCCCTCAAGGCCGGGCTGGGACTGGGCGGAGCCATCTGCGGATGGTTGCTGGCCCTTTACGGCTATGCGCCCAATGCGGTTCAAACGATTCACGCCCTGTTTGGCATCCGGATGACAGCCAGCATATTCTCGGCGATCATGTTTTTCGTCGGCGTGGTTGCGCTGGCGTTTTACGGGATTGACAAACGGCTCAATCTGCAGATACAGGACGAACTGGCCGAGCGCCGGAAACAATTTGCCGTTCAAACCGCTTAACTCTAAACCACATGAAAAACCGCCTCACTGCAATATCCATGGTCACCCTCGGTATGCTGATAACATCCACCAACCTGCATGCCCAGACCACGCTCAAGGAAGCCTTCAAAAATGATTTCCTGGTCGGCGTCGCCATCAACCAAAACCAGTTTAATAACGCAGACCAGCGCGGTGACCCGATCATCAAGGCGCAGTTCAATGCCATCAGCCCGGAAAACATCCTGAAATGGCAATCGGTCCAACCCACACCCGATGGATATGATTTCACCGAGGCAGACCAGTACGTCGAATTCGGCGAGTCCAACCACATGACCACCGTTGGCCATACACTGGTGTGGCACAACCAGACGCCGCGCTGGGTGTTTCAGGACGCCAACGGCCGGCCGTTGAGCGGAACCAATGCCGCCGATCGCGAGTTGTTGTTGCAACGAATGCACGACCACATCCAGACGGTGGTCGGCCGTTACAAAGGCCGGATCCAGATTTGGGACGTGGTCAATGAGGCACTGCAAGACAACGGGCAATTACGCAAATCGCCGTGGGAAAAAATCATCGGCGACGATTACATTGAAAAAGCATTCCAATACGCGCACGAAGCCGACCCGGCCGCCATTTTACGATACAACGATTATTCCCTGGAGAACGAGGCCAAACGAAACGGCGCGATTGCTTTGATTAAAAAACTCCAGGCCGAAGGCATTCCCGTCACCGCCATTGGTTTGCAGGACCATGCCAAAATGGATTGGCCGACGGTGGAACAGGAAGACGCGACCATCTCCGCCTTCGCCGCGCTGGGGTTGAAAGTGATGATCACCGAACTGGATGTGAATGTATTGGGTGGCGCGCGGACGGCGGAAATCACAGAGATGGCCAATCAAGGTGGGACGAATGTTTACAACAACGGCCTGCCGCCCGATGTCCAGCAGGCGTTGGCCAAACGTTACGCCGATCTTTTTGGCGTGTTTGCCAAACATCACGGCGCGGTTTCCCTCGTCACTTTCTGGGGGGTGACGGATGGGGATTCCTGGCTCAATCGACCGGGCCGGATGAATCATCCGCTGTTGTTCGATCGCGCCGGCCGGCCCAAACCGGCGTTCCAAGCGGTCGTTCAGGTCGGCCTGAGGCAATCGGCGGCAAAATAAATTTACAGCGCCTTCCGACGTATGTGTAATCATGCCGCCATGCACCGGACTATTATTTGTGCGCTGTGGGTTCTGATCGGCTGGGTCTCAACCGCCCCCGCCGTAAGCGGTGAGGAGGCCTGCGTCGCCTGCAACCGGAGCGTCTGGGTCGGGGGAGAGTTTGTTCATGGCTGGGTCCATGGCATCGTGACGATCGACGGCGCGCCGCCCGGCATGGCGGAGGCCTTCCGTGAGTCCATCTCCGGCCCGCACTTTACGGTCACGGTTTCCAACCTGCCGCCGGGCAGCTATATCGTCCAGCTGGGCATGGTGGAAACCGTTTATACCAATGCCGGCCAGCGCGTGTATGACATCACTTGCGGCCAACAAACCCTGGCCAGTAACCTGGACCTCCTGGTCGCTGCCGGCGGCCCGGCCAGGGCTTATTTCGTTACCGGCCGGGTGGACCAAACCAGCGACACGATCGGGTCGCTCACCTTCGATTTTATCGGCCAAACCAATGGTGCCGAGTTGAACACGTTTGAACTGAAAGACGCCGCCGGCACATCCCTGGTCTCCATGCGTTCGGCCGATTTGCTGGAAGTCAACGGCATCAGCGCATTGCTGCCGCCCCACGTGGAGGGGCCGTTGTATTGGAAGGATGCCTCCTTGCCCTTGAGCACACGGGTGAACGATCTCATCCGCCGCATGTCGCTGGCGGAAAAAGTGCAGCAATTGCGCCATGGCGCGCCGGCCATTCCGCGTCTGGGCGTTCCCGCCTACAATTACTGGAACGAATGCCTGCACGGCGTTGCCCGCGCCGGGGTGGCCACGGTTTTCCCTCAAGCCATCGGCATGGCCGCTACCTGGGACACGCCGTTGATTCATCAGGAGGCAAACGTCATTGCCGTCGAAGCGCGGGCCAAGCACAATGAATACGTCCTGACCCACGGCGGCAATTGCGCGCAGTACTTCGGGCTCACGTTCTGGACGCCCAACATCAACATCTTCCGCGACCCGCGCTGGGGCCGGGGCCAGGAAACTTACGGCGAGGATCCGTTTCTAACGGCGCGTCTGGGCGTCGCGTTTATCCGCGGATTGCAGGGGGACGACCCCAAATATCTGGAAGCGGTGGCATGCGCCAAACATTACGCGGTCCACAGCGGTCCGGAACCGGAGCGCCATCGCTTTAACGTCGATCCGCCGGACCGTGATCTGCACGAAACCTATCTGCCGCAATTCGAGGCCGCCGTGCGCGAGGGCCACGTCGGCGGGGTTATGGGCGCTTATAACAGCGTGGATGGCGAGCCGGCCTGCGCCAACCCGCATTTGCTGACGGATTTGTTGCGCAAACAATGGGGGTTTGATGGCTATGTGACGTCGGATTGCGGCGCCATTTATGACATCTGGGCCAATCATAAGTTCGTCGAGACCCCGGCCGAGGCCGCCGCCGTCGCCGTGAAAGCCGGAGACGATCTTTGTTGCGGCACCGATTACAACGCCCTGGTGCTCGCGGTCGAGAAAGGGTTGATTTCCGAGCAGGAAATTGACGGGGCGCTCCGGTACCTGCTGAATATCCGGTTCCGCCTCGGCCTCTTCGATCCTCCCGCCAGTGTGCCTTATTCGCAAATTCTCTTTACCGAAAACAACAGTCCCGGGCACCAGGCGCTCGCGCTACAGGTCGCCCGCGAGTCGATGGTGCTTCTGAAGAACGACGGTCTGTTACCGCTTGACCGCGCCAAAATTAAACGCATCGCTGTCATCGGCCCGAACGCGGATTCCATCCCGATGCTGCTCGGCAATTATAACGGCACGCCGTCAAGTCCAGTGACCATCCTGAACGGCATCCGGAACGTGGCGGGCGGGGGGATAAACGTCGTTTACGAGCCCGGTTGCCCTCTGGCGTTGCTCAAGGACGATGCGAACCTACCTGATGCCGCCATGACGGCCGACGCAGTGAACGCCGCAAAGTCGGCGGACGTGGTCATTTATGTCGGCGGCATCAGCGCCCAGCTGGAAGGCGAGGAAATGACGCGGGCTAATGGCTTCGTGGGTTTCAGCGGTGGCGACCGGACGCAGATCGAATTGCCGTCCGTGCAAACCGATTTGCTCAAGGCGCTTTACAGGACCGGCAAGCCCGTCGTGTTTGTGGACTGCAGCGGCAGTGCCATGGCCATGCCGTGGGAGGCGAAAAAACTCCAGGCCATTTTGCAGGCGTGGTATCCTGGCCAAGCTGGCGGGCAGGCGGTGGGTGAGGTGCTTTTCGGCGACGTGAATCCCGCCGGACGGTTGCCGGTCACCTTTTACCGTAGCACAAGTGACCTGCCGGCGTTTGATGATTATTCCATGGCCAACCGCACCTACCGGTATTTCAACGGTCAACCGCTTTTTGCCTTCGGTCATGGCCTGAGTTACACGCGATTCCAATATAGCGCCGCCCGACTCAACTCCTACAAAGTCGCAGCGAGTGACACTCTGAAGCTCGCCTTCAACTTGAAAAATACCGGCGGGCGCGAAGGCGACGAGGTGGTGCAGGTTTATTTCCGACACAAACATTCAGCGGTGTCCCAACCGAAACTTGCGCTTTGCGGTTTCGTCCGAATTCACCTGCCTGAGGACGGGATTGCCCGGGTGGCATTGGACATTCCCGCCGACCGATTCCGATATTGGGATACCGCGCATCAACAATACACGGTCGAACGTGGCGATTACGAACTGTTAATCGGCGCGGCCTCGGATGACATCCGGTTACGATTGCCCTTTAAAATCTCTCCGTCGGCAACGGCTGCGAATCCGTGACTGATACCGACTCGTGTCGAACAGGTGGTATGAGCTGCTTGCCGCATTCTATTTACCCCAACCAGAGTTTCAATGTGGTGGCCGGAGGGCTTTCCGGACTTCGGTGGCACTGGCCACGTCCGCTAGCGCTTCGCCGCGGCAAGGCAGCGAACTCCTTGAACGGGTCCGCCTGTCCGTGCATCCTGTAGTCATTTTTCAAAAACCGACGAGGTGATAGGGCGCAACCGTGTCGTCGCCGGGATGATATTTCGGATTGGCTTTGAGCGACCAGGTGAAGGCGACGGTGTAATCCTTCGGGCCGTTGCTGTTGTTCTCAATCCGGAAAGTCAGCGCGCCCGTCCAGCTTCGAAAATCACGATAGAGGCTGTAAAACTGGTCCTGCAACGTGCCACTGGAGGCATCGAAATTCTGCGTAGCGCGCAGACCCCAGTTGTCATTCACACGGTAAAAAAAGGTGCTGGTGATGAAATTTTCGCCGGTGCCCAGAAATGAGCTGTTCAGGTAGAAGTAGCCGATGCCCCAGCTCCAGCGGTCATTCGGCGTAAACGCGATTTGATCAAAAGTCATGTTCAAAACGCCGTCGTTGATGTCGTAACGCAATTGGGATTCGAAGGTAATCCACGTGCGCGGTTTGAATAACAGGTCGGAATAAATGTCGCTGAAGGTTTTTTGTGGCTGCAGGAAAATGGAATTCGTCTGCGAGTTGGGTTCGAGATTCCAGTCGAGCGTCAGATTCCAGTCGAACAAGGTGTCAATCTGGCCGTTACGCATGGTTTGAAGCGTGTTGCGCAGCCCGAAACGGATGAGGTTCTGGCCTTCGATGGCATCGATGTCGTTGTAGTCGGGAAACTGGACGGGCAGGAGGAGGAGGCTGGGCGTCAGGGAATCGAATTGCGGCAGCTGCGTCGATGGCGTGCTCGGATCCTTCACATAAACATAATTTGCCGACGGAACGATGATGTGGCGCAGGCCGTCAATCTCCAGGGCCGAATTGCTCACCCCCGACCAAAGCCGCGAGAGTTTGAAGGAAGCTTCGATCCCGGTATCAAAAATCGTGCGGGTGGTTTCGGCGTTTGTCCCGGCGGGGCCGCTCCCGTCGCTGTAATAGGTAAACCGCCCGCCGGCGTAGGGCGTGACATTCAGCCAATTGAAAAAAGTCCAGGGCAGCAATAATTTCTGGTAGGTGTCGGCGCGGGCGGCGGCATAACTGGGAGGGATCACCGGCGTGTTCGTGTTGGCAAAATATTTGTCATAATAACCGGCGGAGCTGACGCTCTGGTAATAAACCGGCGTGGCCAGAATGGGCTGGCGATAGCTGGTCAGCTGCACCTCCGGCAGGCGTTCGACCTGGTCAAAGAAGTCGTTGATGCGGGGCGTGGTCAAGGCGGCGAGGCTCCAGTTGTTCCAGTATTTGTTGAGCTCCACGAACGTGTTCGGCTGCGGGTTGGCCGAATAATTACCTTCGGAAAAATCGTGCTCGACCAGCGGGTCGCTCTGGTAATTGACCATCGCCTTGGCGTTGAAATTGGTGAACGGCGTGGCCTTATAGCCGAAGTAGAATTGCTGCCGATTTTCCGAAATGGGCCCATTTACCGGGAGGTCATTGGTGCTCGTGTCCGGGTTCCGGTCGTGAACGTAGTAATACATCAGATTGGCCTCGCCCCAGCGGCCCAGATGCGGGTTCACATCCAGTCCGGTCCCGGGCCCCCGTTGTCCGTAGTAATCCATTCGCAGCGTGCCGTCGGCCGTATTGTTGAGAAACCAGTTGTAGGTTCCCAATATATACGGCCCGTAAGCGGTGCGGTAGCCGGGGGTAACGTTGAAACTGTTGACGCGCTCCCCCAGGTTGCGCCGGTAATACGGAAAATAAAATGTCGGCACACCGTCCATGTACAGAACCGCATTCCACATCTCCACGTATTGGCCGGGAACGATCTTGATGCGACTGGCACGAACGTAGACGGCCGGGTCGCTCACGTCATCGGTCGTAACAAATGCATGGCGGGCCATGGCCTCGTTCGTGGCGCCCTTGGTCGAATCGATGATTCCCGTCAACTCACTGCCGGCAACGAACGCCGGCGGCTTGCCGGTGCGGTATTCCTCGCTTTCCATCCGGTGTGTGTTGAAATTGTAGGTGATGTGATCCCCTACCCAGGTCATACCTCCCGACCCGATGCGCACGTGACCATCCGCCACCACTTCGCCCGTCGCCCAGTTTACCGTCGCACTGTCCGCCATGAGCGTGGCATTGTTGTATTGGATGAAGACGTTCGTGCCGATCGCGTTGCTCGTTGCGAAGTGGTAGATGAAACTTCCTTCCGGCGAGCCGGGGATGATCTGGTTCAGTCCTTCCATGAGCCAGTTCCCTTCCGGCTGTGCCCAAGAGGTGAGAGGAAAAAGCACGGCCAACAGAACGAGCAGGAAGGGGGCGGGCCTTCGCCGCGCCGGGATGCCAATCGCCGCTGATTCCCGCGCATCGGGGTTGTTTTTGATTCGCGTGCGCGCAGCACTGGCTACGGCCACGCAGGCGGGCGCTCTGGTCATTCGACGCGGCCAATTAAACAGAACCCTTCCCGACTGCCAAGCGGATTTGCCCTGATTACAATCTTAAATCCTCGGCGGGACTTAATCGGCGGCCGGGGCAATCGCCCGGTCATGGCTGGTTGGGGTGGTCGGAAACAACTTTCAGGTTCGGGTCACGAAAGGGAGAACCAGCTTGATATGATTCGAGTTGCACTTGAAGCGCAGCGGCCAGCGCGGCGGTGGCGGCGTTGTTTTGAATCGCGGCCAATTGCCGGGCCTGCCGGGCAGTCGCAACCGCTTCGGGAAAGTGTCCCGCCTCGGCGTTCGCAGCGGCTAGTGTTCCCAAAATCACCGGATTCGTTCCTCTGGAAAGGACGTTCGCCTGCTGCGCCAATTCAACTGCTTTGGTTCCATTGCGGATGGACGGGTCCGGACTGGTCGCCAACAACCAGGCCAGGCTGCTGCACGCATCGGCATTGTCGGGCTGCAATTTAAGTGTCGCCTGCAAATGATCAAGGGCCTCGTTTACTGCCCCCGTTTTTAGAAAAATCGCACCCAGCATATAGTGGGCTTCCGCATTATCGGGGCGGACTTTCAGCAGAGTTTGAAACAGGACGATGGCCACATCCACCTGCCCCCGATGCAGAGCCGCGTTGCCAAAACCGACGAGATCCCGGGCATAGTCAGGCTGGAGTTCCACAGCCTTTTGGAATTGGGCCGCTGCTTCGCCCACCTGCCCGGAATAGAGAAGTGCCACGCCGAAGTTGTAGTGGTTTAGCGCGTCGGCTGGCCGTAAGGCGAGCGCTTTTTGGAAATGGTCAAACGCCTCGTTCACCCGCCCTGCCTGAAACAAAGCGACCGCGAGGTCAGTTTGGGCTAAAATATTATCGGGTTGTATTTTCAAAGCCATCCTGAAGTGGGCAATTGCCTCGTCCGCCTCCCGCTTTTGAAGCAAGACTTCGCCAAGATTGTCGTGGGCAGCCGCATTGTTGGCCGTACAGGCAAGTGTGTGATTCCACAACGATTCGCTGTCACGCCAATAAAAGAGCTGGGCTCGCGTGCCGACACTCAAACCGGCAATGACCACGACGGCAACGCTTCCGGACAACCAGCGGGAATAATGCCAGCGGGCACAGATTTCTCCGGCGAGCCACGTCAAAGCCAGGTATAACCCGATTTTAGGCAGATATGTGTATCGATCCGCATGTGCCTGCAATCCGACTTGCACCAATCCTATCACTGGCACCAACATCCCCAAATACCAGAGCCAACCCACCAGCAGATAAGGACGTTTCGAGGCATAGACGAGGACACCGGCGCTGACGGCCGCCAGCAGCACCAAGGACAACGCCACCTGCCATAGCGCCAGGCCCGCGGGTGGAAAGGGATAAAAAAAAGCCAGCCCGGCGGGATAAAACAACTGCCGGATATAGACTATGCAAGATACCAACGCATTTTCGACACGCGCCGGAAACGCCGGTACGGTGTCTGTCACCACGGCGCTATTCTGTGCCAGCACTGCTGCCACACAGGCGCCAAAGGAAAGTGCCAGCAGGGGTAACTTTTCCATCACGATTCGTTTGGGGACCGAGAAACCCTTCCAGGAGCCTGCTGGATTTGAGAACCGGTTTAACGGCCAGTAATCCAGCAGCAGCAACACAAAAGGAACCGTGACCAACATAGGCTTGGCCATCAAACCCAGCGCCAATGCCAGCACCACCCACATATACCGGACGTACGAAAAAGGCCGGCGCACAAAACGAATGTAAGCCCATAGGGTCAACATAAAGAAGACACCGCTGAGCATGTCTTTGCGCTCCGATATCCACGCCACTGATTCCACCCTGAGCGGGTGAATCGAAAATATCGCCGCCACGAAGGCGCTCCGCCACGGCATCCGGGTCATTTCTTGCAGCACCAGAAACAACAGGATCACGGCGACGGCGTGCAACAAAACATTGGTCAGATGATACCCGCCAGGATTCAAACCGTGGAACTGGTCGTCCGCCATGAATGATATCATCGTCAGCGGATGCCAATTGCCCACTACGATATGAGTGAACGCCCAGGCAACCCCCTTCAACGTGAGTCCCTGTTGAACGGCCGCATTTTCATAAACGTACACATTGTCGTCGAGGTTGACGAAGCCGTAGTGGATTGTCGGGCTGAAAACGGCCAGGGTAAAGGCTGCCAGAAGAACGCATATCCCCCCATTCAACCGATGTCGGTTTGAATCCGCGGGGTGTTCCGTCATAGCCGTACTGGAATCTTTTTCCCGGCCAGAAATTTCTTCACGTCGCCTACGGTGTAGGTGCCGAAGTGGAAAATGCTCGCTGCCAACACGGCGTCGGCCTTGCCTTCGAGCAGCACCTCGGCCATGTGTTCGAGCGTGCCGGCGCCGCCGCTGGCCACCACCGGCACGCCCACGGATTCGCTGATGCGCCGCGTGATGACCAGATCAAACCCGGCTTTCGTGCCGTCGGCGTCAATGGAGTTTAAAACAATTTCGCCCGCGCCGAGTGACACGGCACGCCTGGCCCATTCAATGGCGTCCCGGCCGGTGTCCTGGCGCCCGCCATGCGAAAAGACCCCCCATTTGTCCGGACCCACTTTCTTGGCGTCAATGGAGACGACAATGCATTGACTGCCGAATTTTTCCGCGCCTTCGCGGATGAGTTCGGGCCGGGCGAGCGCGCTGGAGTTGATACTGATCTTGTCGGCGCCGGCCCGGAGCATGGTGAACATGTCATCCACGGACTTGAGGCCACCGCCGACGGTTAGGGGCATGAAACACTGGTCGGCGGCGCGCTCAATCACGTCCACCATCGTCTTTCGGCCATGCGCGGTGGCGGTGATGTCGAAAAACACCATTTCATCGGCGCCCTGCTCGTTGTAGCGGAGCGCGAGTGCCACCGGGTCGCCGACATTGCGGAGTTGGCCCGCTTCGGCCTTGCCGAACCGGACGCCGCGCGTGACCTGGCCGGCGTGGACGTCCAGACAGGGAATGACTCGTTTGGCAATCACACAATAATTAAAGGCGGAGTTGCGCCGGAGGGCAAATGGTATTAGAGATATTTTACTTGAAAGAGTGTCGAACGGCTGAAAATCTGAGTTAGTCAAAGAACAATGAATTTCAGGATGAAATCGATGGGCCTATTATATGCGAGCGCGGCCGGATTGCTGGCTCTGGCAGCAGCCAGCGGTTGCCGGACCGATTATGGGAAGGGCAGTCCGAGTCAACCCGGCCCGGTCGTGGGCAAGTCCGTCGGTGCCGGTGCGGGTGTGGTGGCGGGCAACGCGGTGGGTTTTGGCGCCGGCGTGGTGTCCGGCACGGCCGCCGGGTACGGCAAAGCCATGGACCCGAGCTATCATATGGTGCGTTATTGGCGCACCGAAACGACGTCGGACGGAAGGACCATTCAGGTTCCCTACGATGTGATGGTCGATCAATACGGTCGTCCGATGATGATGCCCGCGCCGACCGGCAATTCCAAACCGCCGGCATCGATGGTGACGAACACGCCCGTCAATTGAATTCCGACTCAGGACGTGTTATGCGACTGTGTTTCGCCTGGTCTTCGACGGCCGTCACATCCGCGACGGAAACAATGCCCGTGGTCGAGGCAGATGCCAACGAGGCGCGGTAAAAACCAGCCGGAAGGTAAACGCTAATATGGCTGGGATGCGACCGTTCCAAAAATTAATTCTGCTCGCGATACCCGTCATCGGCGTGTCGCTGCTGACAACGGGTTGTGAGACTTACCGGCAAAAGAACAAAGTCATCGTTTATTGGCGCGCCGGCGACCTCGCCCGGGCCCAGGCCGAGGCCGTAAAACGGGCAGACAAAAGCGCCGGCGGCAAGGACGCCATCATCTGGCGGCTGGAAGAGGGCACCACGTTGCGTGCGGTGGGCAAATACCAAGAAAGCAATAAGGCGTTCGACCAGGCGCAGACGAAAATGGAGGATTACGCACAGATGGCCAAAGTGCGGCTGGGACAGGAGGCGGCGGCGCTGCTTTCCAACCAGGCCAATCTGGCCTACGAAGGCCGTTCCTATGACGGCATCATGTTGAACACCTACGAGGCACTGAATTATCTCGCGCTCGGCGAGCCCGAGAAGGCCCGCCCCGAACTCATTCATGCCTATCAACGCCAGCAGGAAGCCGTTGAGGATAATCGCCGGCGCATTGAAAAAACACAGGCGGAAGCCGCGAAGAACAAGGACAGTGCGTTAATTGACCAGGCGGAACAGGACCCGACCTTTCAGGCCGCGATTCAGAATTCGATGAAGGGCATCAACGACATCCACGTCTATGCCGATTACGTCAATCCCTTCACCGTTTATCTGGATGGACTGTTTTTCATGGCCGACTCGACCGGCGCCTCGGATTTGGAGCGCGCCCACAAATCATTTCAGCGGGTGGCAGGATTGGACGGTTCCAACGAATATGTGCAGCGGAACCTCACCATGGTGAATGATCTAATGAACGGGAAGCCGTTGCCGCCGACCACTTACGTGATTTTTGAAACCGGCTGCGCGCCCATCCGCGACCAGATCCGCATCGATATCCCGATCCTCTTTGCCAATGTTTCCTACGTGGGCGCCGCGTTTCCCATCCTCGTACCGCAAGATAATTTTCTGCCCTGGTTGACGGTCACCGCCAACGGGACGAATTACCAGACCCGGACCGTGGCCAGCATGGACAGTATCGTGGCGCGTGATTTCAAGAATGAATTGCCGGTGGTCATTACTAAAACCGTCGCCGCCACCATCACCAAGGCCACGGCGGCTTATTTTGCGAACCATGCGGTGAACAACCAGAACGATTTGGCGGGATTATTCATGCAACTCGCGACCGCCGCCTATCAGATGGCGGTCAACATCGCCGACACGCGGACGTGGACGACCCTGCCGAAGGACTTTCAGGTTTGTTGCTTTCCCACGCCGCCGGACGGCAAAATCGAGTTGCGGACGCCCACGGGCACGAGGGTGGTGGTGGCGCTGGCCTGCGGGAATGAAGCCAAAAATGATTTGACCCCGGCCAACGGCTTGCAAACATCTATGAACACTGGCAGTGTCCTGAGTGTCGTTTATGTCAAGTCCATCGCGGCAGGAACGCCGTTGCTGGTAAGCCAGTTCAGACTACAATGAAAACGAAGCTCGCCGCACTTTTTGCCGCTGCGCTTGCGGTGGCCGGTTGTCATACCAACTCGGTCAATTCGGTCGAAAATGCCCAAAAATCGGGGCAACGCTACATGATTCCCGACCAACGCGTCATTAGCGACATCAGTTTAAGCCACAAAGTTTCGGTCGTTGGCGTCAATACGGCCATGACCGCTGGCAATGTGCTCAAAGTGCAGGTGGAACTGCTCAACCAGAGCCGGAAGCTGCAGCGTTTTGCCTACACTTTTGAATGGTTCGACGCCAACGGCATGCAAATTAACAACGTGACCTCCGCCACCATTGCCGACCAGATTGAAGGCCGCGAAAGCAAGTTCATCTCGGCAGTCGCCCCCAACCCCGCCTGCACGGATTTCCGGCTGAAATTGATCAAAGTGAACTGATGATCCTGTCCAACCAGACACCAACATGAACACAAAATCTCTACTGTCGCTGGCCGCCGGCCTCACGCTCATCACCGGTTGCGGCACCAACGCTCACTACATTCAAACCGGCGGAACTCAAAGCGTCGTGTCCGTGGACCAGATTAATATTCAAGACTTCATTTCGGCCGCCAATGCCGCCACCAGCGACTTGCTCGCGTCGGGCGCCCTGGATCGGGTGTCGAATCCGCCGGCGGTGCTCGCCATGAGCCGCATCGTCAACAACACCAGCCAGCAAATTGACACGGATCTGCTGACCAAGAAAATCCGCGTCGCACTCCTGCAAAGCGGCAAGGCCGTCACCACCACGACCTTTGGCCTGGGCGGACCGGAAGACCCGCTCGCCCATAACATCCAGCAGCAGGAAGGCAAGCCCACGCGGCTGCCGGACTTCACACTTTCGGGTAAAATCATTGAAACTTTCGCCAAAGCCGGCAACACCAAGCAGTCCACCTACAGCTTCCAGCTCTCGCTGACGGATCAGCGCGGGCTCGCCGTGTG
>Ga0335083_10004277_pt1 | contig 18232 bp, 15 predicted proteins | sample Lox_Sample_42_FD_206716 | JGI IMG/M metagenome (GOLD analysis project Ga0335083, IMG submission 206716) | Soil microbial communities from Loxahatchee National Wildlife Refuge, Florida, United States - Lox_Sample_4.2 | ecosystem: Environmental > Terrestrial > Soil > Wetlands | place: USA...
CTTTCCGTCATCTTCGGCGTCGTGCGTGTGGTCAATTTCGCCCACGGCGAGATGATGACCATCGCCATGTATCTGGCGATCGTGCTGTTCTCGGTGTTCGGCCTCGATCCGCTGGTCATGCTCGTGCCGATCGCGGCGGTGATGTTCGTGTTCGGCTATCTGCTGCAGCGCGGGCTGATCAACTCCTTTGTCACGCGCCCCGAACATACGCAATTCCTGCTGTTGATCGCGATCGCCATCATCATCGTCAACTCGCTGCTCATCATCTTCGGGCCGGACGCGCGCAGCGTGCAGACGTCCTATGCCTTCGACAGCTTTCAGCTCGGACGGCTGATCATCGACGCCAACAAGCTCTACGCCGCGATCGCCGCGATCTTGGTCGCGGGCCTGCTGCTCGCGTTTTTCCGCTTCACCAGCACCGGCATCGCGATCCGCGCCTGCGCCGACAATTATACCGGCGCGCAGGTCGTTGGCCTCGACGTCAGAAGGCTCTATGCGCTCACCTTCGGACTTGGCGCAGCCTGCGTCGGCGCCGCCGGCACGATGCTGCTGATGGTTGTCGACGTCACGCCGTCGCTCGGGCAGGCCTATACCTTGCTCGCCTTCGTCATCGTCATCACCGGCGGGCTCGGCTCGATGGCTGGGGCGCTCATCGGCGGCGTGCTCATCGGCTTCACCGAGGCGATGGCGGGGCTTCTGTTCACGCCATCGGCCAAGAGCATGTTCGCCTTCGCCATTCTCGTGGTGGTGCTGCTGTTCCGGCCGCAGGGCATCATGGGCAAGAAGGCGACATGACGGAGCCGCGAAACAACTCGGGCCATTGGCGCGCGGCGTTGTTGCTGGCGCTCCTCGCCGCGGGTCTCCTGATCGCGCCGATGTTTGCCGGCGATTACCTGCTCACCGTGCTGATCGAGGTCCTCTATTTCGCCTTTGTCGGCCAGGCCTGGAACATCATGATGGGCTTTGCCGGCCAGCTTTCGCTCGGCCACGCCCTCTATGTCGGCCTCGGCGCCTATACTTCGGCCGCGCTCTATGTACGCTTCGGCATTGGGCCCTGGATCGGCCTTGTCGCCGCGGTGCCCATTGCCATGGCCGCCGGCGCCATCCTTGGCTTTCTCGCCTTCCGTTTCCGCGTGGCCGGCGTCTATTTCACGATCCTGACCATCGCCTTTGCCGAATTTGCGCGCATCGGCTTCGACCATCTCGGCTGGACCAACGGCTCGGCCGGACTGTTCCTGCCGGTTGCGCAATATACCCACAACGATTTGTGGCGGCTGCGCGGTCATCCGGCCATGTTTTATTACGTGATGCTGGCGGCGACCGTGCTGGCCTTCCTCGGTTGCCGGATGCTGCTCAAGAGCCGCATCGGCTATTTCTGGCTGGCGATCCGCGAAGACGAGCAGGCCGCGCGCGCCACCGGCATCGATACCTTCCGCTACAAAATGTACGCCGTGGTGATTTCTGCCGGCATGACGTCGTTTGCCGGCGTGTTCTACGCGTTCTATTACAACAACCTGTTCCCCGAACAGGTGTTCAACATCCTGCGCTCGATCGAGCTCATTCTGCCGCCGATGGTCGGCGGCATCGGCACGCTGTTCGGGCCGATCGCCGGCACGTTCGTGCTGGAAAGCCTCTCGGAAGGGTTGCGCACGTCGCTCGCCTTTTTCGGCGTCGATATTCCGGGCATCAAGCAGGTGTTCTTCGGTATCGTGCTGTTGTTCGTCGTGGTCGCCATGCCGGAAGGCATCTGGCCGTGGCTGTCGCGCCGCCTGGGGCTTAAGGAGCGCGAGCCATGAGCGCGTTGCTTCAGGTCGGCGGCGTCAGCAAGCGCTTCCGTGGCCTGCTTGCCGTCGATCGAGCCAGTTTCGAGGTCGAAGCCGGCACGATCTACAGCGTGATCGGGCCCAACGGCGCCGGCAAGACGACGCTGTTCAACATGATTGCCGGTGCGCTGGCGCCCGATGCCGGCTCGATTTCCTTCGCCGGCGAACGCATCGACGGACTTGCTCCCGACAAGGTCTGCCGGCGCGGCATCGGTCGCACCTTCCAGATCGTGCGGCCGTTTCCGGCTTTGAGCGTGGAGGATAACGTCATCGTCGGCGCACTGCTGCACCGGACCCATGCCGAGGACGCGCGGACGCAGGCGCACGAGATCCTGCGCCGGCTCGATCTCTACGATAAACGCGCGCATCTTGCTTCGTCGTTGACATTGCCCGAGCGCAAACGGCTGGAGGTTGCGCGCGCGCTCGCCACCGATCCGAAATTGCTGCTGCTCGATGAGGTCATGGCCGGCTTGCGGCCGACCGAGACCGACCGCATGGTCGCCATCCTGCGCGGGCTCAACCGCGAAAGCGGGCTGACGGTCCTGCTCATCGAGCACGTGATGCGCGCGGTGATGGCGCTCGCCGGGCGCGTGCTGGTGCTGCATCACGGAGCGATCATCGCCGAGGGCACGCCGTCCGAGGTGGTGCGCGACCGCGCGGTGATCGACTCCTACCTGGGCGTGGAGGCGGTCTAATGCTGCGCGTCGAAAACCTCGATGTGTTCTATGGCGACGCGCAGGCGCTCGACGGCGCCTCGCTGGAGATCGGCGAGGGCGAGATTGTCGCCATCGTCGGCGCCAACGGTGCCGGCAAGACCTCGCTCATTCGCACCATCGCCGGCATGCTCGCGCCCGCGCGCGGCCATATCCTCTATCGCGGCGTCGACATCGCCGGCTGGCCGAGCCACAAGGTCTGCGAACTCGGCATCGGCCAGGTGGCGGAGGGGCGGCAGGTATTTCCGACGCTGTCGGTTGCGGAAAATCTGGCGACCGGCGCCATGCTGGCGCGCGCGCGTGCGGGCCGCGAGCGAAATCTCGGCCGCGTCTATGCATTGTTTCCGGTCCTTGCCGAGCGGCGCAGCCAGCTTGCGGGAACGCTGTCGGGCGGCGAGCAGCAGATGCTCGCCATCGGCCGCTGCCTGATGGGAGCGCCGGACCTGGTGATGTTCGACGAGCCTTCGCTCGGACTGGCGCCGGCGATCGTGCAGAACGTGCTGGCGACCATCCGCGATCTCAATCGCGAGGGCCTTACCTGCGTCCTGGTGGAGCAGAACGTCGCGGTCTCGCTCAAGCTTGCCAGCCACGCCTACGTGCTGGAGAACGGCCGCGTCACGCTGACCGGCTCTGGCGCGGCGCTGCTCGCCGACGACCGCGTGCGGCAGGCGTATTTGGGGCTTTAGCCCGCTCTGTCCGTCATCCTGAGGAGCGAGCGAAGCGAGCCTCGAAGGATGAACGGCCACAAATTTTAAGGCCTTGGCCGTCGCCCTTCGAGGCTCGGCCTTCGGCCGAGCGCCTCAGGGTGACGGATTAAACGCGGCTACTTCAGTGGCGGCCCGATGGTGACGGCGAGCTTGCCGACGCCCTCGACCTCGCACTCGATCTTGTCGCCGGCGACGGTGGCGGAAACCCCAGACGGCGTGCCGGTCATGATGATGTCACCGGCTTCCAGCGCGACCATCTCCGAGAGCTTGGAGATTGTCTCCGGGATGTTCCAGATCATCTGGTTGAGATCGCCGTCCTGGCGGATCTTGCCGTTCACCTTGAGCGTGATCCTGCCCTTGGTCGGATGGCCGATCTCGCTCGCCGGCTTCAGCGGGCCGCAGGGCGCAGAGGCGTCGAACGCCTTGCCGATTTCCCATGGCCGCTTCACCTCGCGTGAGGCAATCTGCAGATCGCGGCGGGTCAAGTCGATGCCGACGGCATAGCCGTAGATACAGTCATTGGCCTTGCCGACGGGGATATTGCGGCCGCCGCTCTTCAGCGCCACGACCAGCTCGACCTCGTGGTGCATGTCCTTGGTCAGCGACGGGTAGGGCACCGTGCCGCCGTCGGCCACGATGGCGTCGGCCGGCTTGGCGAAGAAGAACGGCGGCGCCCGTTCGTCCTGACCCATCTCGCGGATGTGCTCGATATAATTGCGGCCGACGCACCAGATGCGGCGGACCGGAAAGACCTTGCTGCTGCCGGCAACCGCGATGACCGGCTGCTGCGGCGGCGGAATGACATAATCCGCACTCATGGGGACTGCCTTTGGATTGTGGGAATAAGCTGTGGACCGGCGGCCCATCGGGTATCGCATTCCGTGCGCCCGAACAAGCAGGATCGGAGCGCCGGCTTGGCGGGGCGAACTCAGCCCATGGTGGCGACAGCGGCGATGGTTGGCCGCGGTTCCTGTTCCTTGAGCTGCAGCCGGTAGAACGAAGCATAGCGGCCGCTCTTGCGCAGCAGTTCGTCGTGGCGTCCGGACTCGGTGACGCGGCCGTCCTCGACGACGTAAATGCGGTCGGCATGCGAAACCGTGTGCAGCCGGTGCGCGATTGCGAGCGTGGTACGGCCCTGGCAAAGATGCTCCATGGCCTCGCGCACCTGCAGCTCGGACTCTGAATCGAGCGCGGCGGTGGCCTCGTCGAGCAGGATGATCGGTGCGTTCTTGATCAGCGCCCGCGCAATGGCCACGCGCTGGCGCTGCCCGCCGGACAATTGCAGGCCATGCTCGCCGACCGCGGTGTCGTAGCCGCGCGGGAAGGAGAGGATGAAATCATGCGCATAGGCCGCTTTGGCAGCGGCGGCGATCTCGTCTTCGCTGGCGCCCGGCCTGCCGAAGGCGATGTTCTCGCGGATGGTGCCGCGGAACAGGAACACGTCCTGCCCGACATAGGCGATCTGCTGGCGCAGCGAGTTCCGAGAAACCCTGGCGATGTCCTGGCCGTCGATGACGATACGCCCGCGCTCGGGCTCATAGAAGCGCAGGATCAGGTTGAACACCGTCGATTTGCCGCCGCCCGACGGTCCGACCAGCGCGGTGAGCTTGCCCGGCTCGGCGACCAGCGACATGCCTCGCAGAACGACTTCGTCGTTGCGATAGGCAAAGCGGACGTCCTCGAGCTCAAGCCGCGCCTCTTTCACCAGCAGCGACGGGGCGTCGTCGTCGGGCGCCTCGCTCGGGGGCAGGTCGAGCACCTCGAACAGGATGCGGACGCCGACCAGGCCGCTGTTGAGCTCGATATTGAGCCTGGCAAGCCGCTTGGCAGGCTCGTATGCCAGCAAGAAGGCCGTGATGAACGAGAAAAACTGGCCCGGCGTCGCGCCGGTATCAATAACGCGATAGCCTCCATAAGTGATCGCCAGGGCGATGGCGCAGCCGCCCAGCGTCTCCATCAGCGGGCTCGCCCGGTTGGAGACGCGCGCCATCTTGTTGGCCTCGTATTCCACCGCGGCGACATTGCGGTTGAAGCGCTCGCGCATCACCTCTTCGAGCGTGAACGCCTTGACGATGCGGATGCCCTGCAGCGTTTCCTGCAGCGTTTCCATGATGCGGGCGCCGCCGTGGAACTGGCTGCGCGCGATGGCATAGATGCGGCGGATCAGCTTGCGCAGCACCAGAAAGGCCGGTGGCGCCACAATGAAGCTGAAGAACGACATCAGCGGATCCTGCACCACCATCACCGTGATCAGGCCGATCAACGACAGGAGATCGCGGCCAATCGAGGTGACCAGCAGGTTGATCACCTGCGTCGCCGCCGCGGCGCCGGCGCTCAACCGGGCGATGAATTCGGTCGAGTGCCGGTCGGAAAAGAAGCCGAGCCCCTCGTTGAGCAGCTTGGCAAAGACCGCCCGCTGATTATTGGCGACGATGCGGTTGCCGATCTGCGACAGCAATACGCTGTGCCCGTAAGTCGACAGACCTTTCACCGTAAACAGCACGACGGTGACGCCGCCGAGGGTGACGATGCCGGCGAGGTTGTGATTGACGTAGGCCTGGTTGATGACATCGCCGATGAGATAGGCGGAGAACGCCGTACAGCCCGCTGAAATTCCCATGAGCGTGAAGGCGACCGCGTATTTGCGCCAATGCACGAGGCCCTGCTCGGTCAGGAGGCGCCTGACCAGGGCGAGAACGCTGTAATGCGCGTCCGCGGACGCTGGCAGTGGCTGTTCGTTCATTGGCCCTCTACCGGGCTGACAGGCTTGTGGGTTGAAGCCGCTTCCTTGCCCGTCCGGCGTCAAATTATCAAGGCAAAAGGTAATTAAATCAAAAGGAAGGCGCGAAATCTGGCTTTGCCGCCGGTCAGGCGTAACTGCCCATTCGTTTGCCCAGCAGTTGTCGCTCCCAGGCGAGCGCGTGGGTCACGATGGTGTCGAGATTGTCGAACTGCGGGCGCCAGTCGAGCGTGGCATGGATGCGCGTGACGTCGGCGACCAGCGATACCGGATCGCCGGCCCGGCGGCCGGCGACCTCCACGGGAAAATCGCGGCTGCTGGCGCGCCGCACGGCGTCGATCACTTCGAGCACCGAATGGCCGTGGCCGTAACCGCAATTGAAGGTGTTACTGGCGCCGCCTCGGCGCAGATGCGCCAGCGCCGCCAGATGCGCGCGCACGAGATCGCTGACGTGGATGTAGTCGCGGACGCAGGTGCCGTCGGGCGTCGGATAATCGGTGCCGAACACATCGAGCTTGGGGCGGCGCCCGAGCGCCGTTTCGCAGGCAACCTTGATCAGATGGGTTGCGGCGGGCGTCGATTGGCCGGTGCGCAGCTGCGGATCGGCGCCGGCAACGTTGAAGTAGCGCAGCACGACAAAGCGCAGCCCGTGCGCGCGGCCGACGTCGTGCAGGATTATTTCCGACATCAACTTGGAACTGCCATAGGGCGAGATCGGCGGCGTCGGCGCGCTCTCGCGAACCGGCGCACCGCCGTTGCCGTAGACCGCGGCGGTCGACGAAAAGATGAAATGCTTGACGCCGGCTTCGACGGCTGCATCGAGCAACATGCAGGTGTTCATCGTGTTGTTGCGGTAGTAGCCGAGCGGATCGCGTACCGATTCCGGCACCACGATCGATGCCGCGAAGTGGATGATCGCGGTGATGTCGTGCTGGCGCAGCGTTTTGGCCACCAGATCGCGGTCGCCGGTGCTGCCGGCAACGAAAGGGACGCCGCCGGGGAGCAAAAAGCGAAAGCCGGTGGACAGATTGTCGAGCACCACGACCGGCTCGCCGGCATCCACGAGCGCGTGCACCATATGGCTACCGATATAGCCGGCACCGCCGGTGACCAGGATTGTCATGACCGCGCCCCCAAAATCGCCTCCGCAGCGCTCAATATCATGGTTATGGCGGCCGACCTTAACGAATCGTTATGGCGGTGGTGCGGCACCGCCGGTATAGGATCGGCGCCAGAATGTCCGACATTCTTTTCATCAAGACGTCCTCGCTCGGCGACGTGATCCACCATATGCCGGCGCTGACCGAGGCGGCGCGGGCGTGCGCCGGCGCGCGCTTTGCCTGGGTGGTGGAGGAGGCCTTCGCTCCATTGGTTGCCCTCCATCCGGCGGTCGCCGAGGTCATTCCGGTTGCCTGGCGGCGCTGGCGCAAAGCGCTTGTAGTGCCGGCAACGCTCAGGGAAATCGGCGCGAGCTTCGGCAAAATCCGCAGGCGCCGCTACGACGAGATCATCGACAGTCAAGGCTTGCTGCGCTCGGCGGCTATCGGCCGTATCGCGCGCGGCCGTCGGCACGGCTACGACGCGAGCAGTATCCGCGAGCCGCTGGCCGCCATGTTCTACGACGTGCGCCACAACATCGGCCGCGGTCTGCACGCGGTCGAACGCAACCGGATTCTCACCGGCCGGGCGCTCGGCTTTGCCCCGCAAGGGGCGCCTGATTTCGGTCTCGACCGCGCCAGTCTGATGTCGCCCGGCGCGCGCTATGCCGTACTGCTGCACGCGACTGCAAGGCCGGAGAAAGAATGGCCGGAGGAGAACTGGGTCGCGCTCGGCAATATGCTAAGCAGCGGCGGTCTTGACCTGGTTCTGCCGTGGGGCGGCGACGCCGAGCGCGCACGGGCCGGGCGTATTGCGGCGCGCGTTGCCGGCGGCCGAGTCGTCGAACGCCAGCCGCTCGGCGAGGTGGCGCGGCTCATTGCCGGCGCCTCATTCGTTGTCGGCGTCGATACCGGTCTGCTGCATGTCGCTGCGGCACTCGGCGTGCCGCTGGTCGCGGTCTTTGCCGGCAGCAATCCGGGGCTGACCGGGCCGGTCGGAGCGGGGCCGATGACCGTGCTCGGGACGGTTGGCAATCCGCCGGCCGTCGCCGATGTCGCCCGCGCCGTCGAGCGTATCGCGCCGTAAAATCAAGCCGCGCCGGCGCGCAGCAAGTCATGCACGTGGATGATGCCGAGTGGCTTTCCGTCCTCGACCACGAACAGCGCCGTCACCTTGGTGGCATTGAGCAGTTCCAACGCCTCGCTGACCAATTGGTCCGGCCGTACCGTTTTCGGCTTGCGCGTCATCACCGCATCGACCTTGGTGTCGAGCAGATCGTTGCGCATGTGGCGGCGCAAATCGCCGTCGGTGATAATGCCGACCAGATCGCCAGCGGCATCGGTGATGCCGACGCAGCCGAGACCCTTCGCCGACATTTCCAGAATCGCCTCCGACATCTTGGTGCCGAGCGGGGCGAGCGGAACCCTGGCATCGCGGTGCATGAGGTCTTGCACCGCTTTGAGCAGCGTGCCGAGCTTGCCGCCGGGATGCAGCAGACCAAAATCGACTGCGGTAAAGCCGTGGCTTTCGAGAAGCGCGATGGCCAGCGCGTCGCCGAGGGCGAGCTGCATCAGCGCCGACGTCGTTGGGGCGAGGTTGTGCGGGCAGGCTTCGCGCGCCTGCGGCAGGGTCAGCACGACATCCGCGTTCTTGGCCAGGGTCGAGTCCGGGCTGGCGGTGATCGCGATCAGATTGATGTTATGGCGTTGCGAATAGTCGGTGATGTTTTTCAGCTCCGCCGTTTCACCCGACCAAGACAGCGCCAGGATCACGTCGCTTTTGGTGATCATGCCGAGGTCACCATGGCTTGCCTCGGCCGGATGCACGAACAGCGCGGGCGTGCCAGTCGAGGCGAAGGTGGACGCTATCTTGTGGCCGATGTGGCCCGATTTTCCCATGCCGGTCACGATGACGCGGCCTTCGGCAGCGCGGATCAATTCGATTGCGGCTGCAAAAGCGGCGCCCAAACCATTGCGCAACGCCGCCGCCAGCGCATCGACGCCTTCGCCTTCCGCTTCGAGCGTGCGCAAGGCGCAGTCGATCGCGGCCTGTGCGCGTTCGCCGGTCCTGTCGGTCAGTTTGGGTTTCGCCATTTCTGAACAATGTCCCCGGAACGTGATCATCTGATAGCACAGAACGAAGTGGGCGTCAGGCGCCGATTGGTTAATCCCGATACCGTGTACTCAGGGTGCTTGCGCGGGCCTCGTCATGGCGCGCGCCGTTTGGCGTTGCCGAGGACCGCGCGCACCGCGGCCGCTACGGTCTCGACCGCAATGTCGCTCGTGCGGCGGTGGCGCACCGCGTTATTGCCTTCGCTGCGCGCGCGCCGGGCCGCATCGGTATCGCCGGGCGGCTCGATGATGGCGGCAAGGGGATTGAGCGGCTTCCAGTGCCACGGGCTCGTCGGCCCGAAAATAGCGACGGTCGGTGTGCCGAGGGCGGCGGCGACATGCATGAGGCCGGAATCATTGGTGACCGCCACGTCGGCGGCAGCATGAGCGAGGACCGCATTGCGCAGATCGTTGCTGGTGAGATCGCGCACGCGGCTGCCGCCGGCGGCGGCAATCGTTGCGGCAAGCGGTGCTTCGTTGGGGCCGCCGAGGACCCAGATCGAGACGCCGTCGGCCGTCAGCGCGCGCGCCAATTCAGCGTAGTGAGCGGCGGGCCAGGCCTTGCCGGCGCCAACGGCGCCCGGCGACAAGGTGACGATTGGGCGGGGATCGGTGGCTAGGCCGCGCCGCTTACGCCAGTCGTCAAGCTCATGGGGCGGCACGACGAGTTCAGGCAGAGGCCATTCACTCGGAAGCTTCGCGCTTGCCGGCAAGGCCAAGGCGCCCATCTGGTCGATCATGCGCGGCAGCGTGCGCTCGCCGGTGCGCACATCATTGAGCAGCCCAAGGCGTATTTCGCCGAGGAAACCAGTACGTAGGGGGATGCCGGCGAGCCACGGCGCGAGCGCGGCCTTCCATTTGCGCGACATCACCAGTGCCTGAGCGTAGTGGCCGGTGCGCAACTGCTTGGCGAGCTGAAGCTGGCGGGCGACACCGATCCGCCGACGCGGCAGATCGGCGATAATCGCCTGGCGCACGCCCGGCATGTAATCGGCGAGCGGCGCACATAACGTACTGCTGACGATGTCAACCGGACGCTCGGGCGCTTGCGCGCGCAACAGTTTCACAACCGAGTGGCAGCGGACGAAATCGCCGATCCAGACATAGGGGACGATGAGAACAGGCGCGGGCGCTGACACGGGATCGTCGCTCATGGAATAGCCGCCGCTTGCCCCCGTTTGCCCTTATAAGGCCCGGCCACTCACGCGTTAGCCCGCGGGGCCGCTCTATGTCCAGCCGTGATTTCCGCTGCGCCCACAACCCATTAGGTCGAGATTGCACAGGCCCCAAGACTGGGGCAAAGGAAAGCCCGCGAGAGCTTAACGGCGAGAGGCCTGATGTTTTTGGTCACCGGCGGGGCCGGCTTCATTGGATCGAACGTCGTTGCCAGCCTTAACGAGGCCGGCGGCGCCGATGTGGTCGTGAACGACCAGTTCGGCCATGACGACGCCAAATGGCGCAATCTGGCCAAGCGTCAGGTCGCCGACGTGGTGCCGTCGGGGGAGTTGATGGCGTGGCTCGATGGCCGCAAGCTCGACGGCGTCATCCATATGGGCGCCATCTCCGACACCACCGTCACTGACGCCGACCTGGTGATGGAAAACAATCTGCGCCTTTCGGTGCGGCTGCTCGATTGGTGCACGGCGACACGCACGCCACTCATCTACGCCTCGTCGGCGGCGACCTATGGCGACGGCGCGCAAGGCTTTGACGACGACTGGTCGCCGGAAGCACTGCGCAAGCTCAAGCCGATGAATCTCTATGGCTGGAGCAAGCACCAGTTCGACCTCGTCGTGGCCGAGCGTCAGGCGAAGAAGGAAAAGCTGCCGCCGCACTGGGCAGGCTTGAAATTCTTCAATGTCTACGGCCCCAACGAATATCACAAGGGCCATATGGCGAGCGTGCTGTCCAAAGTGTTCGACGAGGCCAAGGCCGGCAAGCCGGTGCGCCTGTTCAAGTCCTACCGTGACGGTATTGCCGACGGCGAGCAGCGGCGCGATTTCATCTATGTGGACGATGCCATCGCCGTGCTGCGCTGGCTCATGGACGCAACCGCGGTAAACGGCATATTCAACGTCGGAACGGGCAAAGCCGAGAGCTTCCGCGACATGATTGCCGCCATGTTCAAGGCGATGCGGCGGCCGCCCAACATCGACTATATCGAGATGCCGGAGGCAATCCGCGGGCAATACCAGTATTTCACGGAAGCACGGGTCGAGAATCTGCGCCGTGCCGGCTACAATGCCGGCTTCACGCCGCTCGACGATGCGGTCGCGCGTTACGTAAACGGCTATCTCGACCAGACCGATCGCTATCACTAGGCCATGTTCGACTTCGACAAACAACTCTCCGCGCTTACCGGGCAGACCGTGCTCTGCATCGGCGACCTGATGCTGGACGAATTCGTCTATGGTGAAGTCTCGCGCATTTCGCCGGAAGCCCCGGCGCCGGTTATCGCCGTCAAGCGCAGCGAAGTGATGATCGGCGGCGCCGGCAACGTGGCGCGCAACCTGGTCTCGCTCGGCGCTCGCTGTATTTTTGTCGGCGTGGTTGGTGATGACGATGCCGGGCTCGCTTTGACCGAGGCGCTGTCCGCTCAGCCGCTGATCGAGTTTCATCTGGTCACGGATTCGCAGCGCCAGACTACGCGCAAGGTGCGGTTCGTGTCGGAGCATTTTTCGACGCATCTGCTGCGCGCCGACTGGGAAGCGGCGATGCCGGTGAATCAGGCAGCGGAGGATGCGCTGATCGCGCATGCGCTGAGGGCGTTGCCGAAGGCGGGAGCGGTCATCCTCTCCGATTATGCCAAAGGCACGCTCAGTGCCCGCGTCGTGCGCGCCGTGATTGAGGCGGCCAGCGCGCTGGACAAGCCGATCGTGATCGATCCCAAAGGCCGCGACTACAGCGTTTATCGCGGGGCCACGATTATCACGCCAAACCGGCAGGAACTCGCCGACGCCACGCATACATCGGCCACCAATGACGACGAGATTGTCGTGGCGGCAACGGCGCTTGCCGAAGCGATCGACGTCAAAGCGGTCCTGGTCACCCGCAGCGAGCAGGGCATGACGCTTGTCAGCGTCGGCACGGAAGTCCACGTCCCCGCCTATCCGGTGCGGGTGCGCGACGTCTCCGGCGCAGGCGACACCGTGGTCGCCGTACTTGCCGCCATGCTGGCGATGGGTGCGGATTTCGAATCCGCCGTGCGCGCGGCCAATGCGGGCGCCGCCGTGGTGGTCGGCAAGCGCGGCACGGCGACCCTGTCCGTCGCGGAGTTGCGCTCGCGCATCCTGCCGGCCGCTTCGCTGGCGCCGGAGGAAAAGATCGTGTTCGACTGGGCCGTGCTCGACGAGCACCTCGCCGAATGGCGCCGACAAGGCCAGCGGGTCGGCTTCACAAATGGCTGCTTCGATCTCCTGCATCCGGGCCACGTCAAGCTGCTCGCCGGGGCGCGCGCGGCCTGCGACCGGCTGATCGTCGGCCTGAACGGCGATGCTTCGGTCACGCGGCTGAAGGGCGAGGGACGGCCGGTACAGCCGGTGCAGGCGCGGGCCGAGGTGCTGGCGGCGCTGGAGGCGGTCGACCTGGTTGTCGTTTTCGACGAAGACACGCCAGAGAAATTGATCGCGCGGGTCAAGCCGACGGTGCTGGTGAAGGGCAGCGACTACAAACGCGAGGATGTCGTCGGCCGCGACATCGTCGAGAAGCTGGGCGGTCAAGTCATTCTGATCGACATCGTGCCCGGCCATTCCACCAGCGCAATGGTTGCGCGCACGCGTTCGCAGTCGCGCTGACGGCGGTGCTTCAGCGCTCGCGCCGGAGCGGCTTGGTCTGCGGTGTCTGCCAGCCCTGGCTTTCCTCATATCGCTTGGCGTAGCGATAGAACGTGCCCTCGAAATTGCCGAAGGCGATGACGAAGCCGGCCCAGCCGTCGATGAAGCCGAGCTTGAAAATGTAATGCTTGAGGAACGACCAGACGCCGTGCCCGAGCGCGCCCGCCATCGATACGCGCTTATGCGCGAGCTTGGGCGTGCCGAGCGAGGAGTAGCGGTTCATCTTGCTGATGAGTTGCTCGAGATTGCGGAACGGGAATTGCCAGATGGCGTTGCGCAGCGTTCCCAGCGGTTTATCGCTCAGCAACTCGTAGCCTTCGTGTACCGGCTCGAGGGTGTAGCGCATGCTGCCTTTGCGGAAGAGCTGCGGCTGGCGGAAATTCGGATACCAGCCGGAGCCGCGGATCCATCGGCCCATCATGTAACTCCGTCGTGGAACGCGATAGGCATCGCGCGGCGGCCCCTCGGCAAGAAGCGCAAGAATCTCGTCGCGTACGGCCGCGGTGCAGCGCTCGTCGGCATCGAGGCTGAAGATCCAGTCGTATTTGCATATTCCGATGGCGCGGTTGCGCAAGTTGCCGAAGCCGTTGAACGGCACGTCCACCACGCGCGCGCCCAGCGCGGTCGCGATCTCCCGCGTGCGGTCGACGCTGAACGAGTCGACGACCACGACCTCGTCGGCCCACAGCACGCTGGCGACTGCGGCCGCGATCTTCTCCGCCTCGTTATAGGTGAGGATGTAGGCCGAAATTTTTTCCATGAGAGAGCGCCGGTTGCTCGAATAGTGCTGGCGCAAACTAGCACTGCCGGAAGCATGCACCCTAGGGGTTTGTCGCGGTCGGCGACTTCGGCTAAAGCCTCTAGGTTTAAAGCCAGAATAGGGTGACCGTGGCCGAGCCGATCTCTGTTATCGTGACCACCTATAACCGCGTGGACGCGCTCGAAGCGGTATTGCGCTCGCTCGCCGGGCAGAGCGACCAGGAATTCGAAGTGGTGGTCGCCGACGACGGCTCGACACCGGCAACGGCCCGCGCCGTGGCGGCATGGACCGGCAGGATCGGGCGTCGTCTCACCCACGTCTGGCATGAGGACCGCGGTTTCCGTGCCGCCGAGATTCGCAATCGCGCGATTTTGGTGTCGCAAGGGGCCTACTGCGTCTTCCTCGACGGCGATTGCATCGCGCGGCCGGATTTCATTGCGGCCCATCGCCGGCTTGCCGAACCGGGCTGGTTCGTCGCCGGAAACCGAATTCTGTTGTCGCCAGCGCTCACCCGCAAAGTGCTCGACGAAAGATTGGTGCCGGAGACCTGGCCTTTCACCGCATGGCTCACGCAGCGTTTGCATGGCGGCGTCAACCGCCTGTCCGCCGTTCTGCGGCTGCCGCTTGGACCGTTGCGGCGCTTGCGCAGCCGCGCGTGGCGAGGCGCACGCTCGTGCAATCTCGGCATTTGGCGCGCCGATCTCGACCGCGTTGATGGGTTCGACGCGGAATACGGCGGCTGGGGCAAGGAGGATTCCGATATTATCGTGCGCCTCCTACACGCCGGCGTGCGTCGCAAGGACGGCGCCTTTGCGACCGCCGTCTTGCATCTGTGGCACCCGGATGAAAGCAGGTCCATGCTGATGGCAAACGAGGGCAAGCTTGCCAGCGCCATCGCCGGGGATCGTACCCGCGCGCGACGCGGTTTGTCATCGCTGCAGCCGGCGCCCGCTGCGACGCAGGCAATGAATTAGCCAATGGCCACTGTTGCGCCATCTCGAATTCTCGACCGCGTAACATTGGCGCGCACCGCCGATTGGCTTGCGGTTGCGACCGCGGCGTCACTGCCGTGGTCGACGTCGGCGACCAGCATTCTGATCGTCTTGTGGCTGATTGCGCTCGCTCCCGCGCTGGATTGGGTCGAGCTTCGTCACGAAGCGAGAACGCTCGCCGGTGGCCTTCCCGTTTTGCTCGTGCTGCTCGGCATAGCTGGAACGCTGTGGGCCGATGTGAGCCTGCTTGAGCGCTGGAAGGGGCTCGATTCGTTTCTGAAATTGCTGGTTATTCCATTGCTGCTTGTGCAGTTCCGCGCCTCCGAGCGTGGCGCCTGGGTGTTCGGCGCTTATGCGCTCGCCTGTGTCGGCCTGCTTGTTCTGTCGTTCATTCTCGCGTCGTGGCCACACCCGATTCTTCTGTTCTCGATCGACTACGGCGTCGCGGTAAAAAACGCCGCCACCCAGAGCGGAGAATTCGCCACCTGCATCTTCGGCTTTCTTTTCCTGGCGCGCGAAGCAATGGCACGCCGGCAATGGCCCTGGTTGGTCGCGCTGCTGGCGGCGATTTTGGCGATGCTGGCTGATATCTTTTTTGTGGCAACCGGACGCACCGCGCTGGTCGTCATGCTCGTTCTGCTCGTTCTGTTTGCGGCCAGGCAACTGACGCCTCGCGCCGCCATGCTGTTGTTCGCCGGCGCAATCGTCATCGGCGCCGTGGCGTGGGCTGCATCGCCCTATTTGCGCGCGCGCACCGAGCAGATCTGGACGGATTTTCAGCGGTACGAAACGAGCGACACGCGCAATTCCTCTGGCGAACGCATCGAATTCGCGAGGAAATCAATCGAGTTCATTCGCGAGGCGCCGATCTTCGGACACGGCACCGGGTCAATCCACGCGCTGTTTGAAAAAGCCGCGGCCGGTCACAGCGGCGCCGAAGGTGTTGCCGCCGCGAACCCCCACAATCAGACCTTTGCGGTGGCAATTCAGATCGGCCTCGTCGGCGCGGCGGTGCTGTGGGCGATGTGGGTTGCGCATCTAGCCTTGTTTCGCGGCGCCGATCTGGCGAGCTGGATCGGACTTGTGGTCGTCACGCAGAACATTGTCGGCTCGCTTTTCAACTCGCACCTATTCGATTTCGCGCAGGGCTGGGTCTATGTCTTCGGTGTCGGCGTTGCCGGCGGCATGGTGCTGCGGAACAAAAGAGCCTGCCCAATTAAGACAGCTACAAGCGCATGAGTTGGCAGACGACGTCGAACCAAAAAAGTGAAAAACAACCCCATGCACAGTGAGTAGCTTGTCGCCTTCTTCGTACCATGAGCGTCGGCCCGCAGTTGCCATTTCGACGAAACGGCATGGTCAAGTCGTCAAAGCTCCACGCATGCCGACCCCGTGCGGGTCTCAGCGCAACTGATTGTTTCTTGTTAACCGTAACCTTATTTCTCGTGGCAGGTGATCGAGTTTGAAAATATAAATACGACAACTGTCTCGAATAACTACTGGCGCCTCCGGTCGCAACCAGAGGCGATTTGAGATGGCCGATTCGCTGACTGACCCGAGTCCCGGTCAGGTGCGGTAGCTTCGTAAAATTGACGTTCGGTGTTTCGGCGAAAGCCGAACAGAATGCGCGCACCTAAAACGGCGCAACGCGATCGTTATCGCTTACCGCAAACAGAGAGAAATTCTATGGAAAATGCCAAATCTCAAATGACAGCAGACTCTGAAAAAGATCAACGTTCCTTCCGCCCCCGCCCGGCGGACGCGCTGCCGTTTCTGAATGTCGTCAGGGATGCGAGCGGCCAGTCGATCGAAATGAACCGCTACGATGAGTACGGCATTGATGAGCTAAGGGCCGCACTCGGTGAGACGGACCCGAGAATAATTTGCGGCTTACTGAGTCAAATTGTCAATCTCAACAATCGCTCTACGTGGTGTGATGAAGAGGCAATTAATTTTACAGTCGCACTCGTACGGAATAACAATCCACGAAATGCCCTTCAGGTGATGCTTGTTATCAATATGGCGACGACGCAAAGCCATCTTATCGATGTTTCTCGAAAACTGACGAATGCAACAGATCCAATCGAGCAAGAGATCTATCAGCGCATGTTCCTCAAATTTGCGAATCTCTTTTCAAGTCAAGCCGAAACATATAAGCGACTTCAACAAGACGGTGAGCGCCAACCTCTCGTGCACAACACCATCGAGACCAGAATCGCGGTGGTCGATAATGGTGCTGCGGAGAATTGCTCGCATCGTACTCGACAAAGCCGAAAATCATCGACTGCCCTTACCTATGAACGTGCTGAACCGATGCCGATCATTGATAGCCCCGAGCGGCGCACTTCCAATGCCAAGGTCAAAGTCGGCTCGAAGAAGGCGAAATGATGCGGCCTGCAAGGCGCAACGTCGGGCCGATGATGGCGAGTGCGCGCTGCGGCGCCAAGACGCGGTCAGGCGGTAGTTGCAAGTCACCGGCGGTCGCGGGCAAAAAACGATGCCGCATGCACGGGGGTGCGCCGGGGTCCGGCGCACCCCGCGGCAATCGAAATGCGGTTAGACACGGACGCTTTACCGCCGAGAAACTCGCGGAGCGTCGACAGATGCGGGAAACGTTGCGACGGCTGGCTGAAGTTCTTGCCGACGTAAAATCAAAGCCGGGCTAGTGCTAACGGTAACGTACGAATCAGACCAATTTGGGAAGAACAACTAGACTCGTCTTCGCGGATGTAACAATTGGGTTCATTTCGCTAAAATGGGCCATCGCCACTCTGACTCAGTAGGTGTGCGGTCTATCTAAGCTGTCTTGATCGCTGCGGCTTGCGGAGGCGGACGCCGGGTCCGCCGCCGTTTTCGTCGATAAATTCGACGCCGGCGACTTCCAAAGCACGCTTTAATGCCGCGACGGTCGAAGCATGAGCCAACAAAGGCCCCGGCCTAGCCTCGAGACGCTTGACCGTTGGAAGGGAAACCTCAGAGGCCTTAGCTAGCTGACGCTGCTCCCAACGCAGAAGCGCCCTTGCCGCCCGTATGAGTTCGCTAGTGAGCGAAACATGGGATGCCGTGATGCCCATAGTATCATTTAATACCCTAGGTATTGACTTTCCCTTCATCAGACTATAATACCTGAGGTATCGAATAGTTCGGAGGGAGTGTGCACATGAACCAACTAGCATTTGCAGCAGCGAATTACACCGTCATCCGCGACCGCATTCGCGCCCAAGACCCCCAGATCGATGATGAGACCCTGGCCGACACGGTCGAGGGGCTCACCGATGTCCATGAAATCCTCCAAGCTGTGATCCGGGCGGCACTGGCCGATGAGGCCCTGGTTCAGGGGCTCAAAGGCCGGATCGCCGAGATGGAGGACCGTCTGGGCCGCCTGCAGGACCGCGCCCTCAAGCGCCGGCAGATCGCCCGTGACGTCATGGTCGAGCTCGACCTCAAGAAGCTGC
>Ga0335083_10004281_pt1 | contig 18221 bp, 17 predicted proteins | sample Lox_Sample_42_FD_206716 | JGI IMG/M metagenome (GOLD analysis project Ga0335083, IMG submission 206716) | Soil microbial communities from Loxahatchee National Wildlife Refuge, Florida, United States - Lox_Sample_4.2 | ecosystem: Environmental > Terrestrial > Soil > Wetlands | place: USA...
GGGCAGTGCGGGATCCCGATCCGCGCGTACAGCAACCGCAGGTAGTCGTAGATCTCGGTGATGGTCCCGACCGTCGACCGCGGGTTGCGCGACGCCGACTTCTGGTCGATCGAGATCGCCGGTGAAAGACCCTCGATGAAGTCGACGTCGGGCTTGTCCATCTGCCCGAGGAACTGGCGGGCGTACGCCGAGAGCGACTCGACATAGCGCCGCTGCCCCTCGGCGTAGATCGTGTCGAACGCGAGCGACGACTTGCCCGAGCCGGACAGCCCGGTGAAGACGATCAAGCGGTCGCGCGGCAGCTCGAGGTCGACGTTTCGTAGGTTGTGCTCGCGCGCACCTCGGACGACGATCGCGTCGCTCATCGCCGCTCAGGCTATCCCGGGGCGAGGCGGCTGTCGAACACCTGTTCGTGTCGTCAACTCACCTCGCGCAGCTCGCGCTTGAGCTCGTGGATCTCGTCGCGCAGCCGGGCGGCCTCCTCGAACCGGAGGTCGCGCGCCGCGTCCTGCATCTCGTCGGTGAGACTTTGAATCAGCCGGCCCAGCTCGTCGCGCGGGAGATCGAGCCGGTCGGCAACCGGCGCGCGAGCGCGTACGGCGCCGCGCCCGCGCCCCCGACCGCCGCGCCCGCGGCTCGACGCGTCCTCGCCGTCGTCGCGCATGCGGATCATCTCGAGGATGTCGGTGACCTTCTTGCGGACCGTCTGCGGATCGATGCCATGCAGCTCGTTGTACGCGAGTTGCTTCTGGCGGCGGCGCATGGTCTCGGAGATCGCGTGCCGCATCGAGTCGGTCATCTGGTCGGCGTACATGATCACCTGCCCGTCGACGTTGCGCGCCGCCCGTCCGATCGTTTGGATGAGCGACGTCGACGACCGTAGGAACCCCTCCTTGTCGGCGTCGAGGATGGCGACGAGCGACACCTCGGGGAGGTCGAGACCTTCGCGCAGCAGGTTGATGCCGACCAGAACGTCGAACTCGCCGAGACGCAGCGCCCGGAGGATCTCGATGCGCTCCAGGGTGTCGATCTCGGAATGGAGGTAGCGGACGCGGATGCCGAGCTCGAGCAGATAGTCGGTGAGGTCCTCGGACATCTTCTTCGTGAGCGTGGTCACGAGCACCCGCGCGTCGGCTTCGGTGCGGGCATGGATCTCGGCTACGAGATCGTCGATCTGGCCTTTCGTCGGCTTCACGATGATCTCGGGATCGATCAAGCCGGTCGGGCGCACGACCTGCTCGACGACCTGGGTGGACGTCTCCCGTTCGTAGGCTCCGGGTGTCGCCGACATGAACACCACTTGGTTCACCCGCTCGGTGAACTCCTCGAACCGCAGCGGCCGGTTGTCCATCGCCGACGGCAACCGGAAACCGTGCTCGACGAGCGTGTCCTTGCGCGACCGGTCGCCTTCGAACTGGCCGTGCAACTGCGGGATCGCGACGTGCGACTCGTCCACGACACACAGCCAGTCGTCGGGGAAGTAGTCGAGCAGTGTGTAGGGGGGCTGATGGCGAACGCGCCCGTCGAGGTGCATCGAGTAATTCTCGACGCCCGCGCAGCTTCCGACCTCGCGCAACATTTCGAGGTCGTAGCTCGTGCGCATGCGCAGGCGCTGCGCCTCGAGCAGCTTGCCCTGCCCCTCCAGCTCTCCCAGGCGCTCGGCGAGCTCGGCCTGGATTCCCTCGATCGCCTGGGCCAGGCGCTCCTCGTCGGTGACGTAGTGCGAGGCCGGGAACAGCGCGAGCGCGTCGAGCTCCTCGACGATCTCCCCGGTCAGCGGGTCGACGGTGCAGATGCGCTCGACCTCGTCGCCGAACAGCTGGATGCGGATCGCCCGCTCCTCGTACGACGGGAACACCTCGATCGTGTCGCCCCGGACGCGGAATTTGTTGCGGGCAAACGCGAAGTCGTTGCGCTCGTACTGGAGCTCCACCAACCGCCGCAGTATCTCGCGCTGATCCCGCTCGTCGCCGGGGGCGAGCATGAGCAGCTGCTTGCCGTATTGCTCGGGGGAACCGAGGCCGTAGATCGCCGAGACGGACGCGACGATGATCACGTCGCGTCGGGTGAGGAGCGCGCTCGTGGCCGAGTGGCGGAGCCGGTCGATCTCGTCGTTGATCGAGCTGTCTTTTTCGATGTAGGTGTCGGTCGTCGGCAGGTAGGCCTCGGGCTGGTAGTAGTCGTAGTAGCTGACGAAGTACTCGACCCGGTTCTTCGGGAACATCTCGCGGAACTCGGCCGCAAGCTGAGCCGCGAGCGACTTGTTGGGCGCGAGCACCAACGTCGGCCGCTGGGCGTTGGCGATGACGTTCGCGATCGTGAAGCTCTTGCCCGAACCCGTGATCCCGAGGAGGGTCTGGAAGCGGTCGCCGTTGTCGAGGCCCTCGCCGAGCGCGGCGATCGCCTCCGGCTGGTCGCCGGCGGGCTCCAGATCGGTGACCAGCTCGAACTCGGGCACCCGGGGAGCGTACCGGTGGGGTGAGACGGTTACGTCGCCGAATCCGTGTCCGCGGAGGTGGGCGGCGGCTCCGCGGCGCGGCGCTCCAACTCAGCCCAGATGCGTTCGACCTGCTCTTCGAGGTGCGACAGATCGCGACTGTTGTCCACGACCCATGTCGCGACTTTGCGGCGGTCCTCGTCGGTCGCCTGCAGGTCGATGCGGCGCCGGGCGTCGTCGCGGGGGACGCCGCGCGCCTCGAGCCGGTCGAGGCGGACCTCGAGCGGCGCCTCGACCACGATGACGGCCGCGTACTCGAAACCTCGCTTCGACTCCACTAGGAGCGGCACGTCATGGACGACAACCGAGCCGGCCGGGGCCTCCGCCACGCGACGCAGGAACTCTGCGCCGATCGCCGGGTGCGTGATTCCTTCGAGCTCCTTACGGGTCTCGTCGTCGACGAACGCAACCGCCGCGAGCGCGGGACGGTCGAGGGAGCCGTCCGGGTGCAGGATCTCGGGCCCGAAGCGATCGACCAGCTGGACCAGTACCGGCGAACCCGGCTCGACCACCTCGCGTGCAATCGCGTCCGCGTCGACGACGATCGCACCGCGGCGGGCGAGCTGCGCAGCAACGGTCGACTTTCCCGCGCCGATCCCGCCCGTCAGACCGACCATCAACATCGGCCGGATTCTACGAAGCCCATTTTCGCGATCCGGCCTTGGCGGCGATTACATCACTGTGACGTAATCCGCGCCAAGTACCGGAACGTGCTCGGAACCCTGCGGGTTACGCGGTCGGGGCGTCGTCTCCGGCCGACTCGCCGCTCGCCTCGGGTACTGCAGCGACAGCAGGGGCGTCGGGCACCGCGGGTGCTTCGACGGTTGCGCCCGCCGCAGGATCCTCGGCCGGAGCAGGTGCCGCCTCCGCCGCGCGCGGACCGCCGGCACCTTCCTCGCCCTCGGTGTAGTCGGGACCGATGTAGTTGCCCTGCGCGTCGTACGCGTGCTCGCCGTAGAACTCGCGGTACTCGGCCGCGACCTCGCCACCTTCGGCCGCCTGTTTGATCGACAACGAGATCCGCCGGCGTTCGAGGTCGATATCGATGATCTTGACCCACAGTTCCTCACCGGGGGTGACGACTTGTTCCGGGGCCTCGACGTGGTGCGCCGCCATCTCCGAGATGTGGACCAGACCCTCGATGCCTTCACCTACCTGTACGAACGCGCCGAAGGGCACGAGCTTGGTGACACGGCCGTACACGAGCTCGCCGACCTGGTGACCCGTCGCGAACTCCTGCCACGGATCCTGCTGCGTCGCCTTGAGCGAGAGCGAGATGCGCTCGCGGGAGAGGTCGACGTCGAGGACCTGCACAGTGACCTCGTCGCCGACCTGCACGACCGACGACGGGTGGTCGACGTGCTTCCACGACAACTCCGACACGTGTACGAGGCCGTCCATACCGCCGAGGTCGACGAATGCACCAAAGTTGACGACCGACGACACGACTCCCTTGCGTATCTCGCCCGGCTTCAGGTTGGTCAGGAACTCGTCGCGCTGCTCGCGCTGCGTCTCTTCGAGATAGGCGCGCCGAGAAAGCACCACGTTGTTGCGGTTCTTGTCGAGCTCGATGATCTTGCACTCGAGCACGCGGCCGACGTACGGATGCAGATCGCGCACCCGGCGCAGATCGACGAGCGACGCGGGAAGGAACCCGCGCAGACCGATGTCGATGATCAGGCCGCCCTTCACGACTTCGATGACCGGACCGGAGACGACTTCCTCGTTCTCCTTCTTCTGCTCGATCGTGCCCCACGCGCGCTCGTACTGCGCACGCTTCTTCGACAGGATCAGGCGGCCGTCTTTGTCTTCCTTCTGGAGTACGAGCGCTTCGATCTCCTCGCCGAGCGACACGACCTCGTTCGGGTCGACGTCGTTGCGGATCGACAGCTCCTTGCTCGGGATGACGCCTTCGGACTTGTAGCCGATGTCGAGCAACACCTCGTCGGAGTCGATCTTCACGACCTGGCCGTGCACGAGGTCGCCGTCTTCGAAGGCGACGATCGTCGCGTCGATGGCGTCGGAGAGAGACATGCCGCCGAGGTCGTCGACGACGATGTTCTGTTCCATCTCCGGTTCGCTGTTCTCCGCCGCCGTTTCGTCCGTGCCCGCTGCGGGCTCGGTGGCGGTGGTCTCGGCAACTGCGGAGGTCGGCTGCGCAGTTGCGTCCGGTTCCTGATCCAACACTTGTTCCTGCTTTGTTCGGGAAGGGCGGGCACACTGCGCTTGGGCCTGGTCTGCGCGCGCGCCCGTCGCCGCTCCGGTGGAGCGGCCCTGCAAGGCTACAGGCCGGTCGCCTCCTTGGAAACTCGCTACCGGGGCCGGTGTGCGAGGAGCAGATGCTCGGGAACGTCGATCGACGGCGCCGCACGCGCGTAGGCGCCGGGCGTCACCCCGAAAACGTCGTCGACGACGAGACCGGCGCGCTCGGCGATCAGGCGGAGCTCCCGGGGCGTATAGCAGGTCGTCCAGAGATCGAACTCGCGCTCCCGGCCGTGGGGATCGCGGACGACGGCGATCTCGTGGTTGATCCCGAGCCGGGCGTCGAACGACTCGCCGGCTTCCAGGTGGCGCACGACGAAGTACGACGAGAACGCGCTGAGCGCGATACGGCCGCCCGGGAGCAACGCCGCGCCGAGGACGCGAACGACGTCGAGTTCGGCATCGTCACCTCCAAGGAGCCCGAAACCACCCTGGCAGAGACAGATGACGGCGTCGAACTCCTCCGAGTAGCGGAGCTCGCGGACGTCCGCCTCCACGAACTCGACGGGTAACTCATCCGCGTCGGCGCGGGCGAGCGCGAGGAACTCGGGCGACGCGTCGACGCCCAGCACCGCGATACCGCGGCGACCGAGCTCGAGAGCATGCCGGCCGGGGCCACAGCCGGCGTCGAGCACGCGCATCCCCGCGCGCAGATCGAGCGCGTCCACGAGGAAATCGACCTCCTGGGCTGTCCCGAGCGTGAAGGCATTCCTCAGGTACGCCTGCCCGAGGAACGCCGCGACCGGATTGAACCAGTGCCCACCCGGCGGCAACTCCCCACCCGTCGTCTCCACGATCCGCGGATTACTTCGCGTCGGCCCAGGTGGTGCCGAAGCCGATGTCGACGACGAGAGGCACGCGCAACTCGGTCACCTGCTCCATCGTGGTCCGCACGACCTCCGTCACCTGCTCTCGCTCGCCGGTAGGCACCTCGAGCACCAGCTCATCGTGCACGGTCAGCACCATCCGGCTGGCAAAGCCGCCCGCGGTGAGGGCGCGGGCGAGACCGACCATCGCGAGCTTGAAGATGTCGGCCGCGCTCCCCTGCACCGGCGCGTTCTGCGCCATGCGCTCCCCCATCTGACGGATGCGAAAGTTGTCAGACGACAGCTCGGGGAGTTGCCGGCGCCGGCCGAACAACGTCGTGGTGTAACCGGTCGCCTTCGCCTCGCGGATCGTCTCGGTCATGTACGCGGCAATGTTCGGGAAGGCGGCGAAGTAGGCGTCGAGGATCTCGCGTGCTTGGTCGGTCGGGATGTCGAGCCGCGTCCCGAGCCCGTACGCCTCCATGCCGTACGCGAGGCCGTAGTTGACGACCTTGGCGAAGCGCCGCTGGAACTCGTCGACATCGCGCTCCTCCACGCCGAAAACGCGCGCCGCGGTCGTGGTGTGCACGTCGGCACCGCGATCGAAGGCCTCGATGAGCCCCGGGTCCTCCGCGAGATGCGCCAGGACGCGCAGCTCGATCTGCGAGTAGTCGGCCGTGAGGAGCCCGCAGCCTTCGTCGGCCACGAACGCCTTACGGAGCTCGCGGCCCGTCGAGGTGCGGACGGGCACGTTTTGCAGGTTCGGCGACTCACTCGAGATGCGCCCGGTTGTGGTCGCCAACTGGTTGAAGGTGGCATGGATCCGGCCGTCGGGTCCGACGAGCGGCGGCAGTGCGTCGGCGTACGTGCTGCGCAGCTTCTCGACCTCGCGGTAGCGCAACAGCGCCTCGACTATCGGATGGTCCTCGGCCATCTTCTGCAGCGAGTCGGCATCCGTCGACGGGCCCGTCTTCGTCCGCTTGACCGGGGTCATCCCGAGCTTCTCGAAGAGAATCCGCCGCAGCTGAGGCGTGGAGTTCACATTGAACTGCTCGCCCGCCTGCGCATGGATCTCGCGCTCGAGCCGGCGGCACTCATCGCCCAGTTCCTTGCCGAGGTCCTCGAGGAAGCCGACGTCGATGCGGATGCCCGCTTGTTCCATCTGGGCGAGGACCGGTACGAGCGGAAGCTCGACGCGTTCGTAGAGCTCGACGAGCTCACGGGCTTCGAGCGCCTCGGCGAGGACCGCCGCCAGGCGAACCAGGACCGCGACGCGCCGGCCCGTTTCCCTCGCGTTCGCCTCACCGTCGAAATCGAGAGTGCCCTCGACCTGATCGGGCGACCTCAGCTCGAGTGAGAGATACCGGAGCGCGAGATCCTCGAGCACGTACTTCCCCTCGCCCGGGTCGAGGAGGTACGCCATCACTGCGGTGTCGCGCTCCAGCGTGGGCAGTGCGAGCCCGAGTCCGTGCATCAGCTCTTTGGCGCGGTGTATCACGAGCGGCGGACCGGCCGGGTTCGTGAGCTCCACGAGGGCGGCGCGCACCTCGGCGAGATCGAGCAGATCGCCGTCGATGTAGGTCGCGTCGCCGCCCGTGGAGATCGCGACGCCCGCGAGCGCGCTGCGTCCGGCCGCGGCCGCCCATCGAGCCTCGAGCGCGACACGCTCCGGTTGCGAGGCGGCCCGCCGGATCGCGCCAGCGGCGGCCGCGGCATCGCGCGCGATGACCACTTCGACGTCGAGCGTGTCGGCCTCGGGAACCTCGGCGACGTCGCCGACCGCATCGAGGATGCGGGGCAACAGCAGCCGGAACTCGAGCTGGTTGAACAAGACCCGGACACGCTCGCGGTCGAACGAACCCTGCTTGAGGTCGGCAGGAGTGATACCGCCGAGGTCGACCTCGCAGTTCAGCCGTGACATCTCCCGGTTCTTGAACACGCGCTCTCTGGCTTCGGTGAGGTTGGTGCGCTGCTTGGGCGGCAGTTCGTCGAGGTGGTCGTAAATGCCCTCCAGGCCGCCGTAAGTGGTGATCAACTTCGCGGCCGTCTTCTCGCCGATGCCGGGCACCCCGGGGAGGTTGTCGCTCGTGTCGCCCCGGAGGCTCGCGTAGTCGAGATACTGGGCCGGCGTGACACCGAGGCAGCGCTCGGCAATCCCGGCCTCGTCGTACAGCGCGTAGTCGGAGACCCCGCGCTTGTTGTAGAGCACCTTGACGTGTGGATCGCGCACAAGCTGATAGGAGTCGCGGTCGCCGGTGACGATGACGACGTCGATTCCCTCGTCGGCAGCTTGCGTCGCGAGCGTCGCGATCACGTCGTCGGCCTCGACCCCGGAGATCTCGAGCTGGGTGATCTCGAGCGCGTCGAGCACCTCGTGGATCAAGGGCAGCTGCGAGCGGAAGAGGTCGGGGGTCTCCTTACGACCGGCCTTGTACTCGGGGTCGAGGTTGTTTCGGAAGGTGCTGCCGCCCGGCGCGTCGAACGCGACCGCGATGTGATCGGGCTGTTCGTCGGCCATCACCTTCGTGAGCATCGACGTGAACCCGTAGACCGCGTTCGTGACCGTTCCGGCCTTCGTCGCAAGGTCGGTCGGGAGCGCGAAGAAGGCTCGGTACGCGAGCGAATGGCCGTCGAGGAGCAACAGCTTGGGCATCGACGGTCATGCTACGACGGTGCTGCGACAAATCCCCCGGGGTCCGATTCGTGACCGGCGGGACCGGCTACGGCGTGAGCGTGCCGCCCACGACGTCGGCCGCGACCTCGTGGATCTTCCGTCGAGAGTTCATCGCGCTCTTTTGGAGGAAGCGCCAGGAGTCGGCCTCGGAGAGGCCGTGCTCGTCCATCAGGCGTCCCTTGGCGCGGTCGATGATCTTGCGTGCCTCGAGTCGTTCCGCCAGGTCGGCGTTCTCCTGTTCGAGCGCGACGATCTGCTCGAAGCGTCCGAGCGCGGTGACGATGGCCGGCAGGAGATCGCTCGTCTGAAACGGCTTGACGAGATACGCGAGCGCGCCCGCGTCGCGCGCCTGCTCGACGAGATCGTGCTGCGAGAACGCGGTGAGGATGAGCACCGCGGCGAGCCGTTCACCCGCGATCGTGCGGGCTGCGGTGAGGCCGTCCATTCCCGGCATCTTGATATCGAGGATCGCGAGGTCGGGCTCGAGGTCGCGCACCATCTCGATCGCGTGATCGCCGCGACCAGTCTCCCCGACCACCTCGTAGCCCTCTTCCTCGAGGATCTCCTTGAGGTCCAGACGGATGATCGCCTCGTCCTCGGCGATCACGACGCGCACGGGTTTCGACACCGGTTCTGAGCCCCTCACCTCTCGGTTACAACGACGAGGACGGTGACCGCGGGGTCGTCAGCTCCCCGGCCATTCGATCGAGGAGCGCGTCCTGATCGCGTTCGAGCTCCTCGATGGCGCGCCGGAGAGCGTCGCGCTGGCGCGACTGCGCATCGGCGTGACGGCGCATCTCGTGCGCTTCGGCCTGGGCGAGCGGTGTCTCCGAGACCAGCGACCGCAGGCGCGCGTCCTCGGCCTCGGCGACCAGCACCGTGCATTGCTCGTCGGCGACCGCGAGCTCCGCGCGCAACCGCTTGAGACGGTCGCTCACGTCGATGAGCCGGCGCTCCAGCAGAGACTTCGCCATGGAACCCCCCAGTCTACGGCGCCGGCCGAGATATGGCAGCGTTGGTCCTGATGATCGCTCATCCGGTGTTCACAGCGGACCACGACGAGCTGCGGGCGTCGGTGCGCCGCTTCGTGGACGCCGAGATCCGCCCGCACGTTGCCGGCTGGGAGGCAGGTGGGTTCTTCCCGGACCACCTGTTCCGGCGCTGCGGCGACCTCGGCTACCTCGGACTGCACTATCCCGCCCGCTGGGGCGGCAGCGACGGCGACCTCGCGGCCGGGCTCGTCTTCGTCGAGGAGCTCGCGCGCTGTGGCGCGGGCGCGATCCCGATGGCCATCTCGGTGCAATCGCACATGGCGACACCGGCGCTCGCCGAGTTCGGTACCGACGACCAGCGGGAGCGGTGGCTCCGCCCCGCGATCGAGGGCACGAAGATCGGCGCGATCGCGATCACCGAACCCGATACCGGCTCCGATGTCGCGTCCGTCCGCACCCACGCAGTGCGTGACGGCGATGTGTGGCGCGTGAACGGCCGGAAGATGTTCATCACCAACGGCACGCGCGCACATTTCCTCACGCTGGTCGCGAAGACCGATCCCGATGCCGGCCACAACGGGATCTCCCTCTTCGTCGTCGACACGTCGCTACCGGGCGTGCAGGTGTCGCGGCGGCTCGACAAGCTCGGCATGCACTCGTCCGACACCGCAGAGATCGCGCTCGACGATGTCGCGGTTCCCGAGTATGAGCTGATCGGCCTCGAGCCCGGACGCGGGTTCGCGCAGCTCATGTGGCAGCTCCAATACGAGCGCCTCGCGGGCGCGGCCGCGAGCGTCGGACATGCAGGGCAGGTCCTCGAGGAGACCGTCGCGTACGCACAGCAGCGGCATGCCTTCGGGCGCCCGATCGCGGGGCATCAGGTGATCGCGCACAAGCTCGCCGATGCCGCAACCGAGCTCAGCGCCGCCCGCGCGCTCCTGTACTCCACTATCTGGGCCGTTATGCAGGGCGACTATCCGGTGACCGAGATCTCGATGTGCAAGAAGTACTGCGCGCAAGTGCAGAACCGGCTGGTCGACACGTGTGTGCAGGTCTGGGGCGGCGCGGGCTACCTCGAGGAGACGGGTATCCCCCGCGCGTTCCGCGACGCGCGGCTGCAGCGCATCGGCGGCGGCACCGACGAGATCATGAACGAGGTCATCGCGAGACGACTCCTAGCCGGCGAAGTGTGAACATTCTGGGCTCGGCCGGGCTCTCAGTGGTAGGTCAAGTCGGGAGCCGGTGGTTCGGGGAAGGGTCGGGTGGTCGTGTCCGATGGGCGGTTCGAGTCGGCCGACTCGATCGGCCGCGCGGATGCGGACGATGACGCTTTCACGGCGTTCTTCGCCGCCGAGTTCGGCGCGTTGGCGGCCTATTGCGCTCGACTGCTGCCGTCCGGAGTAGCTGAAGACGCCGCCCAGGAGGCACTCGTGCGCGTGTGGACACACTGGCGCACAGTGCGAGACCCGCACGCTTACTCGTTCTTAGTCGCGACCAATCTGGCGCGCCGGCAATGGCAGTCCGACTCGAACCAGCGCGTGTTGCGCGACCGTCTCGACCTCGACGAGCGGACGCGCCGCGACGACTTCGCAGCTCACTTGGACCTGCACGACCTCGTGGACCGGCTCCCGGGCCGGTTACGCACCCCGACCCTGTTGCACTACTACGCCGACCTGCCCACCGCGCAGGTGGCACGCGTGTTGCACCGTCCGCCGGGCACCATCCGGCGTCGCTTGGCAGAAGCCCGTCATCTCCTCGGCGATGCACTGAAGGAGGCCCCATGACAGAGCCACCGGATCCGACCCAATACCCAGCGCCTAGCCCGGAGCGAATCGAGCAGGCCCTGAGCGCGATGCACGCACGCCGCGCCAGGCTGCGCCGTGTCCGACTCATCGGCGTCTCCGGCGCGCTCGTGGTCGTGGTAATCGCCGCGACGCTCCTTGCCGCCACGTCGGGAAAGGGCAAGGGCCATCAGCTTCGTGTGACGGGACAGTCGTCGACCATCGCGAGCACCGCCGCGAACACGACGATCGCACCGACGACGAGCAGCTCGCTGACCACCACCACACGCGCGAGCAGCACAACGACAGCGCCGACTCCCGGCACGCACAAGATCACGTATCAACCGTTCACCGCGACAGGTGCCGTCGCGCCCCAGTTCCAGGTCGAGTCGCGACTGACGGGTACGTGCGTCTTCGGCGAGAGCAGCCGTTCCTACCGATGTTTCGCCAAACCGTCCGGTGGCGTGTACGACCCTTGCTTCGCCGGGCCCTACGGCACGACAGGACCGTTGGTGTGCCCCAGCACCCCGACGAGCCTGCAGGTGGTGGAGTTCACCGCGACGTCGGTCACCTCGGGAAGGCCTGTCACCACGGCTCGCCCCTGGGCGATGCAACTGTCCAACGGTCAGATCTGTCTGTTCGTCTCCGCGGCGTGGGGAGGCCTCGGACCGTACGGCTGTAAGACGGCCAATACGGCCGCGGTGCGAGCCGATTGTCGGGAGCCGCAACCCTCGGAGCCGTGGTGGAGCGCCAACTGCCAGGACCAGATGACCGACGCGAGCCCGTTCACCCCGACCGAAGTGACCACGATCTGGTTCTGACGCGACTGAACACGACCTGAACGCGACTCCAGATCCGGGCGCGCAGGTCTGCCGCTGCATCCTCGCAGCAGAACGTGGAGATCTGTCGCGTGGTTGCTTGCGTGGTCTGGAACACTCGAGGTGTGACCGACTTCGAGAATGCCGATTTGCGTGGCGCTCGGTTCCGCGAGGTCGATCTCACCGGAGCGCGGGTCGAGGGAGCGAACCTGACGGACGTGAAGATGTCCGGCGTGTGGTTGGTCAACGTCGACATCGACGGCCTGTTCAACGGCGTGCGGGTCAACGGTGTCGACGTCACCGCGTACGTAAGTGCCGAGCTCGCTCGCATCGATCCGGAACGCGCGCTCATGGAGCCGACCGACCCGGAAGGGATGCGCGCGGCGTGGAGTGCCCTATCCGAGCACTGGGACGCGACCATCGCACGCGCGCAGGCCCTTTCGGAGGAAACGCTGCATGCTTCGGTCGACGGCGAGTTTTCGTTCGTGCAGACGATTCGCCACCTGATCTTCGCGACGGACAAGTGGTTCACCGTGCCGGTACTCGGCGGCGAGTTCGACCCGATGGGCTTGCCGAACACGGGCAGTCTCGACTTCCCATGGCCGGGCATCGATCGCGACGCCGATCCTTCGTTCGCGGAGGCGCTCGCAGTGCGTCGCGATCGCGGCGCCCGCCTCGGCGAGTATCTCGCCGATCTCGGCCCGTCGGACCTCACCCAAACCCGTCAAGTGCTCGAGAACGGCAGCGCTCCGGTGCAGGCGTGCCTGCACGTCGTCTTCGAAGAGTCGATGGCGCACCATCGTTACGCGACCCGCGATCTCGACGCGCTCGAGCGGACATGACACCCCGGAGAACTGACGCCCTCGGCGCCATTTGCCGTGCGCGCGGTGAATGTCGGGTCCGTGGCGTCGCTGCAGGTCAGCGCGTGCCCGAGGAGGGATTTGAACCCTCACCCCCTTGCGAGGAGCGGAATTTGAGTCCGCCGGGTGCGATAGCAACGCGGGCGAGGCAATGACAGCGTGAGGCACGATCCGACCTTTGACCTGCCCATTCTCAGCGCCGCGATGCAATCGGGTGGCAACGCGAGACACGCCGTTCCGGGGGCGCTTGTGAGCACGACGTGAGCACGGCTCCTAACCGCGAGCCTCGGCCGAAAGTCACGGCACGACCTACCCCGGGGCGGGTCATGGTTCGAAGCCGCGGCCGATCTGCGTAATCGCGTACGTCGTCGAGCCACAGCCGGCGCACTCGACGAAATCAGGTTCCACGTCGGCGACGAGACGCCACGAGTGGCCGCACGTCTCGCACGTCACCTCGAATTGGAGCACTGCGACGACGGTACCGAGCGGTGCGACACCTGCGACCGGGACCCTCTGTTTCTAGCCCTACTCTGACTTTCCCGCGTTTTGCGGGAAAACGGCCGACGTCAACGTGCCTTACCGCCCGCCCAAGGCACGAAGTCATCGGCCTGCCGGGACGGCCGCCCCCCTACTTCCACCCGCGGGGGGCGGCCGACCTCGGAACTCAGCGGGCCCCGAGTGTTGAGGCCGTCCCTCTCATCCTTTCCCGTCCGAGCCGCTCGGCACACACCCGCCGCGGGTGGTTAGGCACACGCACACGACCACCAAAAGGCCCGAGTAAAGAGGCTGACACGCGGGTTAGTTACCCCTGGGGCGGGAGCGCGGCGGACAGATCGGCTGCCGCAGTTATGGCGTCGCCCCCATTGCCGGGGGGTCACGGGGTCTCCTTGTGCCATTCTGCTGATCGTGCTCGCCACGGACAGCTTCCGACCTGACCAGTGGCATGACTTCTTCGTGTTGGTGGGAGGCGCTGCCGCCGCGTTGACGGGTTTGGTGTTCGTCGCGCTGTCCCTGAATCTCGCCGTCGTCATGAGTGACTCGACACACCGATACCGCTCGATCGGCACTCTCACGAACTTCGCTGGCATCTTCGTCGTGAGCGGGCTTGCCGTCATGGGCGGACAGAACCACGTCGCGATCGGCATCGAATGGCTCCTCGTCGCGTGCGGAGCGGGCGTGGTCTACGTGAACGGATACCTGCAAGCGCGCACCGGGGGCGGAAGTCAGAGAACCATGAGCCTGGTGCGCACGGCGAGCGGCACGGCGCTCTACGCCGCGCAGGTCGTCGGGTCCGTCGTGTTCGCATTCGGCAGCATTGCTGGGTTGTATATGGCCGCGGTCGCGATGGTGGTGCTCGCTGCTTATTCCGTTTCCGGCGCGTGGCTTCTACTCGTCGGCGTGCATCAGGCGCAGCCACCGCGAAGCTGACGCGCCTCCGGTTACGGCAGGATCTCAGACGCTGCCCTTGCGGCTGTTGAGCCAACTGACCATTGCGGGATCGCGGTGATCGAAGAACTGCGACGCGCCGGTGTCCAGGGTCGCGATCCGGGCCATGTCGTCGTCGGTGAGTGCGAAGTCGAAGACGTTGAGGTTCTGTTCCATGCGTTGACGGCGGACCGATTTGGGGATCGTCACGATGTTGCGCTGGATGAGCCACCGCAGCACAACCTGGGCGACGGACTTGCCGTAGGCGTTGCCGATCTCGGTCAGGAGCGGGTGGGTGAACAGATTGTTCTTGCCTTCGGCGAACCCACCCCACGCTTCGACTTGCACGCTGTTGGTGCGCATGAGCTCCTGATCGCTGCCGCGCTGGAAGAACGGGTTGACCTCAACCTGATCGACCGCCGGTGTGACCTCGTTGTGCTCGATGAGATCGACGAGGCGATCCGGATAGAAGTTCGCGACGCCGATCGCGCGGGCGAGACCCTCGCCGTGAGGTTTCTCCATCGCCCGCCAGAAGCTGTAGTAGTCCCCGAAAGGCTGGTGGATGAGGTACAGGTCCACGTAGTCAAGGCCGAGCCGTTCGAGCGACCGGTCGAACGCGGCTCGCGCGTTCGCTTCGCCCGGATCCTGAATCCACAGCTTCGTGGTGATGAACAACGAGTCACGCGCAACACCGCTACGGCGCACCGCCCGCCCGACCGCGTCTTCGTTCTGGTACGAGGCAGCAGTGTCGATGAGCCGATAGCCGACTTCCAGCGCGTCGGCGACAGCCTGTTCGGTGTCATCGGGCGAAATCTGATACACGCCGAACCCGAGAATCGGCATCTCGACACCGTTGCTCAGCACGACTGACGGAACCTGCGCCATACCTAACCTCCCGAGCCGACACGAGATCTACCCCATGCCCTCGACTCCGTCGCAGCGAGCGCAGAATGCGGTCTGGAGCGTTTATGCGAGGCCGCATCGCGTCTGTCAGGCGGTGTGTTGGTCGTACTGTTCACGCTGGGGGGGATTTTGACTGCTCGAAGTTGTCGAGGTGGTTCACGCGGGCGAAGAGGTAGCTGCGCTTCGACGCCCAGACCCTCTTGTGAGCACGACGTGAGCACGACGTGAGCACGCTCTCCGCAACATCGACACGTGCTCACGCGTCGGTGCAGGTCAGTGCGTGCCCGAGGAGGGATTTGAACCCTCACCCCCTTGCGAGGAGCGGATTTTGAGTCCGCCGTGTCTGCCATTCCACCACTCGGGCGCGATCGTCCCACGAAGACACGTGAAACGCAGGTGCCCATCATGCCAGTTCGGTACCATCGGAACGTGGTGGAGTTCGTGGTCGGCATCGTGGTCGGTGCCTCGGCAGCCGCTCTCCTGATGATCCTGATCGGCCCCTCGAGGCGAGTACGCGCCGAGCCGCCGCTGTCGCGCGACGTCGAGACGAAGCTCCTCCTCGGTGAGGATCCCGAGCAGCCGACGATCCCTCCCGCGCCCCGAGCCGAACACCCGCGGCAGTACACCGCGAACGAGCTCGCGGCGCTGCAGCGCCTCGGGCAGGAGCAACAGCAGCGCCGGCGCAAGCGCTGAATCGCGCCCGCCTCTACGCCAACGCGAACAGCAGCCGGGCCCGGCAGCACTCCGCGCCGTCCACTGTCGCGGTAGCGCGGCCCCAGCCGCCCCGCGCGCTGAGCCGCTCGATGTCGACCGCGAGATCGATGACCTCGCCGGGCCGCACCATCCGCCGGAACCGAGCCTCCTCGACCCCGCCGAAGAGCGGAAGCTTTCCTGCGTAACGCGGGTCCGCGAGCACCGCGATCGCGCCGGCCTGCGCGAGTGCCTCGAGTTGCAACACGCCGGGGAAGATCGGGTTCCCGGGGAAGTGCCCGGCGAGAAACGGCTCGTCACCCGTCACCCGGTAGCGCGCGCGAATCGACGCCGCGGGCACGCACTCGAGCACCTCGTCGACGAACCGGAACGGCGGTCGGTGCGGCAACAGGCCTACGAGCGAGTTGTCGCCGTCCCCCTCCTCGGCCATGCGCGGCGACCTTACCTGCAGGTAGGCGGGTTACCCGCGGGTACTCGCCGGTTACCGTCGCGTACGAAACGGCGCGTTCATCCATCATGTACGGACCAGTCACACGCCCGTGTAACCCTGCGAGGCGTACTGGGGTCGAATCCACTCGACCCACCAGCCCCCAGCCCGTTCTTCGTCCCCCGGAGGTCTGCTCGTGCGCGTCGCGGTCGTGTTCCCGGGCCAGGGGACGCAAGCACCCGGTATGGGCGCGCCGTGGCAGGACCATCCGGCATGGAAGATCGTGGAGCTCGCGGAGGCCGCACTCGGCGAACCGCTCGCGCCGTTGCTCCTCGACACGCCGGCCGAAGGCCTGGCCCGAACACGCGAAGCGCAACTCGCAGTTCTGTGCAACTCCTTGATCGCGTGGGAGGCCGCGCGACTCGTGCTCGACGACATCGTCGCGTTCGCCGGCCACTCTCTCGGTCAGGTGACGGCCTTAATCGCGGCGGGTGTGCTCGAGCTCGAGGACGGCGTCCGCTTCGCGGCGCGCCGGGCCGAGTTGACCCAGTCCGCGGCCGACGCGCACCCGGGGCGCATGGCCGCGCTGCTGGGTGCCACCATCGAGCAGGCCGAAGCCGCGTGCCTCGCCGCACCCGGCGGCGCGTGGGTCGCGAACGACAACGCGCCGGGTCAAGTCGTGATCGCGGGCACGCCCGACGGCGTCGACCGAGCAGTCGCCCGCGCCAAGGAGCTCCGTGTGCGACGGGCGACTCCGCTTGCGGTCGGTGGCGCCTTCCACACGCCGCTCATGGCGAGCGCGCGTGAAGGCCTGATCGACGCGATCGCAACGGTCCCATGTGCCGACCCGTGCGCGCCCGTCGTCTCGAACCACGACGGCGCGGCGTACGCCGATGGCGAGGGATGGCGGACCCGCCTGCCCGACCACGTCACCGTCCCCGTCCGCTGGCGCACCTCGATGCAGACGCTCGCCGGCCTCGGCGCCGACGCGTTCGTCGAGGTCGGACACGGCTCGATGATCGCCGGCGTCGCGAAGCGCACGCTTCCGGACGTTCCCGTGCTCGCATGCGGCAGCCCCGCCGAGTGCGAGCAGCTGTCCCGTAAATCCACCCCCGAAGAGGAGAACCCGTGAGCCCGCAAAACCATCTCGAAGGCGAACGGGTGGTTATGGTCGAGCGCATGATCGTCGCACCGGGCGTGGGGGTGTTCCGTCCCTTGGGGGTCGAAGAAGGCGCGGAGGTACGCGTCGGCGAGATCGTGGGAGTGGTGGAAGGACCGGGCACCCGCGAACCGGTCCGCAGCGCGTTCCACGGGGTCGTCGTCGGCTTCCTCGCGCATTCGGGCCAGCGACTGCGTGAGGGCCAGGCCGTCGCCTGGCTGCGGGTCGCGTGACCGCGGCCGCCGGAATCGTCGGCTGGGGTACCGCAGTTCCCGATGGGCGGGTCACGAATCAGGATCTCGAAGCCCGGCTCGATACGACTGACTCGTGGATCGTCGAACGAACGGGCATCCACGAACGGCGCGTCGCCGGCCCGGGTGAGACCACCGCGAGCCTCGCCGCCGACGCCGCGACGCTCGCGATCAAGCGCGCGGGGCTCACGCCCTCGGACATCGATCTTCTGATCGTCGCGACGGCAACGCCCGAACAGCCCATTCCCCACACGGGCGCATTCGTCGGTGAGGCGCTCGGTTTGCAGTGCGGCTCGTTCGACATGAACGCCGCGTGCGCGGGCTTCGTGTACGAGCTCGTCGTGGGCAGCTCGATGGTGCAGATGGGCTATGAACACGTCCTGATCGTCGGAGCCGAGACGCTGAGCCGCATCGTCGACCCCGAGGATCGCACCACCACGGTGCTGTTCGGCGACGGCGCGGGCGCGGCTGTGCTCACGGCGACACGCGACGTACCCGGCCTGCTCGCCTGGGACCTGGGCTGCGACGGCTCGGCGGCGGGCCTCCTCGAGATCCCGGCGGGTGGTAGCCGCCTCCCCACGAGCGCGGCCACGATCGCCGACCGGGGGCACTACCTCAAGATGTCAGGCCAGGAGGTCTTCCGGCGCGCGGTGCG
>Ga0335083_10004282_pt1 | contig 18219 bp, 11 predicted proteins | sample Lox_Sample_42_FD_206716 | JGI IMG/M metagenome (GOLD analysis project Ga0335083, IMG submission 206716) | Soil microbial communities from Loxahatchee National Wildlife Refuge, Florida, United States - Lox_Sample_4.2 | ecosystem: Environmental > Terrestrial > Soil > Wetlands | place: USA...
TGGTCAATCTTCCTTTTGCCAGGAATCAATTGTTCAATCGCGTTCGCGGCAAAGCGCTACCCGCATGGGCCGCCGAGTTCGATGCGACCACCTGGGCGCAATTCTTCCTGAAATACATCCTCGGAGACGAAGCGGTAACCTGTGTCATCCCCGGCACCGACAAGCCCGAATACATGCGTGACAACCTGAACGCCGGACGCGGCCGGATCCCGGACGCGGCAATGCGCAGGAAGATGGTAGAGTTCCTGCAATCGATTTGACAGCACAACCCGCATTTCCTCGCTGCCGGTCTGCGGGGGCACATTGTGTCCGCGTCGAGTCGCCGGTTTTCGATTCGTTGGGCGAGCGGCCGCCCCCTCCCTGGCCAAGAGCAGCCATTTAGAACGAGGCAGAACGTGCAGGGCCGCGATGCTGCGTCCGTGCCTGGCCCTTCCTTCCATCGGCGTTGAGAATCATTTGCGATGCCTACCGGATTCACAGAGGGTGTCTGCGCACCTTGCCGTTGACGCGGGTCAAAGCGGCCGTGCGAGGATCGGCGTAAAAACTCTTAGTACGCTTCGCGGGGTTTCATGGTCGCGCTCTTCGACCCCATCCGGATTGGTGCCCTCGACCTTGCCAACCGCATCGTCATGGCGCCGCTGACCCGCAACCGAGCAGCGCCCGGCCAAGTGGCCTCCAAGCTCGCTGTCGAGTACTACCGGCAGCGCGCGAGCGCGGGACTCATCATCACCGAGGGATCGCAGATCAGCCCTGAGGCCCAGGGCTACGTCGACACGCCCGGCATCTACAACGCGGGGCAGGTCGCGGCATGGCGGTGCGTTACCGAGGCTGTGCATGCCGAAGGGGGACGCATCGTCGTGCAGCTCTGGCACGTCGGGCGCGTGTCGCACGTCTCGTTGCAGCCGAACGGGAAGGCGCCGGTGTCGTCGACGGCGCGCCAGGCCGAGACCAAGACATTCCTGCGCGAGGGCTTCGTTCCGGTCTCGGCGCCGCGCGCTCTGTCTGCCGCGGAGATACCGGCTCTGGTGGCGAGCTACGCCGATGCGGCGCGGCGCGCGATGGATGCGGGCTTCGACGGCGTCGAGGTGCACGGCGCGAACGGTTACCTGATCGACCAGTTCCTGCGCGACAGCATCAATGACCGCAAGGACGAATACGGCGGCGCGATCGGCAAGCGCGTGCGCTTCCTGGTCGAAGTGATGCAGGCAGTCGTCGATGCCATCGGCGGCGCACGCACCGGTCTGCGCCTCTCGCCGGTGACACCGTCCAACGACGCCCGGCAGGACAGCAACCCGCAGGCGCTGTTCGAGCACGCAGTCGCGCAACTCGCGCCGCTCGGGCTTGCCTTCATTGAAGTCGTCGAGGGCCAGACCGCCGGCGCGCGCGACTTCGCTCCGTTCGACTATGCCGCGCTGCGCCACAGGTTCAACGGCGCGTGGATGGTGAACAACGGCTACGACCGTCGAATGGCCATCGATGCTGTGGCCGCTCATCGAGCTGACCTCGTCTCGTTTGGGCGCCTTTTCATCAGCAATCCGGATCTAGTCCGCCGTCTGCGCGACAACGCTCCGCTCAATGCACCCGATCCGAGAACGTTCTACGGCGGCGGTGTCAAAGGCTATGTCGATTACCCGACGCTCGAGGAGCCGGCTACGGCATGACGCGTGTCGGCGACCCACGACCTGTCTCGCCGAGTCGTCCACGGCTGTGAGGAGATGCGAATGTTCAAGCTGACCGTGAATGGGCGCGCGCGTACTGTCGACGTCGAGCCGGAGATGCCGCTGCTCTGGGTGCTGCGCGGAGAGCTCGACCTTCCCGGAACAAAGTACGGCTGCGGCGCGGCTCTGTGCGGAGCCTGCACGGTGCTCGTCGACGGCGAGGCGGTGCGTTCCTGCTCGCTGCCCGTGTCCGCGGCGGTGGGAAAGAAGATCGTGACCATCGAGGGACTGTCGGAGAAAGGCCTGCACCGCGCCCAGGAGGCGTGGATCGAATACGAGGTTCCGCAGTGCGGCTATTGCCAGAGCGGGATGATCATGGCGGCCGTCGCGCTGCTCGCGAAGAACCCGAAGCCGAGCGATGCAGACATCGGCGCGACGATGACCAACCTGTGCCGTTGCGGCAGCTACGCGCGGGTGCGCAAGGCGATCCATGCGCTCGCCGACGATTCCCCTGCGAAGAAAGCCTGACGAGAATAGCCATGACGATTGCTCTAACGCGTCGCGAGTTCCTCAAGGTTTCCTCTGCGCTGGGCGGCGGCCTCGCGCTCGAATTCTGGTTCCCGGTCGCATCCGCAGCTACGGGCGGCGCAGCCGTGACCGAGGTCAACGCCTGGATCGTCATTCATCCGGACGATCGCGTGGTGATCCGCATCGCCCGCTCCGAGATGGGGCAGGGGACCTACACCGCGCTCGCACAGCTCGTTGCGGAAGAGCTCGACTGCGACTGGACCAAGGTGAGCGCGGAGTTCGCCTCGCCCAACGAGAACGTCCGCCGCAACCGCATCTGGGGCTCGATGTCCACGGGCGGCAGCCAGGGTGTGCGCTGGTCGCAGGATTACGTGCGCAAGGCGGGTGCGAGCGCACGCGAGATGCTGATCGCGGCGGCAGCGCTTCAGTGGAAAGTTCCAGTCGCGGAGTGCGGCGCCGCGAGCAGCGTCATTACGCACGCGCCGACAGGAAGGAAGCTCCGTTACGGGCAGGTCGCCGCGGCGGCGGCGAAGCTCACGCCACCGCAGGATGTGAAACTGCGCGATCCGGCGCAGTGGAAGATCGCCGGCAAGCCGCTGCACCGTCTCGACATTCCCGACAAGGTGCAGGGAAAGCCCGTCTTCGCGGCCGATGTCGCGTTGCCGGGAATGCTGCACGCCTCGATCGCCCAGTGCCCGGTGTTCGGCGGCAAGCTGCGGGGCGTCGACGATGCCGCGGCGTTGAAGCTGCGCGGCGTGAAGAAAGTCGTGCGCGAGGAGAACTTCGTCGCCGTCGTCGCGGACAACTGGTGGCGCGCCAACGAAGCGTTGAAGAAACTGAAGATCGAGTGGGACTTTGGCGGCAGAGAACACGCCGACAATGACACCATCGCGGGCATGCTGCGCGAAGGCCTCGGCGATCCCAACCTGCAGCAAGCGCGAAAGCTCGGCGACGCGCAGGCCGAGCTCGCTGCTGCGGCGACGGTCATCGAGGCGGTGTACCAATCGCCTTACCTCAACCACGCGACGATGGAGCCGCAGACCTGCACCGCATGGTTCAAGCCGGACGGCTCGCTCGAGGTGTGGACGTCCACGCAAAACGGCGAGGCGTCGATGGCGGCGGCTGCGGAGACAGCCCGCCTTCCGCTCGAGAAAGTCGAAGTGCACAAGATGATGCTCGGCGGCGGTTTCGGCCGCCGCGGTGGGCCGCAGGATTTCGTGCAGCAGGGTGTGGCGATCGCAAAGGCGATGCGCGGCGTGCCGGTGAAGATGATGTGGTCGCGCGAAGAGGACGTGCAGCATGACTTCTATCGTCCGGCAAGCATGGTAAAGATGAAGGCGGGGCTCGATGCACAGGGCCGGATCATGGCGATGCATACGACGATCGCCTGCCCGTCGATCATGAAGGTGCTGATGCCGGGCTCGCTTCCCAAGGACGGCATCGACTTCTCGGCCGTGCGCTCGTTCAACGACATGCCGTACACGATCGCGAACCAGCAGGTGGACTACGCGATGCGCAACGGTCACGTGCCGGTCGGATTCTGGCGCGCACCAGGGCAGCAGAATTCCTTCTACCGCGAGTGCTTCATCGACGAGCTGGCGGAAAAGGCAGGCAAGGACCCCGTCGAATTCAGGCTGGCGATGCTGAGGGAGGGCGACAAGAACCGGCTCGTGCTCGAGGCCGTGGCGAAGGCTGCCGGCTGGGGCTCTGCGCTGCCGCCCGGCGTGCATCGCGGCGTGGCCGTTGCCGACGGCTTCGGGAGCTACACCGCGATGGTGGCCGAAGTATCGGTCCCTACCGACGGCAAGCCGAAGGTGCACCGCATCGTCGTTGCGATCGACTCCGGCTACGTCGTCAATCCGGACACCTGCCGCGCTCAGGCCGAGAGCAACGTCGTGTTCGGGCTTGGTGCGATCCTCTACCAGGAGATCAACATCAAGAACGGGCGCGTCGCGGAATCCAACTTCGACGATTTCCCGCTGCCGCGGATCGACGAGATTCCCGACGTCGAGACCGTGCTCGTGCCCACGGGAGGATTCTGGGGCGGACACGGCGAGCCGGCCATCCTGCCGCTTGCGCCTGCGGTGTGCAACGCGATCTATTCTGCAACCGGCCAGCGCGTCCGGTCCCTGCCGCTCAAGCACCACGATCTGCGGGCGGCCTAAGCGCGCGCCACAGAAGCCGGAGCTGGGACTAATGAATTGTTACAGACCAGCCGCTTTGCTGTGCGCGCGGCGGCAGATGATGAACTTCGGCAGCCCCGCAAGAATTGAGCTTCACCATTTTGGGAGTCGCAATCGTGATGAGTCGTCGCTTTCGCCTTGGTGGCACGCTGTTAGGGCTCTTGATCGCCCAGCCGGCTTTCACTGCCCAACAACCCTCGTCCGTCGCGATGGAGCAACTGGCCAAGGACAAGGGCTGCTATCTTTGCCACACCGCGAAGTCGGTCAAGGCGGGCCCGGAACGTCTACTCCCGTTCGCACCTTCGTGGGTCGATATCGCCATAAAGTACCGAGGTCAGAAGGACGCTGAGGACCGACTGACGCGGATCGTTCTTCAAGGGTCCGGAGCCGGACCCAACGGGCGTCATTGGCAAGGCAAGGTCAGCGACGTCGGCATGCTCCCAAACGTCCCGGAGATCGACGAAAGCGATGCGAGGCGGCTCGTGCACTGGATCCTTTCCTTCCCACGCGGGTGATCCTCCGCGGATCTCGAACCTTCGGCGAAGCGCAGGATTGGATAGGTCTCCCAGGAGCGCGTCAGTACTCGGGTGCGAAAGCAGCAGGTGCCGTGGGATGAGCGTCCAACTGATCCCGTCGGGTTCGATCACCTGTCCGGCGTCGACCGCGGGGACGACGCGCTTCAACCGCTACTGCGAGGTCTATGAGTGCCCGGGGCCGGACTTGAACCGGCATGGCGGGATTCACCGCCGAGGGATTTTAAGTCCCTTGTGTATACCAGTTTCACCACCCGGGCCGGCGACCATTGTAAACGGCCGGTCGGCGGCCGGCACGGGCCGGCGGCGAAACGTGGAACCAAGAAAAAGCCGGCGCAAGCCGGCTCTTTCCGTGAATGCCTATCCGGCTACATCGACAAAACCCACTTCACGAGCGACTTGACGTCGTCGGCGCTGGCTTTCACGGCAGGGTGACCCTTGCCTTCCGAGACCTTTGCCGTCAGCGTGGCTTCGGCGTCCGCTTTCCCCTTGTACTTGGCCGCAACGTCCTTGAATGCCGGCCCCACTTTCTTGGTGTCCACGGCATGGCAGTTGAGGCACCCGCTGCTTTTGGCCAACGCCTCTTGTGCGTTTGCAACTGCCGCTCCGGTCATCGCGATCGATGCAACAACGGCCACTGCGAGCAATTTCATGTTCACTCCTGTGTGGTGCGACGGGGTATTCTAGCGCATCTACCCGGCGCTTCGCACCTGCTTCGATCGGCCAGCCGAGGAGGGGGCCGCGTCACGACTACTCCCGGAAATGACGCGAGAGCGGACCATCCGCCCTCGCGCCGTCGAACACTATGCTCGCAGGTCGTGCCGCTGCTAGCGCCGGCGACACCGGGCCGCCCAGCGGTCACATTGCCGTCGATTCGCCCTTCACCTCAACATCGACGCGGCGGTTCGGTGCGAGGCAATCGATCAGCTCCTTGCGGTTCTTCTGCTCGCACTCGACGACGGCCTGCTTCTTGCCCATGCCGATGGTCTCGATCTTGTCCCGGGGAATGCCCTTTGCAACGAGGTAGTCGCGCACCGCGTTCGCACGCTTCAGCGAAAGCTCCTGGTTGTAGGCATCGGAGCCGAGCCGGTCGGTATGACCGGTCACCAGGACGATTTCGAGCTTGACGTTCGTGAGCTTGCCGACGACCTTGCCGTCGATCGCCGCCTTGCCTTCGGGCTTGAGATCAGCCTTGTCGAAGTCGAACAGAGCCTCCGAGTTCAGCGTGATCTTCTCGACCTTGGGTGCGGGTTTCGCGGCCGGCGGCGGCGGAGGTGGCGGCGGCGGGGCCGGCCTCGGCGCTTCCGCGACCCTCACCGGCGCAGGCGGCAGCGGCGGCGCGTCGAACTTGTAAGTCACCGTGAACCAGAAGATGTTCTGGTTGCCGTTCGGATTGAGGTAGTAACCGTTGGTGTAGCTCGTGCTCGTGCTCGGCGCGGTCACCGTCGGCGAAGGGATCAGGTAGGTGAATCCCTGCGAACCGATGTCATCGCGGCTGAATTTCTCGTACGCGTATCCGCCGGTAAACGACCAGTTCTTGTTCAGCGTGTACGTGGCCTTGATGTTGAAGTAAGTCTGCTTCGTGTTGTCGAAGTTGCCGATGTTGAGCGGATTGTTGAACTGGTTGCCGTTGCTGTCGCAGCACGGCGCCGAGAACGTCGCGTCTCCGGTGTTCTTCACATACATGTATGACGCGTTCAACAGCCATGCGTCGGTCACCGGCCAGTCGGCGCCGACCCCGATCATCCAGGTCTGATCCTTGGTCTGCGAGGACCAGTTGTAGGAGCCGGTGTAGTTGCTGCCTCCCGCCGGGATGAACCAGGCTTGCTGGTTGGGATCGAAGCAACCGGGGTTCGCGGACGCGCCCGTGTTCGTGCACCAGCCGGGCGGGTTGGTGCCCGCCGGCGGCGGGCCGTTCGAAATCGTGCCGATGTAGCGGTGGTTCGACGGGTACTTCGTCTCCTGCCAGTCGCCGAAGCCCCGGACCATGATCTTGTCCGGCGCGCCCCAGTTCACACTGAGGTAGTACCCATCCATGTTGTTGTCGGTCCGGCCGTAGGTGATGTTATCGTAGTTGTTCCTGGCCCAGTTAGCCTGGAAGCTCGCCGTCAACAGCGGCAACGGGGTCCAGTCGAGATAAAGCCTCACCTCGTTGGTTGTCAGGTCCTGCATGTCGAAGGCCGACGTGAACGGCAGCAGATAATTCGGATCGCTGGTGCTCAAGCCGGCGTTGCTGTAATTGCTCGTCGCATCGCGCTTGAGGTAGCGGTACTTGATCCGCCCGGTCAGGGTGTCGTACGCCGTGTTCTTGTATTCGACGAAGACGCTGTTGGTGTGATACTTCGTATAGTCGACCCGGTCGACGTCGTAGTCCACGTAGTCATAGCCGGCGCCCAGCCTCTGGCCGCGCGCGAAGCGCCAGTAGGCGTCGAAGCCGACGTTGTTTTTGTGGTAGTCGAACTTGTCAGGCTCGCAGTTGCCCCCAGGCCACGCTGTGCCCGCAGGCGATCCCGCCGGTGGCGGAACGTTGCCACAGCTCAGGCCGCTCGGCAGCGGCATCGTCGGCGCGTTGCCGAACTCGATCTCGCTCGACTTGTTCTGCAGCTTGGTCCAGTAGTAGTAGACCCGCGTGTCGACGTCGTTGACCGGATGCGCGGTCCATCCCAGCGCGAACGACTGGTTGACATGCTGACCGCGGAACACGGTGTCATCGGGGTTCGTCAGGTTGTTCGCCGGCACCGTCGGAAAACTGTTGAGCTGCATCAGTGGAATGCCGACGTTGCTCGTCGTCTGCGCCCAGGTATAGCGCGCCGCTATCACCGAGTTCCAGGGCAGGCCGCGCCAGTTGGCGGTCGCCGTGGCTTTGTTGAAGTAGTTGTCGGGCGGAAGCTGGGTCGTGTCGAGCAGGCTGCCGAAGAACGGGTTCGCCCAGCTGAGCACCTGCTGGGAGTTGTCGAAGTGACTGTAGTCCCAGCGCAGCGAGTAGGTTGCCGTGTTCGTCTGGTACCCGCCCTCTGCTCCCCAGTTCGTCGTGCTGTACTGCACGGGGATCGGCAGCGCCATGTAGCCGTTGCCGGGACTCGTTCCGAGTGAGCCGGAGCCGACCTTGGTGCCGTCGAACTTGACCTGGTTGCCGTCGACACGGACGTACCAGGGGCTGTTCTTCTGCCATTCGAAATAGCCGCCTGCGTCCTTGCGCTCGTAACCCAGGTTGGACGAGCCCCATTGGGTGGGATCGAGGCTCGGGAACGTCCCCGTCAGCAGCGGGCCACCGATTCCGTTGTACGGCGAGCGGGCGTTGGTATCGAAGTCATGCGGCATCCAGTTCAGGTACGCTCCAGCCTTGAAAGTGTCGTACATGCCGCCGCGCAGGAACATGTACTGGTCGTCGCGGCCGAAATTTTCGCCGTAACCCTCGAACCACGTAGTGGAATTCCGGCCGCGGACACCGACGCTCGACAGCGCGCCGTTGCCCAGATCCTGGTACTCCTGCAGCTTAGCTTTGTCATCCCCGTTCTGGCGATTGTAGATGCCGCCGAAGGTCACGGTGCCCTGGACCCGCATCGGGTCGTCGTCGCTCTGGGCGAATGCGGGCGCAGCCGCAAACAGGCCGGCGATCAGCGTTGGAAGCAGCTTCTTGCCCATGGCTCTCTCCCTGACCTTATCTGAGGAAGAACTGGCCGCGGTTAGCCGGCGCGTTCGACCCGTGAATATTGCTGTGGCAGTTCAGGCACGCGCGGTCGACCAGGCGGGTGTTGACGTTCGAGCTGAGCGATCCGACCGGCTTCCCGAAGCAACCCGGGTAGTTGAACTTGTCGTTAATCATCCCGGCCTGGCAGACAAAGCCGCCGCCCGCGCCGTAGATCGTTCCCGGATGCCGCGATCCCTCGTGGCAGTCCTGGCAGAGGTTCGGCGTGTGCTCGCGCAGCAGCTTGTAGTGGACCGAGCCGTGCGGGTTGTGGCAGGTCGCGCAGTTCTCTTCGACCGGCGGGTGGTTGAACACGAACGGTCCGCGCTTGTCCGCGTGACACGAGTAGCACTGGTCGTTGATCGTGGCCTGCTTGACCATCACCGGCGAGAGCGCTCCGTGCGGGTTGTGGCAGTCGCTGCACTTGATCTTGCCTTCGATGATCGGGTGATGCGAAGGCTTGAACGTCTCCGCGCGGATGTGCTGGTGGCAGGTGCCGCAGACCTCGGACTGGTTCGGCTGGAAGGTCGTCGTGAACTTGTTGATAGTGACCTTCTGCGCCACCAGGTTCACGCCGTTGTAGGTCGGTACGACCTTCTCGCCGTGGATGCTATGGCAGTTGCTGCACGCGACTTCGTTGATGGCGTGCTTGCCGGAGGTCCAGAAGGCGAGATTGCGATTGCTGCCGTGACAGGTGAGGCAAACGGCGGTCTGCTCCGCAGCCGACTTGCCCTTGGCGAACGGGTTGGCCGGCTTGGCCTTCATCGGGTCCTTCAGGTGCTCGGTAGCGTCACCGTGACAGTTCTGGCACATACTGCCGGCGGCATCGTTCTTCGCGCCGTGCTGCGAAAGATCGATCGACTGCCACTTGTCTTCGTGGCAATTCGCGCACACCGGTTTGACCTGGGGTTCGCCTTTGGCCGCGGCCGACGCGGTGGCAGGTTGCGCGAGGGCTGCCGTCGGGACAACCAACGCGAACAAGCCGGCGCAGAATGCGCCGACGATCAAATTGAGTCGCATGGAATTCCTCCCTGATGCGCTGCACACGGAGCCGAATCGCATCGAAACCTCCCGTCGTGGCGAAGCTCAGCGGTCCATTGACTTGTTGCTTATCGTCCGTGAGAAACGCGCACTTCCCTTGGCATCCTAGCGCGTTCGCAGAAGCGCTGAACAGGGGCGGGTTGATTTGGATCAAAAATCATACGTCGACTGCCGGTTGTTGTTGCGGCAGTGCCACACTGCGGCTGAGAAAGGGTGTTACTGGCAAAGGGTGTTACTGACCCCGTTACAGGCGGGACGGCGCCGCAATGCAAACGACTTACGACCTAGGTCAAAGGGCGAGAGTTGTTTCGTGGGATAGTGGCCTCAATGTCAACGGCCCGTAGGGCGAGAAGTCCATAAAGGATCGGAACATGAAGAAACATCTGCTCATCGCTGCCCTCTTAGCCGCCTTCGCCACACATGCCGCTGGCGCAGGCGATGCGCCGATGACGATCCCGTCGTTAACGGGCGAGGTGCTAGAGGTGATCGACGTCCCGTCATACACGTACCTGCGCCTCAAGACCGCCCAGGGCGAGGCGTGGGCGGCCGTGAACAAGTCGCCGGTCAAGAAGGGGACCGAGGTGACGATTTACGATCCCGCGGTGATGGAAAACTTCAAGAGCCCGGCGCTTAACCGGACCTTCCCCGAGATCGTCTTCGGCACGCTGGGCGAGACGGCGCCGGCAGCTCCTGCTCAAGCGGCAACGGCGAGCGCAACGCCGCACGCAGGGGCAAGCGTCGGCCAGATTCACGCCGAGGTCGGAAAGGCGATCGATATGGCTCCGGTGAAAGTGGCGAAGGCCGAGGGACGCACTGGCCGCACGGTCGCCGAGGTCAATGCGAATCGTGCTGCGCTCAAGGACAAGACCGTGACGATCCACGCCAAGGTCGTCAAGGTCAACGCCGGCGTGATGGGCAAAAACTGGGTGCATCTGCGCGACGGCTCGGGATCTGCCGCGGACTCGAGCAACGATTTGCTGGTCACGAGCCAGGACGAGCCCAAAGTCGGAGACGTCGTGGTCGCCAAAGGCGTCGTCAAGACGGACGTGGATCTCGGCTCAGGCTACGCGTACAAGGTGCTGGTCGAGAACGCGTCGTTCCAGAAATAGTACACCGCGGCGCCTACAGACACCCTACCGGCGACCTTCGGCGGAGCGGCCTGTACGTCGCTGCGCTGATCGCAGCTACTCAAGGACTCATCGGTCGCCTCCGATCGGCGTTTCACGTCTGCCACGGCAGAGGAACGGGCAAGTCTTCCTCTGCCAACGCTGCTGCGAATGCAATCACGGCACGCACCGCCTCCTCGTTGAGGATCGGGAATTCCCGGACGATGTTCGTGACGCTCATGCCGTCCTCGAGGTTTGCCAGGACGGTCCGGACCGCAACGTGGGTGCCCTTGATCGTAGGCTCGCCGCCACAGATGGCTGGATCGCGAACGATGTATTGCAGATAGTTCATGGCCATCACAGCTCTCCCCCGCTAATCCCCGCGCACTGCATCTCGCACGAAGCGCTGATCGAGCATTCGTCGTTCGAGAACCGAGGCCGCGATTCGTCCGCGCTCAAGCAAGCGCGTGGCGACCTTGTCGCTCGTTGCGTCAAAGGTTTCGATCCACTGCCGCGAGCGCGTGCGCCCATTGGCCCGTGCGCACCAAAGCGACTCGTCGTTTCGTTTGCTCATCGGTGTCGGCATGACGGCGTCCCCCGTTAAGAGGGCCCGCTCGCGCGGGCGCTCTATCCCCCTGAGCGACTTGATGAACTTTTTCTTAGGAAGCGATGCAGAAAGCGTGCAAGGCGCGATTGATCTGCATCAAACTGACTTCAACTTGAGATTGGTGCGGGAAAACAAGGCGCTACGATAGAGGGAGCGACTTGGCATCATCAGTTGAGAGAGATCGCGCGGTCGCATTCGCTGGAGTTTTCGCAGAAGTAAGAAAAAACCCGCCTCGATTCCTATTACCGATACATGTTGACGGCGGTCGCCCTAGCGCCTAACTCCACCGATAAGCTTACCCGCGCCCCAATGAAGGTCGAACGCCTTGAGATTGCGTGCCGTGATGGAAGTCGCGCTCTGGAGCGCGACCCAGCTTGGGTCGCCTGCACAGGTAGCCAACATGGGGGATGCGGTTGAATCGCTCCGCGCGGACGACGCTCCGCTTACCGGACGGATCGGTGCGATCTAAGTCAAACCTAGGTCCGCGGTTCATGAGATAGTGGTCCGATGTCCAAAGGAAGACGCGCCTCGGCTCGGCAGTCGCCAATCATTGGTACTGGTCCGGATCGCCTGCAGCGACTCCTGGGGCAAGCCATGGCTGCCCACAAAAAGGGACAGTTGGCTCAAGCACGAGCTTGGTATAAGGAGATTCTTCGCATCCAGCCGAAGCATGCGATGGCCCTGCAGCTTCTTGGCATCGTCGAAGGCCAAACGGGGAATTTACAGCGTGCGGTCGAGTTGATCGATCGTGCGATCGCGGTCGATCCCAACAACGCGGAGTACCACTCGAACCGCGGGGTCGCTCTCAAGGAGCTGGGACAGCTCGAGGCGGCCGCGGCGAGCTACGACACAGCACTCGCGCTCGACTCGGAGCGCATCAGCGATCACTTCAATCGCGCAGTCGCGCTGCAGGCGCTGGGGCGGCTGAAGCCAGCGGTCGAGAGCTACGACAGGGCGATCGAGCTCAAGTCCGATTTCGCGGAAGCCTACGCCAATCGCGGCGTTGCGCTGGAGGAGCTCGGACAGCTCGATGCAGCGCTGGCCAGTTACGACAAAGCAATTGAACTCAAGCCGGATTATCCGGAGGCCCATTCGAGCCGCGGCGTGGCGCTCCGTAAACTGGGACAGTTCGATGCAGCGATCGCCAGCTTCGACGTGGCGATCATTCTCAAGCCGCGCTATGCCGAAGCTCATTCCAACCGGGGCAACGCGCTGCAGGCGCTCAAGCGCCTCGAGGAGGCAGTCGCCAGCTACGACAAGGCCCTCGCGATCAACCCCGACTACGCGGAGGCGTATTCGAATCGCGGTGTGGCCCTTCAGGAACTCGGTCGCCTCGAGGCCGCCGTTGCCAGCTACGACAGGGCAATCGAGCTTCGTCCCGGCGATGCGGAAGCATATTCGAATCGCGGCACTGCCTTGGAAGAATTGAAGCAGCTCGATGCAGCGGTGGCCAGCTACGACAAGGCGATCGCCCTCAAACCCGATTATGCCGAGGCCTATTCGAATCGTGGAATCGCGCTGAAGCTGCTCGGGAAAATCGATGCTGCAATGGCCAGCTACGACCGAGCCATCGCCATCAATCCCGACTATGCCGAAGCGTACTCGAATCGCGGCAACGCGTGCATGGCGCTCAAGCAGCCCGAGGCCGCTCTGGCCAGCTTCGATCGTGCCATTGCCTTGAAGCCCGACTACGCCGAAGCCTACTCGAATCGCGGCATACCCCTCCACGCTCTCCACTACCTCGACGCCGCGGTTGCGAGTTACGACAAGGCTATCGCCCTGAAGACAGACTACGCCGAGGCGTATTCCAATCGCGGGATCGCCCTTCAGGAGCTGGGCCAGCTCGATGCCGCGGTCGCAAGCTACGATCAGGCCATCGCTCTCAAGCCTGACTATGCGGACGCCTATGTCAATCGCGGCGTCGCGTTGTCGGACCTCAAGCGGCCAGCTGCCGCTGCCGCGAGCTATGGCAAAGCCTTCGAGCTCGATCCGCACCACGCGTTCCTTTCCGGCGCCCTGCTGCACGTGAAGATGCAGATGTGCGAGTGGCAGAACTTCGACGCAGATTCAGAAGCGCTGCAAGCCCGCATCGCGGCGGGAGAGAAGGCGTCGCCGAGCTTTCCAGTGCAGGCTATGTTCGATTCACCGGCGCTGCATCGCATGGCGGCGGAGACATGGACCAAGGAGAAATATCCGATCGATATGTCGCTTGGCCCGATCGCGAAGGTACCCAAAGGTGACAGAATCCGCATCGGGTACTTTTCGGCCGACTTTGGCGCACATCCGGTGTCATATCTTTTGGCCGGTGTGCTGGAGGAGCACGACCGGTCGCGCTTCGAGATAACCGGGTTCTCGTACGGGCCCAACGAACCGGACGCTACGAGGGATCGTATCGCAACGGCGATGGAGGAGTTCATCGACGTGCGCAAGGTATCCGATCGGGACGTGGCGAAGCTCGCGAGACAGCTCGCGATCGACATCGCGGTCGACCTCGGCGGATTCACCCACAGCAGTCGGCCGGGGATCTTCGCGCTGCGGGCGGCGCCGATCCAGGCGAGTTACCTTGGCTATCTCGGGACGCTGGGCGCGGCCTGGATGGATTATCTCTTTGCCGACAAGGTGATCATTCCGGCGGGAAGCCGCGAGCACTATGCGGAGAAGATCGCGTACCTGGCGAGCTACCAGGCGAACGACAGGAAGCGCGCCATCTCCGACCGGAAAATGACCCGCGAGGAGTTCGGATTGCCGGCGTCGGCTTTCGTATTCTGCAGCTTCAACGCCGCCTACAAGATCACGCCGGCGACATTCTCAGGTTGGATGAGGATCCTGAGTTGCGTGGAGGACAGCGTGCTATTTCTGCTGGCCGACAATCTGGAGGCCAGCACCAATCTGCGGAAGAAAGCGGTGGAGCACGGCGTTGCTGCCGATCGGCTGGTGTTCGCGGGGCGGCTGCCGCCCGCCGAGTACATTGCACGTTACAGGCTTGCGGATCTCTTTCTCGACACGCTGCCGTACAACGCGGGCACCACTGCGAGCGACGCGCTGTGGGCGGGCCTGCCGGTGCTGACCCGGGTGGGCGAATCGTTCCCGAGCCGGGTGGCGGCCAGCCTGCTCACGGCAGTCGGATTGCCGGAGCTAATCACGACGTCGCAAGCGGACTACGAACGGCGGGCGGTTGACTTTGCAAGTGATCGCGAGCGGCTCGCTGCAATCCGGCGCAAGATTGCCGACAATCGGCTGGTTACGCCGCTCTTCGATACGACTGGATTCACGCGTGATATAGAGGCCGTGTACGAGGCGATGCTGTCGCGCTATTGGGCCGACCTCGCGCCTGACCATATCGTCATCCGACCCTAGAGGGACGGGCATCGCAGCCGTCGATGCGTACACGAAGCACTCCCTTGTCCTCTGCAGCGGAAAAGATGCGGCGCGCCATCGCCGCATTCGCACGAGGCGACTTGGCGCAGGCTGAGAAACATTGCCGAACGGTGCTCGAGCTCGAGGGTGAGCATTTCAATGCCCTGCACCTTCTCGGGATCATCGCTTGCCATACAGGCAGACTGTCGCAGGCCGCTGATGTGCTTGCGAGAGCTGTCGCCCTCAATCCGCAAGATGCCATTGCGCAGGGCAGCCTCGGATCAGCGCTTCTCGCATTGAAGCGTCCGGCGGAAGCGCTGGAGCGTTTCAGATCGGCCGTCGCCATCAAGCCCGACCTCGCGGAGGCGCACAACAATCTGGGCATCGCACTGCGCGACTTGGCTCGAGCTGAAGAATCGCTGGAAAGCTTCGATCGCGCTATCGCCTTGAAGCCTGATCTGGCGGATGCGCACTACAACCGCGGTGTCGCTCTAACTGATCTGAACCGTCCGTCGGAAGCAGTACGAAGCTTCGATCGAGCAATCGCGCACAGGCCCGACCACGTCGACGCCCATAACAACCGCGGCGCAGCCCTTCGGCAGCTCAGGCGACCGGAGGAGGCGTTGAAGAGCTTCGAGCGCGCAATCTCGCTCCGACCGAACTACGCGGAGGCCTACCGTAACCGAGGCATCGCGCTGCACGAGCTTGGGCAGCTCGAAGCCGCAGTCGCAAGCTATGATCGCGCTATCGCCCTCCGACCCGACTATGCGGAGGCCTACGCCGAGCGAGGCGACGCTCGCACGGACCTGAAGCAGCCGCACTCGGCGGCCAGGGACCTCGCCAAAGCGCTCGAGCTCGTCCCGGACTACGATTTCATTCCCGGCATGTTGCTGTATCTGAGAATGTCGATGTGCGACTGGCGCACATTCGACATGGATGTCACGGCAGTGGAAGTGGGAATTGCCAACCGCCGCAAGGTATCGCCGAGTTTTCCGGTGATGGCAATGTTCGATTCGCCGGTGTTGCATCGGCAGGCGGCGGAGATCCTGGCACGGGACAAATGCCCTTCCGACCCGGTGCTCGGGCCGATCGCACCGATATCTTCCGGCGACAAAATCCGCGTCGGCTATTTCTCCGCCGACTTCGGCGAGCACCCCGTCTCGTACCTCATGGCCGGAGTGTTCGAGACCCACGATCGCTCGCGCTTCGCGATCAGCGGTTTCTCCTTCTCCGCCAACGAACCCGACCCAATGACGAGGCGAGTGGCCGCCGCGATGGACCATTTCATCGACGTCCGGAGACAGTCTGACCGCGAGGTGGCGTCGATAGCGCGAGAGCGGCGAATCGAGATCGCGATCGATCTCGGAGGATTCACCCACGGCTGCCGTCCCGGCATCTTCGCGCTGCGCGCCGCACCGATCCAGGCCAGCTACCTCGGCTACCTCGGCACGATGGGCGTGGACTGGATGGACTATCTGCTGGCCGATGACGTCATCATCCCGCCGCAGAGCCGCAGTGATTATGCGGAAAAGATTGCCTATCTGCCGAGCTACCAGGCGAATGACGACAAGCGCGTCATCTCCGAGCGGCCGCTGAGCCGCGCCGACTTCGGATTTCCCGCTTCCAGTTTTGTGTTCTGCACCTTAAACGCCAACTACAAGATCACTCCCGAAACCTTCGGAAGCTGGATGCGCATTCTCGAGCACGTCGAGGGCAGCGTGCTGCTGTTGCTCGCCGACAATGCGGAGGCGGTTGCCAATCTTCGCCGGGAGGCGGTCGCCCGCGGTGTAGCCGCCGAGCGGCTGATCTTTGCCGGGAGGCTGCCGCGGGCCGACTACATCGCCCGCTACCGGCTCGCGGATCTGTTCCTCGATACGCTGCCCTACAATGCCGGGACCACGGCGAGCGATGCGCTGTGGTCGGGGCTGCCGGTGCTGACCCTGGCGGGGGAGTCGTTTCCCAGCCGAGTCGCCGCCAGCGTCCTCACAGCCGTCGGGCTGCCGGAGTTGATCACCATATCGAGGAAGGATTACGAGCGCGCAGCGATGGAACTTGCGACCAACCCCGAAAAGCTCGCTTCCGTCCGACAGAAACTGGCGGCCAATCGACTCACCACGCCGCTTTTCGACACCGGGCAATTCACCCGCAACCTGGAAGCGGTCTACGAGGCGATGGTCGCGCGTTACCGTGCCGATCTTCCACCGGACCACATCTCCATCCGACGTTAGGATGGCCCGGCAGCGCGGCTCAGCCCTTAAGGGGCACCGCGCAAGCCGGACTGCCCCGTGCCGAACGACGAAGCGATGGTCTCAGTTCAACGTTGCTACCATCAGGCGGTGACGGCTTGCAGTCGGGGGAACTATGCAACCGCCGAGATGCTATGCCGGCAGATACTCGCCACGCAGCCCGACCATTTCGATACGCTGAACCTACTCGGCTTCGTAGCGGCCCAGATGGGGCGCACGCTGGAGGCTGCCGACATTCTCGGTCGAGCCGCAGCCGGGAGACCGGACGACTTTGCGGCGCAAAATAACCGCGGGTTGATGCTCCAGGGGCTTGGGCGAACTCAAGAAGCGCTCGCCTGCTTCGACCAGGCGGTCCGGATCGATCCGGGCAATGCCGGCGGGCACAGCAACCGCGGCTACGCTTTGTGCGTACTGAAACGGTTGGACGAAGCTCTCGATAGCTGCGACCGGGCGATCGCCCTCGATCCGATATACGCGGAGGCACACAACAACCGCGGCACGGTACTGCAGGCGCTCGCACGGCACACCGAGGCGCTCGCGAGCTACGATCGCGCGATCGCGCTCAAGCCGGGCGACTTACCTCCGCGGTTCAACCGTGCGTCGGTACTCGAGGAGCTCGGTCGACCCCGCGAAGCGCTCGATGCGTTGCTCGGTGCGTGCGAGCTGAGCGGGTGGACACACCGTGGACTGCTCGCGCAGCTTTCGCGCCTGATCGACGCGATCGACGCCGCGCGCAGGAGGGCGGAGCTGGCGGAGAGAAAAGATGCGTGCCGCGCGTGGGTCGCCGAGTCGAAAACGGATGCGATCCTATCGAGCCCGCTGGTGAGCGTGATCGTGCCGTGCTTCGACCATCGGCGATACGTCGAGGAAGCGCTGCGTTCGGTGTTCGCGCAAACCTACCGAAACGTCGAACTGATCGTAATCGACGATGGTTCGCGCGACGGGTCGACGGAAGCCATTGCCCGATGCATGCGAGATTGCCCGTTTCCCGGGAACTTCGTGGCGCGCGAGAATCGGGGCGCGGTGGCCACGATCCGGGAGGCGCTGTCCCTCGCCAGGGGAGAGTTTTTCAACGTTCTTCATTCCGACGATGTCTTCAGCGCCGATCGACTGTCGGTGCTCGTGCGCGAGGTTCCGGCCAGGGGGAACAGGTGGGGCTTTTCGGCGGTGCGGCTCATCGACGCCGATGGCCGAGAGCTTGACCCGAAGGACAACTCCTATGCTGCGGATCTTGCCACGGGACTCGAGCGTGCAGCGAACGACGTGAGCGTC